>JDSF01000110.1_pt1 | contig 63513 bp, 77 predicted proteins | sample 199441 | NCBI WGS metagenome assembly JDSF01 (sample SAMN02592751, study PRJNA231836) | bioreactor metagenome | isolation source: continuous culture bioreactor denitrification-DNRA | place: Germany: Bremen
TCCAATACTTGATATGGAGATTATTGGTCAGAGCAAAGTACGATTTACATACCGTTCAGCTAGGGGTATGTTTGACTATTTTATGGGGCTTCTTGAAGGTGTGAAGCAGTATTTTGGTGAAAATTTCCTTGTGACTGAAATGAGTAAGTCAGAAGGTGAAATGGTTCTTGAGATTGAGTTTGACTATAGTATAGAAGAAATACATAAGTATTTCTACAATAGGTTTTTCTCCATATTTGGACTTATTAAGGGTATTGCTGGAAAGATGTGGTTATCAACTACTATCATTGTAGGTGTATTAACAGTTGGTCTTGCTGTAATGATGCCAGACCTATTATCAATTCCTGGAGCATTGATTGCTACAGCAATCGGTGGAATAATCACCTACACCAATTCGAAATTAATGAATAGACCTCTAGGACTTCTTATTAAGAACATTGGTGCTATGCAACAGAAGGAATATGGCCATAAGTATATCATTTCAAGCAAAGACCATTATTCTGAGTTGTTTAGGCAAATAGAAGCATACAAAGACGGGTTGAAAGTTGACTTTCAAGGATACAATGGTATTGTTGATGAAATGTCAACATTTAGCAAGGCTTTAGATGTGATTACCAAAGAGATGCAATTTACTTCAGATGAGATTGGAGATGTGGTAGAACAACTCGCAGTTGCTGCTACCAACCAAGCTGAGGAAACAGAGAATTCTATATACCTTTTGAATGACAACATAAATGAAGTAAAGATCATTGCCAAAGAGGAAAATGCCAACAAAGATGAGCTGGAAAGCTCTGTTGGTCAAATAGAAAGTAGTTTCTCCAATGTGGAAGCGACAGCCAATGAAATTAACACGATTTTGGTGAAATTTGAGAAAGTTAAAGAAAATGGACTTAAACTTAAGAACAGTGCTCAAAGTATTACTGATATTGTTTCTTTGGTTTCAGCCATATCTCAACAAACCAATTTACTTGCTCTGAACGCTTCCATTGAGGCTGCCAGAGCAGGTGAGGCAGGTAAGGGTTTTGCAGTTGTTGCTGATGAAGTTAGAAAGCTATCTGAAGAAACCAATGATGCCGTTGAGAAAATCAATGCAAGCTTAGGTGTCTTTGTTAACGAGATTGAGAGTATGGTAGTTGATGTTGATGAGCAATATAATGTTCTTGAAGATGAGAATAAGAAATTGGCTGTGGCAGTTGATGAATCAGCTACTGCCAAAGAAACAATTCAAACTGTGGCCAATAAGATGGTGACAACTTCAAAGAAGCTTGAAACAGAAACAGAGGCAATTAGTAAAGTGTTCACCAATATGGAGTCACTTGCTGCTATAGCCGAAGAGAATTCTGCATCAGCAGAGCAAGTTAGTGCTAACGTTACTAATTATACGGAGCAGATTCATGACTTAGCTGTCCAAATCACAGCTTTTAAGGATATCACCGACGGATTTAGTAAAGATTTGGCAGAATACAAAATCTAGTTATAGGAAGTCTCTAGAACAGATGCACAAAAGTGCATCTGTTTTTTTGTGACCTTCTTACAAAATATGACCGCGCGTACAAAAATACAGGAATGACCATTGACTTTACTGGCTCTTGGGTCTATAATAAACGCGTGTTCATAAACGCGCGTTCGGAGACTAATATGAAGAGTGAAGATATAGCAAAATTAGCTGGTGTTTCAAGAAGTACGGTATCAAGGGTTATTAATAATTATCCAAACGTACCAGAAGCCACTAAAGAAAAAAAAGTAATGAAAATAATCAAGGAACATAACTACATGCCAAATACTTTTGCCAGAACATTGGCAGGTAAGAAAAGCAATACCATTGGCTTGTTCTTTGTTATAACTGGTGAGACTTATGAAGACAGTAAAATTGCTCGCAATGATTATTTTTCTTCTTACTTAAGCTATTTAGTTGATGAAGCTAATGGCATGGACTATTATGTTCTGGTTAATACAATCAGTGAAGCCAAAGATTATGACAAAATCAACCAAGCATTCTTCGAAAAAAGAATAGATGGTGCAGTGATAATTGGGACTCAAAAGAACACTTTGGATTTTATCAGTGTTGACAGTCTGGATGGTCCACTGGTAATGGTTGATTATAGTGAAGAAGTTGCCACTGATGGTGTCTATGTTGTTAATTCAGATGATCAAAGTGGTATTGAAGAAGCCGTTAGTTATCTTAGAATCAAGGGGCATCGAAGAATAGGCTTTATAAAAGGCAATGATTTAACAAGGTCATCTACTGAACGCTATGAAGGTTATGTCAAAGCAATGGCGAAGTATAAGATGCCGATAGACAGGGATTATATAATTGAAGGTGAATTTTCAGCACCCCTTGCTTATAAGAATGTAATGGATAAAATGAATGAAGGTAAGTTGCCAACAGCTTATATTAGTTCTAATGATTATATGGCAATTGAAATTATGAAAGGACTAAAGGAAGCAGCATATGATGTCCCAGAGTCGATTTCGATTATTGGCTTTGATAATGTTCATAGTTCAGAGCAATCAGATCCACCACTAACAACTCTTTGCCCTAGGTATAGAGATATGGCGAAAAATGCAGTGGCCATATTAGATGCTGCCATAAATTCTCAAAGAGATATAGAAAAAGTGATGTTCTTTGATGTTGACTTAATAGAGCGAAGCTCATGTAAGGACATCAATTAAATATATGGATTAACGCATAAAACAACATTTATGCGTGTTCTTTTTTGTCAAACATGAACGCGCGTACAAATACTAAGGAGGCTACAATGAAATTTGGATTTTTTGATGACCAGAATAAGGAATATGTGATTACAACCCCCAAGACACCTTACCCATGGATTAACTACCTTGGAAGTGAGAACTATTTCTCATTATTTTCAAACACTGCAGGTGGTTATGCATTTTATATGGATGCAAGACTTAGAAGAATTACAAGGTATAGGTATAATAATGTGCCAGTAGACAATGAAGGACGTTATTTCTATATCAAGGAAGATGATACAGTATGGAGTCCAGGATTTAGACCTATGCAAACTGAGCTAGATTCCTATGAATGTAGACATGGTCTTGGTTACTCAACGATTGAGAGTAGCAAGAATGGTTTAAGAGCTAAGCAAACATCATTTGTACCACTTGGTTATACAGGAGAAATTCATCAGGTGACATTAACAAATGAATCTGACAGTGAGAAAAGCTTCAAATTATTCTCATACATAGAGTTTTGCTTATGGGATGCCTATGATGATATGACCAACTTCCAAAGAAACTTTAATACAGGTGAAGTTGAAGTTGTTGACAACGCCATCTATCATAAAACAGAGTACAGAGAAAGACGTAACCACTTTGCATTCTATAGTGTTAATGCAGATATGGACGGATTTGATACGGACAGAGAAAGTTTTATTGGTCTATACAATGATGTATCCAATCCAGATGTGGTTTTATCGGGTGAATCAAAAAACACTGTTGCCAGTGGATGGTCCCCAATTGCCTCACACATGAAAAAGGTTACTTTGGCACCAGGTGAATCCAAAAGCCTTATTTTCATCCTTGGTTATGTTGAGAATGATAAAGACAATAAATGGGAAGCACCAAATGTGATTAACAAGACAAATGCTAAAGAAATGATTGCTGAATTCGCCACAGTCGAACAAGTTGATCAAGGTCTAGCCAAGTTGGCCGCACACTGGGATAACTTATTGTCTAACTTTGTCCTAGAGCACAAAGAAGAAAAATTAAGCAGAATGGTCAACATTTGGAATGCTTATCAATGTATGGTGACCTTTAACTTATCAAGATCTGCCTCATTCTTTGAATCAGGTGTTGGTCGAGGTATGGGCTTTAGAGATTCCTCACAGGATATCTTAGGATTTGTACATCAGATACCAGACCGTGCAAGAGAGAGACTAATTGATTTGGCAGCCACACAACTACGTGATGGTGGTGCTTACCATCAGTATCAGCCTTTAACCAAAAAAGGTAACCATGACCTTGGTGGTGGCTTTAATGATGACCCATTATGGATTGTCCTTGCTGTTGCAACTTACATCAAAGAAACTGGTGATTACGGTATTCTTGAAGAAATGGTAGCTTTTGAGAATAAAGATGAGCTTGCTGATACAATGATGGAACATATGAAGCGCTCATTCTACCATGTAACCAATAATATTGGACCACATGGCTTGCCACTAATAGGCAGAGCTGATTGGAATGATTGTCTGAATTTGAATTGCTACTCCGAAACACCTGGTGAGTCATATCAAACAGCAGAAAATAATGCTGATGGTCTTACAGCAGAGTCTGTATTCATTGCTGGTATGTTTACATTTATTGGTCCTGACTTTGTAGAAATGTGTCGAAGAATGGGTCTTGAGACCGAAGCTGTTGAAGCAGAAGCGGCCATAGCAAAAATGAAAGAAACAGTTCTTGTACATGGTTATGATGGAGAGTGGTTCCTTCGTGCATACGACAACCAAGGTGATAAGGTTGGATCAAATGAATGCGAAGAAGGCAAGATTTATATTGAGCCTCAAGGTATGTGTGTTATGGGAGGAATAGGAACAGACGATGACAGAGCTATCAAAGCCCTTGACTCAGCCCAGAAGATGCTTGATACCCCATACGGTATGGTTCTAAACAATCCAGCATATACAGAGTACAAGTTAAACTTAGGTGAGATTTCTTCTTACCCACCAGGGTATAAAGAGAATGCAGGCATATTCTGTCATAACAATCCATGGGTTGCCTGTGCGGAAGCAACTGTAGGTCGTGGAGACAGGGCATGGGAAATCTTTAGTAAGATTTGTCCTGCTACCTAGAAGATATATCTGAAGTCCACCGTACAGAGCCTTATATATATGCTCAGATGATTGCAGGTAAAGATGCAGTAAGACAAGGTGAAGCTAAGAACTCTTGGTTAACAGGAACAGCCTCATGGAACTTCATAACCGTGACCCAGTGGATTCTTGGTGTGAAGCCACATTACGATGGTCTAATGATTGATCCATGTATTCCAACTTCATGGGAAGGTTACAAAGTGACACGTAAGTTTAGAGGTGTTACATATAACATTAAGATTAGCAACCCAGATAAGGTATCAAAAGGGGTTAAGTCACTGACACTTAATGGTCAAAAGGTTGATGGACAAATAGTTCTTTATACTGGTAATGATGAATCTTGTAATGTTGAAGTTGTTTTAGGATAAGATATAGGGAGGTTCCAAGATGAATTATGGTTTTTTTTGATAATGCTAGAATGGAATATGTCATCACCAATCCAAAAACCCCTGTAAAATGGACTAATTATGTTGGTGGACTTGATTTTGGAGGGTTCATCGACCATACAGGTGGATCACTTATATGTAAAGGTGATCCAGCCCTCAATAGGATTGTAAAATATATTCCTCAATTGCCTGCCTCTGAGTTTAAGGGAGAAACACTCTATGTCAGGGTTAAAACCGATAAAGGGTATGAGATTATTTCGCCATTCTTTATACCTGTTTTAACACCATATGACCAATATTCCTGCCGAGTTGGAAATGGTTACAGTGTTATTAAGTCACTGATTAGTGGGATTGAAACAGAAGTGACGATATTTATTCCTGTAAAAGAGCAAGTCGAAATAAGAGATATTAAGGTGACCAATAAGAGAGCCTATGCTGTTGAAATTGATATTATCCCACTTGTTGAATACACACATTTTGAAGCAATTAAACAGTTTAATAACGCTGATTGGGTACCACAAACAATGCAGTCAGAATTAATTGAACAAGAAGATGGCTTGAAAGTGATAAAACAGTTTGCCTTTATGAACAAAGATACGGATGTTAATTATTTTACTTCTAACATGCCAATGTCTTCTTTTGAAACTGATCGTAAAATATTCCTTGGTGACAATGGTTATGGAACCTATATGAACCCACTTTCACTTTTGAATGATGAACTTAGCTCTTATTTGGCACTTAGAGAAGATAATATATGCGCAGCAATGCATCATATGGGTAAGGTTGAATTTGGTGATACAGTTAGGGTTATTACTCAACTTGGACAGTATACCAACCTTGAGAGTGAACTGAAGCAAATAACATATTTTAGAGAAGCCGCTAATGTTGAGAATGCATTTAAAGACCTTGCTAAATCATATGAAGGTTATTTTAAACGTTATCAGGTGACCACGCCGGATGAGGACATGAATACTTTAGTTAATATTCATAACCCTAAGCAATCTCTCACAACCAAGAACTGGTCTAGATTCCTTTCTCTCTACCAATTAGGGCTTGGTGCTAGAGGAATAGGCTTTAGAGATACATCTCAAGACTTAATTGGCGTTATGGGTCTATGTCCTGAAGAGACAACAGATATGATGGAGAAACTGCTTTCAACCCAGCGAAGGAGTGGGTGTGCCATGCATCAGTTTTATCCTTTGAGTATGGAAGCCAGCTATGGTGATTCTGAGGAGATGGAAGACCGACCTGATTACTACGGTGATGACCACTTATGGATTGTTCAAACGGTTTGTGAGTATGTTAAGGAAACAGGTGATTTGTCATTTCTAGATGAAGAGATACCCTTCTATGAAAAAGACAGCCATGGTGAGCCCCTTGAATCGGCTACAGTCCTTGAACATCTTAAAAGGGCAGTTGAGTTTACAAGAACACATACTGGCAAACATGGATTACCTTATTTGGGGTTTGCTGATTGGAATGACACAGTGAATTTGCCTACTGGTTCTGAGTCCATATTCAACGCAAACCTTTATGGAAAAGCATTGATTGAGCTAGAGAAGTTAATGCGCCATATTGGAGATGTAGAACAAGCTGAACAATACCTTAAGCAATATGGGCAGATGAAGCTTGCGGTCAATGAAGCATGTTGGGATGGAGAGTGGTATGTAAGGTATTTTGACCAAAAGGGTATTCCTCTTGGTTCTAAAGAGAATGAGTATGGTAAGATTTTTACCAATGCTCAGTCATGGACGGTCATATCGGGCTTCGCGGAGAAGGAAAGAGCTGTTGCTGCGCTGGATTCCGTTGATGAAATTCTTAATACAAAGAATGGTATTAAACTCAGTTATCCAGGATTCAATGGCTATGATAAGGAAAAAGGTGGGGTTTCAACTTATCCACCTGGAGCTAAAGAAAATGGTGGTATATTTTTGCATGCCAATCCTTGGGTCATGATTGCTGAAACAATGATGGGTAATGGAGATAGAGCCTATAAATACTATAGTCAGATTAACCCAATCTCAAAAAATGACAAGATTGATGAGTTTGAATGTGAACCTTATGTATTTCCTCAGAATATATTGGGGGATGAACATCCTCAATTTGGACTAGGCAGAAACTCATGGTTATCAGGAACCTCTTCATGGGTCTATACTGCTGGTACAAAGCACATTCTAGGCATAAATACAGATTATAGTGGTCTTGTTATTGACCCCTGTATTCCAAAGGAGTGGGACGGGTACATGGTTAGCAGAATCTTCAGAGATGTCACTTATGAGATTAAGGTGAGTAACCCAGACCACATCAGTAAAGGGATAAAAACAATTACAGTTGATGGAAAAATGATTGAAAGTAATAAGATTCCAGTTATGGAGAAGGGTCCAGTATTTGTTGAAGTTACTATGGGGTAATAAGAATTAAGTCTTACACCTATTATGTGTGTATGTGTGTGCACGTGATAAAGAAGGAGTATGTCATTAAATAATGACATACTCCTTTGTTATGTGATTGACTTCATGCTATAACATAGTTAGACTGTATTTAGGTAGATTGAACTTATGAAGATTAAATCAAATTTCAGGAGGTATAAAAATGAATTTAGCAAAATACATTGATCACACAATTCTTAAAGCAAATGCCACAAGAGACCAAGTCAAAGTGATTTGTGATGAGGCAAAGCAATACGATTTTATGTCAGTGTGTGTCAACTCAACCCATACAGCTTTTGTTGCCAATGAACTAACTGGTTCAGATGTCAAGACCTGTACGGTCGTAGGCTTTCCGCTTGGGGCAATGTTATCAGAAGCAAAAGCATTTGAGACGAAACTTGCTGTTGAAGCCGGTTCGGATGAAATAGACATGGTTCTTAATGTTGGTGCTATGAAAGACGGTGATTATAGCTTAGTAGAAGAGGACATCAAAGCAGTGGTTGAGGCTTCAGGTGATGCTCTTGTTAAGGTTATTTTGGAGACCTGTCTTTTGACGGATGAAGAGAAAGTTAAAGCATGTGAACTATCAGTGAGGGCAGGAGCGGATTTCGTTAAGACGAGTACAGGATTTAGCACAGGTGGTGCGACAATTGCAGATGTCGCTTTAATGAAAAAGACCGTGGGTGATAAAGCGAAAGTTAAAGCGTCAGGTGGTGTAAGAGATTACGAGGGTGCTATGGCTGTGATTGATGCAGGCGCAGAGCGAATTGGTGCTTCAGCAGGTGTTTCAATAGTCAACCATGAAACTGCAGAAGGTAATGGCTATTAATAGCCTATATTAGTGTAATATACAACAAGGGATGAGTCTTAGGACTCATCCCTTATTTTAGTGTAGATATTTTTTAGGATTACTTTATACATCAAGAATATCAGCTAGAGCTTTTAGAAGGCGGTCGTTGTCTTCTTTGTGAAGAATACAAAAGCGTATGTAGGCATTTGATAAAAATGGAAAACTACTGGCATCTCTTATCATCATGCCTTGTTTTATTAGATGTTCAAAAACATCATAACTTTTGTGGCCATCTAGTAGTCTAACTAACATAAAGTTACCATTTGCCGGATAAACCTTAACACAAGACCAGTCATTAAGTATTTGGCTTATGCGTTCTCGCTCTGAGTGTATCAGCTCTCTTGTCTTATCAATATAGGCCTTGTCTTGAACCATTAATTCACCTGCATAAGCTGCCAAAGAATTGATTGTCCATGGATTTTTCAGACTATTAATCTTGTGAATAAGGGCCTTATTACCACTGACACCGTAGCCAAGTCTGAGACCAGGTGCTGCAAAGAACTTGGAAACACCACGTATAATGAACAGGTTTTGATAAAATGGTGTTAATGAAACGGCAGAAACCAAATCAATATTATCTGCAAACTCAACGTATGTTTCATCAATGAGTACATCCACATCCCACTCAAGACAGTAATCAAGAATTTCTCTCATTGTAGACCTTGAGATAGCTGTTGAGGTAGGGTTGTTGGGGTTACAGATTACTAACAGATCCACATCCTCTGTTAAATGTTCTTTGAGGTGGTTAAGGTCAACTTCAAAATTATCTTCTTCAAGCAAAGGGAAGTATCTTGACCTGCCTTCATTTATAAAAAATCTCTCTTTCGTACTCTGAATAAGTTGGTCCTATGATTAAGGCGTTATCAGGTGTAAGGACTTTAATGAACAAAGATATAAGTTCTGTTGAGCCATTACCAACGATAATATCTTGTTTGTCTACGCCTATGTACTTGCCTAGAGTTGTCCTTAGACTTGTATAATCACGATCTGGGTAAGAGGCAATGAGTTTTATGTGTTTTGATAGTTCAGTGGTAATTGACTCTGATAAGCCCAAGGGATTTACATTACCACTATAATTGATAATATTTTCTTGATCTATCTTGTAATGGGCAGCGATTTTTTTCTAAGTCGCTACCGTGAAATTGTTGTGATGTGCTGGCCATTTTTTTGTCCTCCATTTGTTAAGGTTATGCATTGTACAGCCATTGGCGTAATGCTATAATGAGTATACCATATTTCGCCCTAGGGAGGTATTTAGCTTGCATTTATATTTTGAAGAACTCCTTGACGATGACTACGAATTGTTCTTACCTATTCCAGTTTTCTCAAAAGATACTATTGAACTAAAGTTAACATCAGGGTCCGTTTACTCTGATGTTATTCGTGTTGTTAATAAAGCGAAGGCCAATTTGTATCTGAAATAGAATGTATAGGTATGGGTATTACAGTAGATGAAAGTAAGATTGTTGGCAATGATGTATACATCACTTATCATATTGATACAACTAAGACACTAAATCAAGACTTGATGGAAGGATCACTTTTGCTTACATACCTTGGCGGAGAAAGCATTATTGACTTTAGAATACATTTGGAATCTAAGGTGATAGAAACGACCCAAAGTGTTGATGAAGACCCTAAAACACCAAAGAGGGTAAGAGAAAAAGCCATTAAGAGTTATAAGGTTTCCTTGAATAAGAAAGCATTTGATATTGACGAAAGAGCCAAAATATCTGTACATAATCATGATGTATTTCCTCTAAAAATCAAAGTAGTTGAATGGGATAAAGACCTTCAATTAACAAGTGATTTTCTAAGTGTTGAAGAAAGTGCTTCTTTTGAGGTCAGTCTGAAAAAAGAAAGCATTTGACTTTATGAGGCCATTTAGAAAATCCATGGAACGTCCAATTATCAATAAAGTTATTCGAATGGAAATAACGGATGAAGAAGGTATTCATTATGAGGACATTCCTTTGACATTTACTAACTATTTGGCACCTGTTGTTGATGGTGGCATTAAGACGGACAAGGCATACAAGAAAACAACATTACAGATTCAAAGAATTTTTTGTCAAATATTTAATTCAAAGAAAAAAAACATCTCCTAAAAGAAGCGCTGACAATGTCAGAAGAAGCAATGGCCTATCACCCAACAGACATAGACCTTAGATTGTTCTACCTGATTGTACTGTATGATTTGGGCCATAAGGAAAAAGTCTATGAACATATTGTAGCTTTATTAAGATACAATGAATTTCATGAAGAACAGGGCAGAGAAGAATTTGCTGAAATTGTTCTTGCTATGTACCATTTTTTAAGGGATGAAGATATCAGTCACATAATTAGGGATTGGCCTTTAACCACCAATAGACAATTGTTTAGATACCATGTATTTGAAATCAAACATAGAAGGTTTAAGGCCCTAGAAGCTCTGTACAACTCAGGTGTGAGATCGACATATTTGTATGCAGAAACAGTGTATCATCTAAATCACAATCCAGAGATTCCATCCAAACAATCACCTTACTATAAGTTTATTCTGAGGTGGGCAATTGCCAAACAATATATTGATCAGCTATGGATAGAGAAATTGGAGTTAGGTTATTACCAATTGCTTAAGTACCATTTGATTGATAGTGGACTTTGTGGGAAGCTCTACGAGATGCTTCCCAAAGAGGGTATATTGAAGATGTATTGTACAACATTAATGGAGGAAGGTATTATCTCCAGTGAGGCTTATAGCGTCTATTATGAAGTGCTGAGACAGAAGATATTTATTAAAGATGCGTTGATTCATTATATTATGGCTGGCTACCAAAACAGACTCAAAATGGATATGAACCTTATATCTCTTGCAACAATTGAAAGAAGACTTGGTCATAATGAGATGGCCTATGTCTATACTCAATACCTATCCCACAGATTTGACGACCAATCAGCCTATAATGTATTTAGACGACATTTTACCAAGTTTATTCCAGACTGTATTCATGGGCAAATGACAAATGACGAAATAAGCCTTATGGCCTTTTTTCTCAGTTCTTTGTTGGAAAAACATCAATGGAATGAAATTAAGGATTATACTGTAGAAGGTTTGTTAGATCAAATATGGCCCTTAGACAAAACGATTGTAGCTGACATCATTAACCACGGTGCTAGAGGTCTGGATTATGAATGGATAAGGACTCATGTCAAAGCAGCAATCATTATGGAAAGTACTGACGATGAGAACAAAATTGGGTATTTGAATTATTTGATTAACAGTGAAGATTTTCATACACTAATGTCACTATATTCAAGTGGACATTTAGCCATGGTTTCAGAAGCTCTACTTGAAAAGGTAGCTTTGGCAGTTTATCATAACCATAATGAATTTGGACGTGTGATTTTGAATCAACTCTATAAAAAAGGCAATCAAAATCCTAAGATACTTGAAGTCTTGTCTAAGGATTTCAGAGCATTGCTTGGAGATATGATTGAGCTATACGAATTATGTCAAAGTCATCAGTTGACATCTAATGATTTAATGGAAAAAATTCTCTATAGAGGAGTGATGATTAGAGGTTATCAAGAGTCTTTGCTTAAGGTTTACAGATGCTATCGAAATCATAAGCCCAATGAAAAAGTGGTTGCTGTCATGAATCGATTTTTTGCAGCTCAAATCCTAATTGAAGAGTTAATGATTGACCAAGCACTTATTGGTATCTTTGAAGAAGATCTCTATAAATCTAAAGATCAATTACCAATTGGATTGGCCCTTCTTAAGTTATATCAGCAAATAGGGGTTAGCAATGAGGTAATTCTTAGTAATCTTGTAAAAAAATGCTGTAAAGAATGGTATAATATTTCCATGGTTTGCGGAGCTTGCTAGACCATATATTAAAGCGAGTCAGTTTCGAAAAGCAGTGTTTTTCTCTTATCATAGCAAGTCATATGTTGATGTTACCATGCATTACTTGTGTGATGACGAAGATACTTATCGTAAGCTCAAAATGAAACACGTTGCATTTGGTATGTACATTGGTTATTTCATTGCTTTTTACCAAGATCATATTAGTTACTATTTTGAAGAAGAAACAATTGATGAGCGAAAATTCATCACCGAAAGCGACATTTACGTTCATGAGGTGTTAACTTCCCCTATGAATGATTTTAATGGATTTGATACGATTAACACCGTTATTATGAGTAAAACGATGGATGACAGTGACAGCATCAACGATGCTATGTCACATTACATTGATATAAGAAATAGAATCAAGGAGACTATGGTATTACTATAAGGAGTGAAACGATGGGCACATTAGGGTTAGAATTTGAAAAAGGTCTATACCTTGGCATTGATTTTGGAACAACCAACTCAGTTGTCAGTATTTACGATTATGATGAGGAAGAGGTATCGACCATACCAATAGATGGGCAAATGATTTTTCCAACAGTCATACAATTTGAAGAGGATTATGAGAATCCAGGTAAATTAGCCACTGTATTTGGTTCAGAGGCAAAAGAAGCGGCAATTATATTTCCAGATAGTACCGTCATGTCAATAAAGCGTATGCTTGGCAAAGATGCACCTATTCAAGTGATTGTAGGAGATGTGACCTACGACTTTAAACCAGAAGATATTGTGGCACAAATCATTACATACTTGAAACAAAAAGCAGGTGCTTATATTCATGAAAGCAAACTTATGTCTGGAGAATTTAGCGGCTGTGTTATAACGGTTCCTGCCAATTCAACGGATAAGCAAAAAAGCAAGATGCGTCAAGCGGCTATTGCAGCAGGTTTTATAGAAGAACATATACATCTGCGACTTGAACCTGCTGCAGCAGCTATTTCCTATGCTAGAATAGCTAGGGAAGATGCCAATGTATTGGTTTATGACTTTGGTGGTGGGACATTTGACGCTTGCCTCTTAAAACTATCTAACATGGAAGAAGACGAGCCTGAAATTGCAATTTTAAGCACCTATGGTGATAACCAGTTAGGTGGCAATGATTTAGATAAATTAATGATGGATATGATCTATGACCGCTTTTTTGACAATGACAGATGGTTCAATCGATTTATTTAATCTTGAGGCAGATGATGGTGCGTCTAAGAAGCAAAAAAAAGATGGCTATAATCAAACTTTATCAAGTTGCAAACCAGTCAAAAGAACGTTTGTCCACGTCCAATCAAACAAAAGTAGTCTTAGCCCCATTCTTACAAGAGCCTGAGTTGATTAACCTGAACCTAGAGATTACTAGAGAAGCCTATTACAACCACAAAAGAAAACATAGAATGGACGACACTGAGGCCTACTTTGAAGCCTTTGAAGGACTTTGTGCTAAAGACTTAGTGAGTAGAACTCTTGAATGTGTTGACAAATGTCTGGATGCGGCAAGTATGGCGGTCAGTGATATTGATCAGATATTCCTTGTAGGAGGTAGCTCTGCTGTACCAGAAGTTGTTGGTCAAGTTAAGGGTAAATTTGATAAAGAACCTTACAAATCTAAGATAAGTCCTGCCTTAAGTATTTCACAAGGTGCGGCATATTATTGTAATATGATTATGTTACCAAGTTCTAAAGGACCAAAAGTTCTTGACCAGACGGTTCATCCTCTTGGCCTTGAGATTGCAGGGCGTCGTTTTCTGGAAGTAATCCCAAAGGGTATAGCAATACCAGAAGAAGGTCTTGAGCTTGAGGCAGAAGAATTGTTATATACCAATTTTGATGATTTGACAAGTTTGGCTATTGTGGTCTATGAGGATACTAGACCAGATAATTTACCAAAACACCTCAAATTTATTTATGAAAAGGGTATGAAACGTTTGTCAGGGACTACACTTAAAGGTATCCCAGCAGACAAAAAAAGGTGAACAAAAAGTAAAAGTAGTGTTTAGAATTAATAGGGACAACATACTTACAGTAACAGCAATGAGTGCCAATACTGATGGTGTTGTCACAAACTTGTCAGTTGACGAGTTATACTAAGGACACCCGGAGGATCAACAATGAATCTGTTCATCAAAGAAAAAGAAATTGAGAAGATTGTTCTTGAACACCTACTAAGAATTCGCAAGATTGAGGAAGAAACTTGTGTTCTAATTAGGAGCCAGATTAATCAATTAACAACAAGGCTTTTACTGATTATCAATCAAAATCTGAAGAATAAAGATTACTCAAAGAAATATGAATGTCTCTATTATCTGGTCGAGGATTCTAGAGTCTTAATGAATCAATACATTGAAAAGGTAGACCTCTTGGTTGGAGATATTGCTGATCAAAAAAACAAAAGAAATTCTTCTAGGAATAAAAGAACTTCTTGAAAATGCCAAATTAAGTATACCACTTGAAGAAGACAATCCTATTGCCTATGAACGCATGGTTATGATTAGTGGTGGAATTCTGAAAATCAAGCAATATATATTGGACAGTCTTGAAGGACATTACAGTCAGTGCAATATTGGAAATCATATTACAAAGACCCAGCTTATTGACTATATGAATGCCAATGTTATGTCGTTTTTTGAGAAAGTCCTTCCACAAATCAATGAATTAATTCAAGAGACCATTGCCAGTTTGGCAATACGCGAGGCCTCTAATCGTTATATCGAGTATATGATGGATCAGAAATCTATGTTAGAAACCCTTGTTTTGGTTCAAATAGATGTGATTGAAGAGCAATTATCCTCAGATATAGAACGTGAAGCGGTTAGGTTATTGATTGAATTGTTACAGGAGCTATACCAAAGAACCTTAGGATCACATGATAAAATCAAAGCCATTCAGAGTGATCATATTGCTATCGACCAGGTGATTGATTTAGATACCATAAAGTCAGTGGTTGAAAACAACTTGTTGACTAGAACAAACAATGTTCTCAAATTGTTAGATTCTGTAGAAGATAACCGACAAGCAAGCTTAGATGAATTACATGAAAAAGTCACAGATGAACTAGACAAAATAACGTCACAGACGGTTAATGATATAAAGAATATCTCAGCACCCTATCAGATCCTTAGTTGTTCACTTTTGGAATTGTTTGGCAACGCTGTGGAAGCATTAACAGTGGAGGAGCTGCATATGAAACAGAGGATGGCAGACGCATAGGTGAAGGTATTGTTGAAACAATGAGGCTCAAATATGATTCCCTGAAAGAAAAGGACACTGACTATCAAATTAAGAAAAAAAGACGTAACGATATTAGAAGAAAAAAAAACTTTACGATATCAAATCAGAATTTATTGAAAAGGCTGAAAATATACTAGAAGAAGCCATTGATGGATCTAATAATGGTTTTCTAAGTGTCCAAGAGAAATTTAAGAAAAGGGTAGATGCCATTAAGACCAGTCATTTTAAGCATGATATGGCCTATTTGCGCAATGATTTACTTTTTGAAATTAGAAGCTTTGATGAAATCGTAAAACTATCTTTGAACAAATTCATTGAATGTGAGCAGAGTAATGAACATGTTGTGGTGAAGGAATTGGTCAGAGTCTATAAACAATCAAGAAAGGCCCTCAATCGCAGTGATATTCTCTTTATAGAACCTGAACCACATGAGAAATTTGACGGCAAGCTTCACGAAGTCTTAATGGCCAAAGAAGAAGAGGGCTATGGCAAAGGTGAAATTATCAAGTGTCAAGGGATTGGCTATGTTAAGGATGACTATGTGATTATGCGGGCAAATGTAATTGCAGCCAAGTAACTAAGAGGTGTTTTGATGATTAGAGAAGATGATTTTTATATTGGTATGGATTTTGGCCATTATAGCGTCACCACAAGTTATATAGATCAGCACTCCAATCAACCAATTCTTATGGACCGGTCTGGTGGTTTTGGTCAGGTGTATATTCCGACATATATGATGTATCAAGCAGAGTGTAATGAGTGGTACATTGGAGAAGATGTGGTTGGTGATACGATTCTTGAAGGCGATGTCTTTGTTGACAATGTTATGACTTACATTACTGAGAAAAAAGTTGCTAACATTGGAAAAAAAATAATGGATGGACCTGAACTCTTTAGTATTTTTGTTGAACTGGTAACCAAGTACATTGATCAAATTAGTCCAAAGGCGTGCCTTAAAGGGGTCAATGTGTCTTTGGTTGATGAGGTGTATTTTGCTTATGAAGCTATACTGACTCAAGCCCTGAGAAAAAGACCATCAATGTCAAAGCTTGAGTTACTTAAAGTAAGTTCTAATACCAGGGCCTTGGTCAATTATTTAAGCCATAACAAGCTATTTAATGAAAAATATGGTTTGTTACTTGACTTTGGTCATCACAATTTTAGGGCTTATGACATTGTGAAAAATGGGGCCTACGAAGTAGGGATTAACTTCGTTTCAGATCGCTTATCTGGCCACCGTATATTGTCAGATGTGGAAACAATGATTAAGGATATATACACAGACTACATGGGTAAAGAACCAAACAGTGTTGAACTTATGTTGTCAATCAAAGCATTGACCAAAACCTATTATCCATATGTCTTCAAAAGCTATAAGGAACAGAAGAATCTGAAAATCACTTATAATTTTTCATACCCACCCTTTCAAGGTATTGCCACATATGAAAGGTTAAAGGCAATGGTAGAGCCTTATGAACTATTGCTAGCCAAAATCGTGGGTAAATTAAGTACAGATCATAAGAATCCCAATGTTATTGTTATTGGGAATGGCTTTAGAATGGGGTGGCCTACATCCATACTTAGAGAAAACAATGTGGGTACATTAATTGAAGATTTAGATGGCATCGCAAAAGGTGCGGCATTACTTAGTGACGGAACAAGTGGTGATGAGAAAGTCATTCATACTGGACTGCTACAAGAGAGTTATGGGCTAATAGATGAAAGGGGATTATATATACCATTGACTGAGATTGGTCATCATGCAATGAAAGATTCCAAAAGAGTGCGTCTAACCCTTGAAAGTAAAGAACATAACATAGACCTTTACTCAAAGGATAAAAAAGGAAATATCACTTTGGTGTTGAAGAAAGAGATATACCCTCCAAGTAGTGAGGATATCTTTAATATAACATTTGGCATAAGATTTGGTGAAAACAATGTTCCGGAAGTTGACATACACTACAAGCAACTCTAATTATGTTGGATTCCTAAAAGAAAAGGTGAAATATGAACTGGGAAAAATATAGAGAAATTATAAAAGAAAGCAAAGAAATAGAGGAAGATTGGTATATCTTAGGTATCGACCTTGGAACTACCAACTCAGTTGTTTCTTACTTCAATAGTCGGATGAATCAACCTGAACCAATTGATATCAGCAATGGGTTTGGGAAAATTCCTATGCCATCCATTGTTCAGTACAGGCATGATGAAGGATTTGACGAAGAATGGGTCATCGGTGAAGAAGCATATCATACCTTGAAAATATACCCTGAAGAAACGATAATGTCCATCAAACGTAAAATGGGAACAAAAGAGACCTCTACCCTTGGTGGCAAAGCCTATTTACCAGAAGAGATTTCTGCCATGATTCTTAAAGCCTTACTAAGCCATGTCAAAGAACTGAATCCAAAAATGTCACTGGCTGGTGTTGTTGTATCCGTGCCATATGATTTTGATGACGCAGCAAAAAAAGGCAACAATCAAGGCCTGTCATTTGGCTGGACTTGCAGACAGTCTTATCTGCCTTATAGAAGAACCTAAAGCTGCCGCACTTGCCTATAATTTTAGACACGAACTAAGGGAAGACGAAAAGGTTATGGTTTTTGACTTTGGTGGTGGAACCCTAGATATAACAGTATTCCATGTTGCAAAGAAAGATGACGAAGCCATTCACCTAAAAGTTATTAGTGAAGGTGGGGAAGCCTATCATGGCGGTGATAATGTTGATGATTTGCTTTATGGTCAGATGCTCAGATGGATGGAGGAAAAATCAGGTCAAGGCAGAGAAAGTCTTTCACTTGAAAGCATTGCTGAATTAACCCAAAGGTCTAGAGAAACCAAAGAAAGGTTGTCAGGGGTAATGAAGTATAGAATCCCATACACTTTTTGTGTACCGCCCTTTGTAATGCCTATCAGTAGAAATCAGTTTGACGATTTGATCAGTGACTTTAGGCAAAAAACCAAAACTTTGGTGTTAGAAGCTTTAAAAGATGGTTATAGCGGAGTCATTAATCCCAGTGAGATATCAAGGATTCTGCTTGAAGGTGGTTCATCAAGGATGCCTTGGGTTAAAGAAATGTTAACAGAGATTTTTGATGATCAAGATAAAATCTACAGCTCAGAACAACCAGCCCTTGATATATCAATAGGAGCAACTTACTATGCTGCGATGAAGCTGGGATTGTTAGAATCAAGAGAAATGCACACCATGGATAAAGACATTCATTTTGAAGTGCCGGTTCCCCATGACATTGGATTTGAGATTGACTATTTAAATCAAAAGCGGTTTTATTCCATGATTAAAAGGGGGACACCTTATCCTTTGGCAAGGAAATCTATGGTCTTTACATTATCAGGAGACACAGAAGAAGATATGACAACTCTAGACCTTCGTATACTTGAACGGATAAAGAAGAGTGATGAACTTAAGCAGTGTAAGTTGATAGGTGAAATAAAAGTAGAAGGATTGCCTAAAAGACCAAGTGGACGAACTAAGCTTCAAGTTACCTTAACCATCGATGAAATTGCTGGTACGGTCAAAGGTAATATTGAAGATTTGGGTTTTGCTAGTGAATATGAATCCAGTGGTTTTAGGAAAGAGTTTTCACCAGAAAGAAATGTGAAAAAATTAATTCAAGCAGGATAGAGGAAGGAGTCAACATGGCATTTTTAGGGATAGACCTTGGTACAACTAACTCAGTTGGTGTTATCTATGATGATAAAACAGACCAAATGGAAACAGTTCTTATTGATGGTATTGAAGATGTGTTGCCATCGGCTGTTTATGTTTCAGAAGAAGAAGTGATTGTAGGGAGTGAGGCCAAAAATGGCGCGATTATATACCAAAAGACACGGTTATGTCTATTAAGCGTCAAATGGGTGAAACATATGAGATTCCTCTTGGCAACCAAAGCTTTTTGCCAGAAGACATTAGTGGCTTAATTCTAAAAACCCTAAAGGAAGCGGCTCAGGACCAAGCAGGTGAGCAGTTTGATGAAGTTGTCATAACACACCCGGCTTATTTTAGTGACAGGCAGATTTATGCAACGAAAAAAGCGGGTGAACTGGCTGGCTTTTCCAAAGTACACCTACTGTCAGAACCTTTGGCTTCTGCAATTGAATATGGTTATAAACAAGGTTACGCTCAGACCTTGCTGGTTTATGACTTGGGTGGTGGAACTTTTGATGCATGTGTTCTCAAAGTGACCAAAGATTTAAGTGGCAATGAGACCTTCCAGGAACTTGCCGATGTTGGCGATATGAACCTTGGAGGAGATGATTTTGATCAATTGCTTATAGACTATATGATTGAGCAATTTAGACTAATGACAGGCATCCAGATTCAAGATCTTGAACCTGTAGAAAGTGCTAGAATCATACAAAAGCTGAAACAAGAGGCAGAGAACGTTAAGAAAAAACTTTCAAGTACCAATAAAGCTTCTGTTAAAATAAACCCCTTAATGATTCATGAGGATGTACCTCTTAATTTGAGTCTGGAAGTGACAAAAGAAGATTTTGAAACCTTGATTAGGCCCTTGATTGAGAATAGTCGACTTATAGTTGAAGAAGCCTTAAAGCGGGCGTCAAAAGACCCTGATGACATATCAAAAGTCATTCTTGTTGGTGGTTCAACCTTAGTACCGATGGTTAAGCGCATGGTTGCAGGCTATATCAAAGAGCCATACAGAGCGACTGACCCAGCCAAAAGTGTGGCAATGGGTGCTGCAATCTACAACTATCTAATGCATTTGCCAAACAGCAATGTAAAAGTTGGTCAGATAACGAGGCAAAATTTTGGTACGGAAGCTATTGTGAATACAAGCACGATGGAGAAATCTCTGATTCCAATTATCCCTATGGGTAGTCAAATACCCGTTGAGGTGACAGAAGGTGGATTTGGGATAACTTCTGGTGCAAGCGCCGTTCGTGTGGATATCTATCAATGGGAAGAAGAAAGAGAACATGAAAAAAAAATACACTGGATCCTTGATGCTTGAAGGCATAGGTGATGCTTCTAAACTTAATATCAAATATTCCATTAATGAGGACAACTTATTTGAAGTTGCCGTTAAGGATGTTGTATCAGGTAAAGAGACATCGGGTGCTTTTGATCGTAAGAAAACTATGCCAAAGCTTCCAGAGACAAGTAGCAAAGCCCCTCTTGAAGGTGCAGGCCTCAACATCAATTTTATTATTGACACCACAGGAAGCATGGATACCTATATTGATGGTGTTAAGGAAAAAGCCATTGAGTTTTCCAAAGTGCTTAAAGACAAGGGTATAGATTACAATTTAGGTCTTATTGGCTTTGGAGATTTACTTGAAAAAGAAAAACCAAAAGTCTATAAATGGACCAAAGATGTTGTTAAGTTTCAAAAAACAAGTGAAACGGATTCCAAGAACTTGTGGCGGTGATATTCCAGAGTCTGCACTGGACGCTTTGGAAACAGGTATGTTGCACCTTGGAAAGTCAAAAGATAAGAATACTTTTGGTAATATATTTATTCTTATAACAGACGCGCCACCTCATATACCAACTGTTAGTGGTAAAACGGTACAAGACTTAATTGAAGAGTTGAATAGCGAAAAGGTGACTGTTTACGTTGTGGCGAGAAAAGACAGAAAAAGTTTAGAGGCGTATGAACCTCTTATGACTTTAGGCGGCCAGTATTACTCGATGAAAGATGATTTCTACGATATCCTTGACAATATTGCTTATCAGATAGCAGACTTAGTAAGAATCGGTTAGAGGAGGAAAACCATGTATGCATCCCTTACACAAAAGAAAGTCGAAGAAGGTTTTTTCATTGAGGGTTTGAATACAAGTGTTTATAGTTTTGAAGGTTTTGCTTATTACCTATACACTCATTTGGAAGATTTGATGGATGTGGTAAGCGAGGGCCAGTATTTAAGGTGGATAGAAAAGGAACTTGGTTTAGAGGCTCTTGCAGATGACCTAAAGAAGCTATATGAAAAACCTCATACAACCTTATCCAAAATGTTGAAGATATTAGAATATTGTCCATATACTGCAAAACAAGATATGTCTTTGTTTGAGGCTAAGTATGAGTCATACGTCAATGCGCCGGTTCATCAAAGATACAAAATGACAGGTAATAAGTATTTTAGAAGAGGCGATTATGTCTCTGCTCTTAATTGGTATAAATCGTCCCAAGCCATAACATATACCAATGAAGTAGCCAACAATATTGCATTAATCCATATGCATAACAATGAGTTTGAAAAGGCAGACAAGATACTTCTAAAAGCCCTTAAAAAATCAGGACAAGCTTGAAATTAGGCTCAATAGAATACGTATGATGGTGGCCTTGTCAAAGTATGAAGAAGCCTTAATATTTTTAGATGAAACAAGGAAGCTGTATGATTGTGCCATAATATGGTATTATTATGGGGTTCTATATGAAGGGCTAGAGAAATTCGAAGAAGCATTAACCGCCTATATGCATAGCTATGACACTGAAAAGTCCGTCGATGTCTATATTGCAATTGTCAAGTTGGAGATACACCTTGGCTATTATGATCTGGCTATTAGGCATATTGAGCATGAAGTTATGCCAGTGAAAATGAAGAATGAAATGATGGCTATGTATTATAAGGCGCGACATGAATGGACAGAGTATGAAATCCATATGGAAAAAGCCATTGAGATTTCAGACGAATCAACCACCCTTTTGATTGACTTATCTAAGTATTATCTAAACAAAAGTCAACTTATAAAGGCTATTGAGTGTATTGCATTGATTGATCAAGAAGACCAAGACCTTGAAAGTGTCGTTCTTGCAAAGGCAATTATTGCAGAAGCAGCAGGAAATTCTAGTGACTATAGGAAACATGTGGACCAGCTTTTGAGGGTTTGGAAAAGTGAAGTAAGGCTATCAACTATAGGATAGGAGTCATTAATGGAGTGGATTAAAGGATTAGGTGGTACAATTCGTCGCATATGGGATAAGTTGTTATTGACACTAAAGAGCCGTAGTTTCATAGAGGAGAAGGTTCTTGAAGGCATCGATATTGATATTGATGGTTTGTATGAGGACCCTTCTATTGCAGTGAATCTACAACAACGTTATCTTCATGCCATTAAACAAGTGGATATGCTTAAGCCCAAATATAAAGAAGTTGTGAATCACATTACTTTAGTGCAACGGATTGAAATGCTTTCAACAAGGGCTAAACAAGAACTTGAAAAATTGTGCCAGATTTATTCAGAGACCCTTGTGAAAAAAGGGGAGTTTAAGGAAAAAATCAAAGACCAATCAAAGGATCGATCTAGTTACCTACAGCAATATGAGGATTCAATGGCCAGTATCATAGAAATGATGAAAGGTCACGAGGATAATCAACGGATGGTTAAGCAGGACCTGGCTTATTTGGAGTCTGAAAAATCAGAACTCCTATATCAAAGTCGTCGTTTGAAGAGTGCCTACTCTTTCATCAAATCAACTTTTATTGTTGTTGCACTATTGACGGCAGTTGTTGCCTTTGTTTTATCAGTTATGTACTTCGCCTATAGTGTTGCCATATTAACTTGGGCGATGATATCTATGATTGCAGTCATTGGGGCAACTGTATGGATATATGTATTTAGACGTTACCTTGTTTATGAGATAACTAAAAAATCAAAAAACTAATGAAACGTGCCATTGAGCTCATCAATAAAACCAAAATAAAGTACATAAATAATCAAAAAGTCATAGACTATCAATGTGGTAAGTACAAGGTGGATTCTAGTGAGATGCTTGAACTTAGGTGGGAGAATTATACCAACCGTGTTATGGCTGAAAAACAATACAAAAATATCAGTAACAGTATTGCTGCAATGATGACTGATATTGAAGATTTACTTAGGAAAAATGGTGTAGAAGACAATGGCTTTGTCCTTGACTACATGGATTATTTCACATCAAAAAAGGGTCGAAAAATATTACTTGAACGTTTACATGACAAAAAGAATGAGTTAATGTCAGCTCTCAAAGTTGCGGAAAAAGAAAGTCAAATCCTAAATATGGTATTGCTAAATTATAAGAGTCATGTTCAAAAGGAAAAATCAAGGATTTAGCAGAAGGAAAAATCGAGGATATAACTTGACAAAAGTGTAGGTGTGAGATACGATATAGGCACTATAATTCAAGTAGATACATACTGTGAAAAAGAAGAGTATGCGAAAGAGATTTCTAGAGAATGGGATTCATAGGCTGTAAGATCCCTAAATTAATCTGAGCAGAAGGTAGCTTTGGAGTAGTTATGCTGAACCTTTAGTAGGCATAAACGTTTTGTCCCGTTATAGACAATTAAGTGCACAACAAATGTTGTGAATTAAGGTGGTACCACGGTCTAATCGTCCTTTTATGCGATTGGGCTTTTTTTAATTTCCAATATTTTTGCTTTGAAGATTTATGAGTTAAAGGATGTGGTTAAGTGTTTATATTAGGTGTAATGTTGCTTGTGGTTGGTTTAATATTACTGGCTACAGCTAGAGGCATATATAAAGGTGGTAAGAATTCAGTTGGTGAATTCAAAGATATGCCAGGTGATAATGATGCGTTTTTGTCATTGCTTAGCAACGGCATGATTGTTATGAGACTAATCGGTGGGCTACTCATAGTGGCTGGTATCGTATTTATGATTATATAAGGTTAATGTGAAACTTAGTTTTGATACATTGACCTAGATGGAGGAAATAAAATGGCAAAAGAATTAGCGAAACAGTATAACCCAGGGAATGTTGAAGACCGTTTGTACCAAGAATGGTTGGATAAGGATTATTTTCATGCGAGTGTCAATTCAGAGAAAGAACCTTTTACGATAGTTATACCACCACCAAACATTACTGGACATCTGCATATGGGTCATGCCCTTGATAATACAATGCAAGATATATTGATCAGGTGGAAGAGAATGCAAGGTTATGAAGCCCTATGGCAGCCTGGGACGGACCATGCAGCCATTGCTACAGAGGTTAAGATTGTCAAGGCTTGGCAGAGCAAGGCATCGATAAAGATGAACTAGGACGCGACGGTTTTATGGAGCATGCCTGGAAATGGAAAGAAAAATATGGTGGAACCATTGTCGAGCAGCTGAAGAAATTAGGCGCCTCATGTGACTGGGAACGTGAAAGGTTTACATTAGATGAAGGATGTTCTGATGCAGTGCTTGATGTTTTTGTAAAGTACTATGAAAAGGGCTATATTTACCAAGGGGCGAAGTTAATTAACTGGTGTCCTGTTTGTCAAACAACAATATCAGAAGCTGAAGTTGAGCATGAGGAAAAGTCAGGTCACTTTTGGCATATTAAGTACCCTCGCAAAGACGGTAATGGATTTGTAGAGATTGCAACGACCAGACCTGAGACACTACTGGGTGATACAGCTGTAGCCGTTCATCCTGATGATGAACGTTATGCAGATTTGGTTGGAAAGACGGTTATATTACCAATCGTCAATAGAGAGATTCCAGTGATTGCAGACACTTATGTAGACAAGGAATTTGGAACGGGATGTGTTAAGATAACACCTGCCCATGACCCAAATGACTTTGAGGTGGGTGAAAGACACGACCTTGAGCAAATCAATGTTATGAATGATGACGGCTCAATTAATCACAATGGTGGTAAGTACACTGGCATGGATCGTTACGAGGCTAGAAAAGCCCTTGTAGCAGATCTTGAAGCAGAAGGATTTCTTGTTAAGGTTGAAGACCATACTCATAATGTAGGTTTACATGATCGATGTGGTACTGTTGTAGAGCCACTAATCAAAACCCAATGGTTTGTTAAAATGGCAGAATTGGTTAAGCCGGCTATAGATGTTTACAAATCGGGAGAACTTAAATTTGTACCAGAGCGCTATGGAAAAATCTATATGAACTGGCTTGATAACCTTCACGATTGGTGCATATCACGTCAATTGTGGTGGGGTCATAGAATACCAGCCTATTATTGTGATGATTGCGGTGAGATAATGATTAGCAAATCTCATCTAGAGACTTGTTCTAAATGCCATTCTACCAATATTCGACAAGATGAAGACTCACTTGATACATGGTTCTCATCTGCTTTATGGCCATTCTCTACACTTGGTTGGCCTGAAAATACAGAGGAACTTAATTACTTCTATCCAACCAGTGTTCTGGTGACAGGTTATGATATTATTTTCTTCTGGGTTATTAGAATGATTTTCTCAGGCCTTGAATTTACAGGCAAATTACCTTTTGAAACAGTGGTTATGCATGGTCTTGTAAGAGATTCACAAGGTAGAAAAATGAGTAAAAGCCTTGGGAATGGTATTGACCCACTAGAATTAATCAGCGAGTATGGTGCTGATGCTCTTAGACTCACATTAGTAACTGGTAATGCACCAGGTAATGATATGAGATTCTACAATGAGCGTGTTGAAGCAAGTCGTAATTTTGCTAACAAGATATGGAATGCCTCAAGGTTTATTATGATGAATCTAGAGGATAGGGACATAGTGGAAGCGAAGCTGGATGACTTAACACCAGCTGATAAATGGATTTTGTCAAAAGCAAACACATTGGCAGCGGATGTAACAGCTAATTTAGACAAATATGAACTAGGTATTGCAGTATCAAAGTTACATGATTTCATTTGGGAAGAATTCTGTGACTGGTACATTGAGATGGTTAAGCCAAGGTTGTATAACGATGATGATACAACTAAGGAAGCAGCACTTTGGACGCTAAAGACAGTCCTAATCCAATCAATGAAATTACTTCATCCATTTATGCCATTTATTTCTGAGGAGATTTTCCAAACGATTAATGACACTGAGGATTCAATTATGGTATCAAGCTGGCCAGAGTACAAGGAAGAATGGCACTTTGCTGATGAAGAGACAGCCATCTCAATCATAAAAGAGGCAGTTAGAAATATTCGTAATCTCCGTGCCAATATGAATGTACCACCTTCAAAGAAGGCTAAAGTATATGTTGTATCTGAAGACCCAGAAATTACAACAGTATTCGAAGAAGGACGTGTTTTCTTTGCAACACTTGGATACGCAAGCGAAGTGCTGATTCAACATCATAAGAATGATATTGATGATGATGCTGTATCAGTAATGATACCAAATGCTACTATCTATATGCCATTTAGTGAATTGGTTGATATCGAACAAGAGGTTAAGCGTCTTGAAGGTGAGATTAAGAAACTTGAAGGTGAGCTCAAACGAGTTAGTGGAAAGCTTAATAACCAAGGCTTTGTATCCAAAGCACCAGAGAAGGTTATAGAAGAAGAACGAGCAAAACAAGAGAAGTATCAACAGATGTTTGATCAAGTGACTGAAAGGCTGGCAAGTCTGAAGAAATAAAGTTATGTATAAAATCTAAAAGTTATTAGCAGGGACTGAATAGGGAAATGCCTATTCAGTCTTTTTGTTGTGAGCTTCGAGGCATTTCTATCTATAGTGTCTTTTTCCCTTGATTAATGTATAATGAATTGTAGCATTAATGAAGCAAGGATTAGATTACGAATAGGAGGCCTATACATGAAAACTGTGAGAGAATTGATTCCATTACTGATACAAACAGAAGAAGCTTTTAGTCGCCTGTACAACAATATTGCGTCAATTGATGGTCAATATAACCCAAAGGTAAAGACAGCTGCTTCTGTTCTAGCAAGGCAAGAAGGTGAACATGCGAAATTCTATCGCAGCATTATGGAAAGTGAAGAGTATGACATTAATGTTGAAGTAGATGATAGTGTGTTTGAACATGCTAGACGTTCATTATTTGACTTTAAAGATTCGATAATGTATGAAGGTCATTCTAGCACAGATGAACTACTCAAATACGCCATAGCTTATGAACGAACGAATGAGGATGTTCTTAGAAAAATCAAAGGTTCTTTGGAGAAAACTGAGGGCAATGAATCACTGATAACTTTATTTAATAACCTTATAAGTGCGGAGTGTCAACATTCAAGTACACTAGAAGGCTTTATAAAAAAAATAAGGCGCAGAAGCAATATCAGATACTGAACGAAAGAGGGCAAGGATGAAGCAAATTGATGAAAGAACCATTATGTTCTCAAGAATGGGCCTTAAAAGAGGCTCTAGAGAATATCAAGATTATTATAAACTTCACCCGGAACACAAAGATCATGATGATTACCTAAGGACATTACCTAACCTGTGTAGTGAAGGCACAGCTATGTACAATGAGACAACTGTGCCAATGGTCGATGGCAACTTTCGTATTGTTGACCATATCAGCGATATGTGTGAACTGACACCAGAAAGTAGACAAATCCCAATCGATCCAATTCAAGCCACCAAGACCATCAAAAAAATGGCATGTCATTATGGTGCTGACTTAGTTGCAATCACAAAAATGAAGCCAGAGTTCTATTATAGTGTAAGAGGTAGAAGGGATTATGGTAAGAAGATAGATAAACACCATAAGTATGGTATCGTTATTGCCAAAGAGATGTCTATTGATATGGTCAATAGAGCCCCAAAGATGTCTACAGTTATTGAGACGTCTAATATATATCTCCAACTAGGTGTTCTTGGTCTGCAACTTTCAACCTATATAAGTGGACTCGGATACTCTGCTAGGAACCATATGGATGGGAACTACTTGGTCGTTGCACCCCTTGTTGCCCAAGCAGCAGGCCTAGGTCAGATTGGTAGACATGGTTTGTTGCTTACGCCCCAGTTTGGAGGCAGAGTAAGGCTAGGTGTCGTCACGACAGACCTAGACTTAGTTGAAGATCAAGTGCATAAGTCTAATTTGGCTAGCTTATGTGACCATTGTGATAAATGTGTAAGGACTTGTCCAGGTAAGGCCATACCAACGGATAAAAAAGAAATTGATGGACTCTTAAGGTATCAGATTATTCAAGAACAGTGTTATGAGAAATGGCGAAGTTTGGGAACAGATTGTGGTATATGCCTGAGCAGTTGTCCAGTGAGTCAAGGCATTGATGAGGAGGCGCTCAAGGCTGAAAAATATGAAGAAATTATTGAGGATTATACATACAAACATAGAGTACGTCCCTATATCAAAGATGACTTTTTTCTAAATCACCTAATTTGATAAGTAAATTATCTTGACAAGGAATGGGTTTTGGTATAAGATAATACAAAATCTAATTTGCAGTGAGTACTTAAAGACTGTGAAGAGGAGTAGTAGGTATTTTGAAGCTTCAGAGAGTTGTTGGTCGGTGTGAAACAACAGTGGATAAATAGTGAACTAGCCTTGGAGTCACGTGCTGAACGTTTGTGTTTTATAACATAATCATTAGGCATTGTCGGGTTCGACCGTTATATCGAGAAGGATATGTTGGTATCCTACTGAGCGCATCCTTTTGGATGAACTAGAGTGGTAACGCGGAAGTCACCTTTCGTCTCTTTTATGGAGATGGAAGGTTTTTTTTATATTTAATAAAAAATATTAAGAGGAGTGATACTATGAAACAATCGGGGCTCGGATCAATCTAATCAATAAGGAAAATGGAGAGGTTAACAAACAAGTTGTTAATGAACTCTTAGCACATCAACAAGATGACCACTACTTTATCCATCGCTTTATGGGACTTCGTAGAGAAGGATTTATCAAACCAAGCTACTATGAGGAACTAATAAAAGGCTATGAAGAAGAAGGTCAAAGTTATGAAATGGTGTCAGAATCAAGAGTCATTGAAGCCAGATATAATGAACACTTTATTAGCTTATACTAGAGACGCCAGAGAAGGTTTTGAAGCTATATAAGTTAAAATTTATGAATGATAAGGTTTTTGTAACCGTTAGAATAGCAACAATACAAATAAGTTATTAGGAAAGAGGAGATACCATGAGTCAAAAAGGATATATGAAATACAGAAAATACCCAACAATGGATATGAACGATAGAACGTGGCCAAGTAAGGTCATTGATAAAGCACCAATCTGGTGTAGTGTTGACCTTAGAGATGGCAATCAAGCACTTCCAATACCAATGGGGATCGAAGCAAAGCTTGAGTACTTTAACTTACTTAAAGAAATGGGTTACAAAGATATTGAAATCGGTTTTCCATCTGCTTCAGAAACAGAGTATAACTTCTTAAGAACATTAATTGAGGACGGTTACATTACAGATGACATCCGTGTTCAAGTATTGGTACAGGCAAGAGAACATTTAATTAAAAAAAACATTTGAAGCCTTAAAAGGTGCTAAGCAAGCCGTTGTCCATGTATACAATTCAACTTCAACTCAACAACGTGAAGTGGTTTTTGGTAAGAGTAAAGACGAAATCAAGGCTATCGCAATCCAAGGCGCCAAATGGCTTGTAGAATATGCAGCTAAGTACCCAGAGACAGACTATACATTTGAATATTCTCCAGAGAGTTTCACTGGCACTGAAATGGATTATGCCCTTGAAGTTTGTAATGCTGTCATTGGTGTGTGGGAACCTACGCCAGCAAATAAGGCAATTATTAACTTACCGGCCACTGTAGAAATGGCCACACCAAATGTCTATGCAGATCAAATAGAGTGGTTTTGTCGTAACATCGATAGAAGAGATAGTGTCCTTATTAGTCTTCATACTCATAATGACAGAGGTACAGGTGTCGCAGCCACTGAATTAGGTATAATGGCTGGTGCAGATAGAGTTGAAGGTACCTTATTTGGCAATGGAGAGCGAACAGGGAATGTTGATATACTTAACATTGCATGAACCTTTTCACCCAAGGGATTGACCCAGGTGTAAAAGTAGACGACATCAATCATATTATGAAGGTCTACAAGAAGTGCACGGGCCTTGGCATCCACGAAAGACATCCATATGCTGGTGAGCTTGTTTATACTGCATTCTCAGGTTCTCATCAGGATGCGATTCGAAAAGGCCTTAAGGCCCATGAAAATGAGAGCTCATACTGGGATGTACCATACTTACCAATTGATCCAGCAGATATTGGAAGACAATATGAACCAATTATTCGTATTAACAGTCAGTCAGGAAAGGGCGGTGTAGCTTTTATTCTTGAAGACGAGTATGGTTACAAACTACCTAAGGCCATGCATCCAGAAATCAGTGGTCCTGTTCAAAAAGTGACAGATGACACAGGCAAAGAGTTGACACCATCTGAGATTAAAGCTATATTTGTAAGTGAGTTCCTTGAAGTTAAAGGATCACTTGAACTTAAGTCTTTCAAAAGTGCCTATAGCGATGATCTTGAACAAGAAGTATCAATAGAGGCAGAATTAGTTATTGAGGGTAAAGCTAGGAAGGTTGTCGGTCAAGGTAATGGCCCTATTTCAGCTTTTATTCATGCAATCCAAAAAGAAGGTTATAAGAATTATAAGTTGGTTACTTACGATGAGCATGCCATTGAATCAGGCGAAAATGCCGAAGCAATTGCTTACATAAAGATACAAAATAATACAGGTGTATCAACGTATGGGGCTGGAATTAGTCGTAACACAAGTAAAGCTTCTATAAAGGCAATCATCAATGCAATCAACAGGCTAGAGAAATAATCAATCGTCTATAAAAGTAAGAAAGGACGAGTTTATGGCAAAAAAGTGTTGTGGTAAATGGAAAAAGAAAGGTTCTTACTGTAAGAAGTGTCCCATTCTTTTGGCCAAGTATGATAAGCTTAATAAGCAAAAAGTGAAGAAGGTGACAAAAACTTCGGATCTGAAGAAAAGTAAGAAGGAGAAAAAGAAGAAGAAGAAAAAATAGCACAATTGTGAAATGAAATAGGCAGCCCAATGGGCTGCCTATATTTATTTCTACTTTTGCTTAGTCAAGTGTTTTTAAGGTCATAAGGTGTATGGTAACACCCGAGGCAATGATGAAAAGGAGAATCTTTATATAATATGCACCGACTATATAAATGCTTAGTGATATTGTAAGCCACAACAACGTTAGTGCGATGATTCGAGCTCTTTTGTGTATTGCCTTATGTGCTATGTAATTGTGAATGTAGGGGCCGAATGTTTTATGGTTCATTAACCATTGATGTCTTTTCTTGGAAGTCTTTACAAAACAAACCGATGTCAAAAGCAGAAATGGAGTTGTAGGTAACAAGGGTAAAAATATACCTACAATACCAAGACCTAATGAGACTGTACCTACAGCCAATAGTGCGTATTTCTTAATAGGGTTCAAAATATCTCCTAAACTGATTGGATTATTCGATAGGATCTTGCTTCTCCATAACATCTTTGTAGCTATATAAAGGTGCTTTGAGGGTTAAGATATCATCGCCTCTCAGTATTCCAATCTCAATAATATCATTAACCAAGGCATTATCCAAGGCATTAAATAGAGCCTGGATATTTTTGACTTTGTCACCATCGATGCTATAGATGATATCACCTTCAGTGATGCCTGCTTCAGCAGCCCCACTGTGAGGGAAAACACCAGTGATATAGACACCAAAGCGCATACCAGTTTCATTATAGATTTCACTGGTAATATCTGAAATCTGAACCCCTAAAAAGGCACGGTCATCAGAGAGTTCATAACCTATGTCTTGACCTTCAGGGTTAAGTAGTATTTTGTCGATGACATCAATGGCATCATTAATGGGTATGGCAAATCCAATACCTTCAACACTTTCATCAACATATTTGGCACTGTTTATGCCAATAACTTGACCTAGGTCGTTAAGGAGTGCGCCACCGCTATTACCAGGGTTGATTGCAGCATCAGTTTGAATCAGGTTGACCTGGGCTGTATTTTGGTCAATATAAATGTCACGACCAAGGGCGCTGATGATACCAGCCGTCACAGTCGAAGCGTATTGTGGTCCAAGTGGATTACCTATGGCAATGGCTGGTTCACCTATTTTGACAGAATCTGAATCACCAAAAGTTGCTAAAATTATCTGATCCAATTTGGATTCAACCTCATCAATAGGGACGCCAAGTACAGCAACATCCATTCTTGAATTGTAACCAAGTGGCGTGGCACTAATTGTTTCGCCGTTTGAAAAGATGACCTCTAGTTCGATGGCGCCTTCGATTACGTGATAATTTGTTGCAATTAAGAGTTGATCATTTTTTATATCAAAAGCGATACCTGAACCTGTTCCACCAAAAAAACCAGATTCATTGAAGAAACCACCTGGTGTTTCTTCGGTAAAGCTTGAAATGGTTACAATGGAGGGGCCAACTTCTTCTGCAATAGTTGCAATGGTGGAGGTGCCTTCTTTGGTGGTGATAACGGGTTGAACTTGTGTTACATTAATGGTATCTTGTACAACAGGTTTGTCATCGCTAAGATTTGTGGAAATAACTTTAGAAGTCAAGTTATTTGTTTGTGGTTGTCCAAGGTTTATGGCTGTTAAATAGCCAGCTCCAAAGGTTATACCACTGGTGAAGGTGAGAATCACTAAATAGATGGCAAACTTAAGGAACCATCTTTTCTTTGTTCTATGTGTAGGTATATATGTTTCTGCTGGATCTGTATATATAGGGTTATTATTATTGTCGATCATACTAATCACTCCTGTTCGTCAAATCTTTTATGTTACCAGTATAGCTAATCTATGTGGATAAAATATGTGAATGAGGTGGCAAAACTAAGGAAAAAATGTGAACAAAATATGAATGAGCCTATTATACAATATCAGTGATTGAAATTAGAGGGGCCAAATGTTAGAATCACTCTATGATGAATGATAAATATGAGATAATTGTTGAAAAACTTATAAATACACCGCGGTTTAAAAAGAATGCTGATTTCATAACAGTCAAAAAAGGTGTTAGAAGTCTTCAAGTATAATGATGATTTGCCAGTGATTCATGTGGCTGGAACAAACGGAAAAGGCTCTGTCATAGCAATGATTGACAGTATCTTTCTAAGTAAGGGTATACGAACAGGTCGATTTACATCACCACACCTTGTTGATATTAGGGAGAGAATGGTTGTTAATGGTGAGTTAATGACCAAAGAAGCTTTTGTTTCACTATATGAAGAGTTAGATGAACAAGTACAGAGGTTGATTGAACAAGGTTATATGAGACCTACTTTTTTTTGAGTGGATATTTCTTATGTCCATGCGTCATTTTAAAAAGGCTAATGTCAAAGTTGTTCTGCTTGAGACAGGGCTTGGTGGTAGACTTGATACGACCAATGTCCTTAATCACAAATTGGTCACCGTCATCACCAGTATAGGACTTGATCACATTGGGGTTCTGGGTGAATCCCTTGAAGCAATAGCTAGGGAAAAAGGTGGGATAATTAGGCGGGGTATTCCTACAGTTTTATATAATGAAACTGATAGGGTTTCAAAGGTCATAGAAGACATATGTATGGAAAAAGAGTCTAAATTGTATAAAGTTTTACCATTTAGCGATAAAATATTCAAAAGAAGAGAAGAAAGCATTGATTTTTCTGTGGGGAACAAGTATTATAATTATGAGGACTTGCGGTCAAATGCAGTCATAGACTATCAATTGGCGAATGTGAAGATAGCTTTGACCACTGTAAGTCTATTGTCAGAATATTTTGAGATTGAACCTAATGACGTATGGGAAGGTCTTGAGAACTTCTACTGGCCTGGCAGGCTTGAATACTTGTCAGATAATCTAGTGGTTGACGGGGCTCACAACCATGATGGTGTCAAGGCATTTGTCAAGGCGATGAATCAACGGGACAAAGATAGTCACATTGATCTTGTGTTTGCATGTATGGCAGACAAACAATACATAGAAATGATCAATGAACTGCTATCGATTCATAACTTGAACAAGGTCTATATACCTGTTACCAACTTTTTCACCCAAGAGGATGCCATCAGACTACAAAAGGCGTTCAATCAAAATGGATATAGAGAAATAATCATTGTGGAAAATCTTGAAGACTTACTCCGAACTTATGAGCAAAATGTTGGGGCTAGAACATTGCTTGGGTGTGTAGGATCACTTTACTTGGTGGGAGAAGTCATAAAACTAAAGAGGAGGATTGAGCATGATTAATTTTGAAGATGAAATAAAGAAATTCAAACCATGTTTGGAGATTGAAGAGGCAGAGGAAGCGATTTATGCCTATGATACTAAAGATGTGTCTGAGATACTCAGTGATATGATTAACGAGATTAAAAATGATGAATAGAGTGGAGGCTTAGTATGGCAAAGTTATGTCCAAAATGTGGTGGACCACTTGATGCCAACGGCTTTTGCCCTATCGATAACATTAGTATCTCGGTTTATGAAAAGATTAAAGATACCTCAAAGGTACTTTATAACCAAGGACTTCAAAAGGCAAAAGTACGTGATTTAAGTGGAGCAATCGATTTGCTCAAGCGTAGTATCAGGCTTGACAAAACGAATATTGATGCAAGAAATCTCTTAGGACTTATTTTCTTCGAGATTGGTGAAACAGTTTCAGCACTTCAACACTGGGTGATTAGTAAGAATCTAAAACAAGAGAATAATGATGCTGTTTATTTTATTAATAAAATTCAGAACAATCAGTCCTATCTTGATAAACTAAACACAGCAATAAAGAAGTACAATCAATCGTTGACCTATATCGAGCAAAACAGCGTTGATTTAGCAATCATTCAACTAAAAAAAAGTGATTAGCCTTAATCCGAAATTTGTAAAGGCTTATTGTTTATTGGCCTTATGTTATTTTAAAGAAGAACAAATTGACAAATCAAGGAAAATACTTCATAAAGTATTTCTTATAGACAAAAGCAATTATGTGGCGAGAAAGTACCTTGATTCATTAAACAATGATGTGCCATCTGCCGTTGATTTTGTTGAAGAATCCACTGTGGATAATGGCGGATTCAATGGACCTGTTCTTGGTGGCAAGAAACTAAACGTTTCCAATGCTATGTTCCAATTTGTGGCTGTACTAATTGGTGTGGGTATTGGTTTGTCAGTAATGATGTTCCTAGTGATGCCTAGTAGAATTGAAGAAAAAGAACAAGAGAAAGTGCTTGTTCAAGGTCAATTGAGTGATATGGAAGCCATCAAATCAGAATTGGATGCAACCATTGTATCCCTCCAAAAAGACATTGTAGATAGCAATGAAAGCAATAGTGGTCTGAAAAAGGATATATCGGACAAACAATCTCAAATGAGAGAAATATCAGAGCTGGTCAATGCTTTTGAGTATTATGTCATTAATGATTTGACTGGTGCAGCGGATATTTTGTTTGATATTGATAGAGAGCTTTTGGGTGATGATATAGCCATCGTTTATGATAATCTGACATTTGAATTATACCCAAAAGTTGCATTTGAGTCATGGGAAAATGGCTACAATGAGTATCGTGCTAGAAGGTATGAATCAGGAATTGAATACTTAGAAGTTGCCTACAAATATGAGAAGAATGACTACTACTCCGATGAAACTCTTTACTTCTTGGCAAGGTGTTATTATAAGTTGGAGCAAAACGATAAAGCACTGACCATATTTGAGAAATTGTTGGAGGAATATCCGGATGCAAGCAACAAAGCTGATGCACAATATTTTGTAAATATCTTATCCGAATAGACTTGATAATAAGCCACTTCAATCTTTGAAGTGGCTTTATTTTCACTATCAATCAAAGTATCTTATGGTATAATACAAATAATGACATAGATAAAGAGAGCTTGAATGTATAACTTGGAGGCAAAAATGATAAGAGGTATTGGAGCAGCAGACGGTATTGCTATAGGAAAAGCTTTTGTCAAACATGAAGTTGAGATGAAAGTGTCCTACAAAAAGATAGAACACCCGGAGTATGAATTAGACCGTTTTAATGCTGCAGCGGAGAAGTGTCGTATCGATCTAGAAAGAGTTATAACAAAACCATTAATATATTGGGTAAAGAGGAAGCTGAAATATACAAACGTCATCTGAATGTTTTCGATGGCTCTATTTTGCTTGGTCAAGTTAGAAAAGAGATTCAAGAACAAAAAATCAATGCAGAGTTTATTTTACATGAAGTAATGAAAAAATATGCCTCAATGTTTGACAAGGTGGCCGATGAGTTTCTTAAGAAGAAATCTCAATCCATCAAATTCATTGCTGAGCAGATTATTAGAGAACTTATTGGGCTTGAAACAACAGGGGTTGCTGAAGTTGAGGAAGCCTGTATTATTTTTGCCAAAGAACTGGATGGCAATGATTTGGTCCATCTTGATAAGGCCAATGTCTTGGGCATTGTAACGGAGGCAGGAGGCAAAAACTCATACAGTGCCTTGATATCCAATAATTTTAATATACCAGCCATCGTAGGTGTTAAGAAGATACTCACCCAGATTAATTCTGGTGATGAAGTCATTATGGATGGCTTTAAAGGCGAAATCTTTGTTAATCCTGACGAGGGCATGAAAGATTTCTATAACAAGAAAGTGAATAAAGAAAAAGAACTAGAAGAAGTTTATTTGACTTTTAAGGATCAAAATACCATTACCCTTGATGGCTATGAGTTTGAGATTGGAGCTATATGTGAACATACCAATACCATTAATACAGCCAATGCAGATGGTGCCCAGAGCATAGGTTTGTTTAAGACAGAATTTTTATTCCTTGGAAGAGATGTAATGCCAAGTGAGGAAATCCAACTTGAAGCTTACAGAGAGGCTGTAACACTAGCAGAAGGTGCAAGGGTGACATTTAGGACCCTTGATTGTACTGCAGATAATAACCTTCCATATGTCTATTTCCATGAGGAACGAAATCCAGTGATTGGCTATCGGTCTATCCGTATGTTGTTAAACGAAAGAGAGTTATTTATCACACAGCTCAAAGCACTCCTTCAAGTTAGTGCTTATGGTCCTGTAAGAATTGCCTTTCCTCTTATTACTTCAGTTGAAGAATTGCTTGATGTCAAAGTGGCTCTTGAAGAAGCAAAAGTTTCTTTAGAAGAAAGAGGTATTATCTATGATACAGATATTGAGATTGGTATGATTATTGAAGCACCTGTGGCTGCTGTGATGGCTGATATGTTTGCTAGAGAAGTCGATTTTATGATTATTGATACCAATAATTTGACTCAGTTTATGACAGTTGTCGATCGTAGCAATGAACAATTATTTGAACTTTATGACATGTATCATCCAGGCGTATTGAGAACTGTAAGGAATGTTGTTGTTGCTGCACATCGTGAGGGGACGTGGGTAGGTGTTGCTGGTGATATGGCTAACAATGAGTATTTCACCCCACTATTGACTGCCTTTGGTGTAGATCAAATATGTACTTCTGCCAACTTGATTAGTAAGATGCGTTTCGTTGTCAGCCGAACAGACAAACCATTATGGGAAAAAGAGATTGACCTTATATTTGAGAAGAATTCTGGTAATGAAATCAAACATTACCTTGAGAAACGTTATTATGAAGAGATTATATGGAAGAATGAATAATTGGATAGAATTATAGATTCTGTCAAAAATGGACAAGAAAAAAGACAAAAAAAAACCGCAAAATGCGGTTTTAAGATAGTAAGTACGCCATTAGCGATGCTTTGTTCATATCACTAGATGAAAATCTAGTTGTTTTTTGTCTATGCTCGCTGACAGCTTGGTCGGGTTTAGAGGTTCTTTTCTCCAATTGGTCCTTGTGTTTCAAAAGATCAACTCCTCACAATCCAACTCATTACGCCTTTGCCTATAAATATATTAACATAATGTGAACAGACTGTCAAAGGATTGTAACATGAAAAATGAACGAAAACCTAATTGTAATTAACTTTTGTAGGATTTCACTAAAGGTTGACGTTTGAAGAAAATTAAGCTATAGTAATGCGTATATAGTATAGGGTTATTAAATGCAGTGATCGAAAAAGTATTTGTTATTTGAGTCTCAGAGAGAACAAACCTAGGGTGTGAGTTTGTTTGGCAGTGGATAACGAAGAAGTGCATTCGTGAGCAGTCTAGGCGAACAGTAATATGATTAGTTTAGAACGGTACCGACCGTTATATCGGCCTAAAGCGGAAGTGATTGCTTCAATTAGAGTGGAACCACGGTAGATATCGTCTCTTGATTTACAAGGGGCGTTTTTTGTTGCTTAAGAATATCTTTTGATTAAAGAAGATTAAAGATTTATAGTATGTATGAAAAGGAGAATGGTAATGGGAATAATTAGTTTTATAAAAGAAGAAATTGATGTCATCAGAGATAGAGATCCGGCTATAAAGAAGACTTCTGAGGTTTTTTTTATACCCAAGCTTTCATGCAATACTTCGGTATCGCATTGCACATTGGTTTTTCAATAGGAGATGGTATTTCTTTTCAAGATGGATATCTCAAAGAACTGCTAAAGCCACAGGCATTGAGATACATCCAGGTGCAACAATAGGTAAAGGCTTATTTATTGACCACGGACATGGAGTGGTCATAGGAGAAACAGCTATACTTGGCGATAACGTAACCATTTATCAGGGGGTAACACTTGGTGGAACCGGAAAAGAGCATGGAAAGCGTCACCCAACGATTGGTGACAATGTTATGATTAGTGCAGGTGCTAAGATCTTGGGTTCATTTGTTGTTGGTGATGATTCTAAAATAGGTGCTGGGTCCGTTGTTTTAAGAGAGGTGCCACCAAATTCAACTGTTGTTGGTATTCCTGGAAGAATTGTAAAGCGCCATGATAAGAAAGTGATTCATCCAAACGACACTTTAGATCAGGTTCATTTACCTGACCCAATCAGACATGAAATATGTCGTTTACAAATGAGAATGGAATATCTTGAGAAAGCCAATGGCTATGCAACAAAAGAAGATATTGATACAATGGAATATGAACGATGTGCATTATGTCCTGATAGACCAGAATATGAAATATAATATATGAATCTACATAAGTGTGAAATCTAATAGGAGATTAAGATTAATGAAAGTATATAATACCTTAACAAGATCAAAAGAAGAATTTGTGCCTATTGAAGAAGGCAAAGTGAAAATGTATGTTTGTGGGCCCACGGTCTACAACTTTATTCATATTGGGAATGCAAGACCTTTTATAATATTTGACGTAGTCAGACGTTATTTTGAATACAAGGGTTATGAAGTTACCTATGTACAGAATTATACGGATGTTGATGATAAGATTATCAAAAAAGCCAATGAAGAAGGCGTAACTTCTGAAGAAATTGCACAGCGATACATCGATGAAGTGGAAACTGATGCAAGGTCATTAGGCGTAAAACCAGCAACTTTTCATCCAAAAGCTACAGAAGAAATCGATGGAATGATCGATATGGTAAGAACACTAATTGAAAAGGAATATGCCTATGAGGTAGATGGGACAGTTTACTTTGCGACGAAGAAGTTTAAGGGTTATGGAAAACTATCTAAGAAGAATCCTGATGATTTAGAAGCGGGTGCAAGGATTGCAGTTGACAGTTCAAAGAGAAACCCAATGGATTTTGTTCTCTGGAAGCCAAAAAAAGAAGGGGAACCAGCTTGGGCATCACCATGGGGTGAAGGTAGACCAGGATGGCATTTGGAATGTTCAGTAATGGCAAAACGATATCTTGGAGAAACCATTGATATCCATGCTGGTGGAACAGATTTGATATTCCCTCATCATGAGAACGAAATAGCCCAAAGCGAGGCTTGCAATGATAAGCAATTTGCCAAGTATTGGATGCATAATGGCTTCATTAATGTAGATAACAAAAAAAATGTCTAAATCTTTAGGTAACTTCTTTACAGTAAGAGATATTACTAAGGACTACCCTCACGAAGTGGTAAGATTCTTCATGCTCAACGCGCATTATAGAAGTCCTGTGAACTTTAGTCGAGAACTAATGGAATCTGCGGCAAATGGACTAAAGCGAATTACAACTGGAGCTAAGAACCTAGGCTATGTGCTAGAGAATCTAGTAGATTCGGATGAAAAAGTTGATGAAGATGCATTACTGGCACAAATAGATGGTTATGCTGTCAAATTTGAAGAAGCAATGGACGATGACTTTAATACAGCTGATGCAGTTGCGGCGATTTTTGAGCTCATAAGATTTGCAAATACCTCTATAACAGTGGAAGTGTCAAAAGAAGTAGTTAAAAAGGTCATTGAAGTCCTAGAAGGTCTATGTGATGTCATAGGGATTGATATTGCATTTAGTGAAGAAATCCTTGACGAAGAGGTTGAAGCCTTGATTGAAAAGCGTCAACAAGCCAGAAAAGACAGAGATTTCGCCTTAGCAGACAAAATACGTGATGACTTAGCAAGTCAAGGGATTATACTTGAAGACACAAGAGAAGGTGTGAAGTTTAGAAGGGAATAGAGTGAGTCATGAATACATTATTTGAAGAATTAGGCAAAGCATTTGAACTTAAGCCTTTTAAAGCAAAGACTTATTCCCCCTTGGTTTTAGCCTATATAGGTGATAGTATTTATGATTTGATAATTAGGACATTAATCGTCAATAAAGGGTCTAAAGCAGTTGGGAAGATGCACAAAGAAGCCAGTAGCTATGTAAATGCTAAAACACAAGCAGCTATGTACCATGCCGTAGTCCCCTTTCTTAGTGAAGAGGAAATGGACGCAATGAAAAGAGGTCGTAATGCCAATTCGGGCAGAACGCCTAAAAATGCAGACTTAAAGACATACAAACATGCAACAGGATTTGAAGCACTGATAGGTTTCCATTATGTCAGTGATAACATGTCCCGGATAGTTGAATTAATTGAGATAGGTCTAAGAGACCTTGAACTTGGAAAGAAGGATAATAATGGCGAAAAAAAAGCAAAATAATAGACGAAATAACAAGGAACCTAGAAGTGGCAATGGTGATTTTAAGCAGCAAAGGCAAAGTGAGGGCTATGACAATTATGAGGAGACACCGATTAATGAGCTGATTGTCTTTGGAAAGAACGCAGTCCTAGAAGGCCTTAAGTCAGGACGTAGTATTGATAAAGTATTTATTACCAACAGTGGCCATGTAGAAGGCAGCCTTCAGAAGATTGTAGATTTGTCTAAGGACTTAGGGGTTGTAGTGAAGTTTGTCGAGAAAGAAAAGTTAGACACCCTGACCAATTATGAAAAGCACCAAGGCGTTCTTGCTACATGGCTGCCCATAATTATGTTGAATTGGATGTTTTGTTCGAAGCGGCAGAGGCTAAAGGAGAATCACCATTTTTTATCATTCTTGATGGTATTGAAGACCCACATAACTTAGGTGCAATCATTAGAAGTGCCAATATAGTTGGTGCACATGGAGTTATCATACCTAAGAACCGTGCTGTATCCTTAACTTCAACAGTCGCTAAAACTTCAGCGGGTGCAATAGAATATACCCCGGTTTGTAAAGTGACAAATCTTGCTCGTACAATGGACACGCTAAAAGAAAAAGGTGTTTGGATTACAGGTGCGCAGATGGAAGGAACTTCCATGTATGACATTGATATGAAAGGTTCTATTGGTATTGTCATAGGTTCCGAAGGAAAGGGCATCAGTCGATTGGTTAAGGAAAAGTGTGATTTTCTTGCCAGTATACCTATGAAAGGTGATATAAACTCTCTAAATGCTAGTGTAGCAGCTGGAGTGCTTATGTATGAGGCCCTTAGACAAAGGTTGTAGATTATGAGATTAATAGGTTAGTTCAATAGGAAGATAGGTGAGGATTAATGCTTGATACCAATGTGAGGCAATATGTTCAACCATTATTTGAAAGCATTGCTGATTGGTTTATAGATAAGAAGGTTACAGCGAATCAAGTGACCATAATAGCGCTTGTGATTGGATTGGTTCCATCCATCTTACTATTAACAACTCAGTGGCTTGTTTTGCCAGTTATAATATTGTGGGTATCAGGACTTCTGGATGCTGTAGATGGGACTGTAGCCAGAAAAAGTGGCAAGTCATCTTTGCTTGGTACAATAATGGATATAACTTTTGACCGAGTTGTTGAGATAAGTCTATTGATTGGAATTGCCATTCGTAACCCAGAATGTCAGTTTCTAATCATGCTTCTTTCATGCGCAATTATACTATCGTTGACCATTTTTTTTGACTGTGGCAGCAGCTAGTGAAAAAGCCAGTGATAAATCATTCTATTATCAAGCTGGGCTTGCTGAGAGAACAGAAGGTTTTATTATGTTTTCTCTAATGATTCTACTACCTAAGTGGGTCATAATTATTACGACAATATTCATAGGAATGGTTCTGTTTACAGCCATTCAAAGGTTTGTTCAGGCCTACAAATTTTTCAGTAAATAAGGCTTAACAAGTAATGGTTTATTTGTTATACTTATACTCAATCGTTTAGAGTAAGATGGGAGTGAAGCGATATAGAACATTTGATTGCTTACGAAGAATTATCTGTATACAGTGATGAAGAGGTTATAAGCTTTGTCCGTGATGGTCATGATTATGCCCTGGACTACCTTTTGAATAAATACAAGAGATTGGTTGAGAAGAAATCCAAATCATACTTTCTAATAGGTGCATCAAGAGATGACATTATTCAAGAAGGCATGATTGGTCTTTTCAAGGCTGTGCGTGACTATCGTCATGATACACCAGCGTCTTTTTTTCTCCTTTGCAGATTTATGTGTTACAAGACAAATTATAACAGCGGTTAAGGCTTCAACCAGGCAAAAACATATGCCGCTTAATTCTTATGTATCCCTTAACAAGCCAGTTTATGAAGAAGATAATGACAAAACCGCTCTTATGGATGTGATGCCTTCTAAGAATATTGTCAATCCAGAAGACCTCTTTATTGGTGAAGAGAATCTGCATATGATAGAAGATGAACTTGAAGCTAAACTGAGCAAGTTTGAAAAGGAAGTTATAGAATTATACATTGAAGGCATCGGTTATGTTGAGATAGCTGAGAAGATGGACAAACCTGTCAAATCAATCGATAATGCCCTTCAAAGAATCAAGAAAAAGTTAGAAGGTATTTTGATAGACAAGAATATCTAATATCTATTGACAAATAATTCTTGATGATTATAATAGTAGAAGTGCAATGGTATAATGCTGATGTGGCTCAGGGGTAGAGCGCCACCATGGTAAGGTGGATGTCGTGAGTTCAAATCTCATCATCAGCTTCGAAGGAGTTCTTTATAGAGCTCTTTTTTATTTTTTGGCCAAATTCACCCATTTGTGCTATTCTGTTATGAGATATATAGTCATTAATTGGCAATAGTATGAATAGATAGAATCTGAATGAGAATAGGAAATAATTGATGAAAACCAATAGATTGACCATAGGAATACTGGCCCATGTGGATGCTGGGAAGACAACTTTATCAGAGAGCATCTTATACCTAACAGGTAAGATAAAAAAACAGGGTAGAGTAGATCACAAAGATGCTTACCTTGATACATATGATTTGGAGAAAGATAGAGGCATAACCATATTCTCCAAACAAGCTGAGTTTGATCTTGATCAGTTCAAAATGACCCTTTTAGATACGCCGGGCCATGTTGATTTCTCAGGGGAGATGGAGCGGACATTACAGGTACTAGACTATGCAATACTAGTTATTAATGGCTCTGATGGGGTTCAGGGCCATACCTTGACACTTTGGAAACTCTTATCAAGGTATCATATTCCTACATTTATTTTTGTCAATAAAATGGATTTAGTAGGCACAAGTAGAAAGGAGTTACTGACTAATATCCATAAGAGAATGGACAGTAACTGTATAGATTTTAATAACATTGATAGTGAAGAATCCCAGGAAGCTTTAGCCCTGTGTGATGAGCTTTTGATGGAACAATATATAGAGAATGGTACTATGAGTATAAGTGACATAAAGGGTTCTATTCATAAAAGAAAGGTATTTCCAATCTTTTTTGGTTCTGCCCTTCAAAATGATGGTGTGGATTCTTTGCTTAAAGCATTGTCACAGTATATGTCTTCCAAATCATACCCTGATGTATTTGGTGCTAGAGTTTTTAAAGTGTCCAGGGACCAACAAGGTGAAAGATTGACCTACATCAAAGTAACAGGTGGAAGCTTAGAAGTCAAAGGCCTTCTGATAAGCAATGGAGAGAATGGTTGGAGTGAAAAAGTAGATCAGATTAGACGATATTCAGGTGTGAGTTTTGATTCACTTACGATGGTTGAGGCTGGTGAAATATGTGCAGTAACCGGTCTTAATAGTGCTAAGCCAGGTGATGGTCTTGGCTTTGAGAATAAGAATGATGATGCGGTCATTGTACCGGTTCTGAGTTATAAAGTAGAATATCCTGATGAGATTGCCTCCTATACAATGCTTAAATACTTAAGGATACTGGAGGAAGAAGAACCTCATTTGAATGTCTTATGGAACGAGCATCTTGGTGAGTTGCATGTCCAGGTCATGGGCGATATCCAAATTGAAATTCTAAGGAGTATCATTGCCAGCCGATTTGGTATTGAAGTCACTTTTGACAAAGGTAATTTGGTATACCGTGAAACCATTGAAGCGCCTGTTATTGGTAGAGGTCACTTTGAACCTTTGAAACATTATGCAGAAGTTCACTTGTATTTGGAGCCACTATCAAAAGGAAGTGGGATGGTATACGAGACCAAATGTAGCACGGATCTACTTGATAAGAATTGGCAAAGGTTGATATTGGCCCATCTAAAAGAAAGACAACACTGTGGCGTCTTGACTGGTTCAGAGTTAACTGATATGAAAATATCACTTATTGCTGGAAGAGGCCACAATAAACATACAGAAGGTGGCGATTTTAGAGAGGCAACCTTTAGAGCCCTTCGTCAAGGATTGATGAAAGCAAAATGTAAGTTGCTGGAACCTGTCTATGATTTTTCTTTGGAAGTACCAAAAGAAATGCTTGGAAGGGCAATGTCAGATATAGAAAAGATGTACGGTCAGTATAAGGACCCAGTGATTGAATCGGATAAGGCGGTATTAACTGGCATTGCACCAGTTGAGACAATGATGCACTATAACACACAAGTGATGAGTTATACCAAAGGTCTTGGTCAGTTATCACTTGAATTTGCAGGTTATGAAGTGTGTCATAAAGAAGAGGCGGTTATTGAGTTGATTGGGTATAAGGCTGAGCTTGATACAAATAACCCTTCAGGGTCGGTATTTTGCAGTAAAGGCGTAGGCTTTGGTGTGGCTTGGGAAGAAGCAGATAGCCATATGCATGTTGAAAGTACAGTGAAAATCGAGAGTGAGATAGGTGACGAAAAAGCTACTGAAGATGAAGTCTTAATTAAGAAACCAAGTTATAGGAGTGGTAATGGTATTTCAGATTCGGAACTGGATGCCATTTTCACCAAAACTTATGGTGAACAAAAAAGAACGTAAGCATGGTCCAAGTGGCAGGATGCGTAGCCGGAGAAATATTAATGCTGGTAACAAGCAGTCGGTTGGAGGCATACAAAAAGTATCTGAAGTTGAAGAAAAATACCTCTTAGTTGATGGCTACAATATTATTTTTGCTTGGGATGAATTGAAAGAACTTGCAGCCCAGCATATGGATTCTGCACGGGCTAAATTGATGGATATATTATGTAATTATCAAAGTCAGACTGGTCAGCTTGTTATACTTGTATTTGATGCTTATAGGGTATCTGGTAATAGAGGGAATGCTTTTGATTACCATAACATTCATGTTGTATTTACGAAAGAAGCGGAGACTGCAGATAGGTATATTGAAGACTTAGTTCATGAGATTAGGCCCAAATGTGAAGTCACGGTTGCCACATCAGATGTGGTTGAACAAGTAATCATCATGGGCAAAGGTGGAAGACGTCTTTCGGCTGAACACTTCAAGACAGAGATTGACCATGTCAATAAAATCATAAGAGACAATTATACCAACAATCAAGTAGGGCATAAAAATCGCCCATTTGACGGGAAATTGAATCCTGACAAATGAGTGGGTTGATTTGTAGGTGACCAAAGTTACTTTATAAGGTGACTAAAGACATTTGATAGGCAAAGTGTGCTATGAGATAATTGTATCGATATTGAGTACATATTACTGGTAATGGAGGTTCTTGTGGCATTTACAGATTTTTTCATCTATATTGCAGTCTTTTATCTTGCGATATTGGGTATTGTCGGATTAAGTACAATTTCATATTTTCTGATGTCAAAGTCTAGGAACCCAAGCTTGAAGTTTAGGACCATGTTTCATATTGGTCGTCCTGTGGTACAGTTCTTGATTATACTCATGATTGTGTCAGTTATGATGATGACATCAAAATATTATCAAGTGCGTACTTTTGAACAAGTGGTTGCTTGTGGTCAACCTGCCAATATATTTAGTATGAATGTTGTTGTCGGACATGAAGAAACAATGACCATCAAGGACCAAAAAAAGTATTCATCAAATCATCACTGCACTGGAAGAAACAACCTTCTTACCATCATTTAAAGAGTCTTCAAGTTTGACCAGAGGACCGATAATGGGGCGAGAAATCACATTGGAGTTTCTTGGAATGGACGAAGTAGATTCTGTAACCATCTGTAGTAGAGGTGTTTTGTACAATAATGTAACAGGACAAGCATATGGTTTTGACGATGATTACTTGTATCATAGAATTGAAAGTATTGTCCTTGGAGAATCAAGTTCATAAATACCCCGTTCTATGATAAAATAGGAATAGAAATTAATTCCTATGAGAGTGGTGATACAATGAAATCCTTATTCGGTGGCTTAGATGAATTTGGAATGGATGATATAGAAGGCTTGGATCTTTTTGAAGAAAAGGAAGCCAAGAAAAAAGAAGTGAAAAAGAAGCTTGTTAGACAAGAGGACATGCTTTATGACAGGAGTATAAGATGCCCAGTTTGCAATATTAAATTTATGGCAAGAACCATAAAAAGTGGCTCGGCTAAGCTAGAAGAAACTAGCATTAACCTAAGACCCATTTACTCTGGCATTGATCCAATGATATATGATGTGGTGTCGTGTGAGACGTGTGGCTATTCTGCTCTAAATAGAAATTTCAATAAGATTTCGGATAGACAAGCCCAATTGGTAAAAGAAAAGATATCCTACAAATTTGTTGGTAAGAAAACCCCTATGGTTTATGATTATGCATTAGCTTTAACAAGGTATAAAATGGCCTTGTACAATGATGTTGTCATAGGACGTAATGATATTAATAAAGCATACCTATGTTTGAAGACGTCATGGGTTATTGAAGGTTTAATTGAGGAAACAAGCAATGAAAGTGAGAAGGCCAAATTAAAGGAAGAAAGACTGGTTTTCATTAACAATGCATTTAAGGGATTTACTAAAGCCTATGATGGATTGATATTCCCGGTATTTGGTATGAACGAAGCAACCTACCACTATTTGCTGGGAGCTCTTGCATATGAACTAGAAGATATGAAAATGACAAGCTTTTGGCTAGGCAAAGTACTTTTGTCGCCTAATGGTCACAAAAGACTTAAGGATAAAGCAAGAGAGCTTAAGGCCGTAATCGACAAAGACAAAAAAGACAGAGATGAGATTGAAAAAGATAAGCAGTCAGGAAGTGATGAATGATGAATAGGTATACTGTATCTAAAGATAAATATCAGATAAGTGTAGGTCTAATAGTCGTAATGACAATCCTACTATTATTGGTGACAGCTTGCCAAAAAGCTAGTGTAAGTGATGATATCTACAATGTGAGTTCCATTAAGATATCTGCTGAACAAGCTAAAGATATGATGGCGGATGATGTTTTGATTGTAGATGTAAGAACAATTGAAGAGTATGGTGAAGGCCATGTGCCAGATGCAACATTGCTACCTCTTGCAGATATCCAAGCAGGCAATCTTGAGAGTTTGCCCAATAAGAATCAGAAGATATTGCTGTACTGTCGAAGTGGCAATAGAAGTGGTCAAGCTGCAAAGATTCTTGTAGAAGAAGGGTATACATCCATATACGACTTTGGTGGTATCAACGATTGGCCATACGAAATAGAGCAATAGACAATAAACAAGCAAGACAATAAACAAGGGATTCATTGATGATCAATGAATCCCTTTGGTATATAAATTATTAGATTACTTCTTGTTTTTGCTTTGTTTACTGGCTATGTCACCTGCAACGTCAGGAACCAATGTCTGTTCTTCGAATGGTGGCCTGATGTAATTGCCTTCTTCTTGTCTTGAAGGAAGTTCTATACGTTCAGGTGTTAAGTCTTGGTAATTGACCTTACTAAGAAAATGAGATATACAATTGATTCTTGCATGCTTCTTTATATCAGCATCAACCACATACCAAGGCGCTTGTTTAATATCTGTGTAGGCAAACATGGTATCCTTTGCCCTTGAATACTCAACCCAATGCTTTCTGGATTCAACATCCATTGGACTTATCTTCCAGCGTTTCGTTGGGTCGTTAATACGGTCTTGGAAACGACGTTCTTGCTCGTCGTCACTTACAGAGAACCAATATTTAATCAGAACAATGCCAGACCTTACAAGCATTTTTTCAAACTCTGGAGCACTCCTTAGAAATTCTTGGTATTGTTCTTCGCTACAAAACTCCATAACACGTTCTACCCCAGCGCGGTTATACCAGCTTCTATCAAATAGAACAATCTCACCTGCTGCAGGCAAATGGGGAACGTATCTTTGGAAATACCACTGGGTTTTTTCGCGTTCAGTCGGTATACCTAGTGCCACAACTCTGCAAACCCTGGGATTAAGCTTTTCAGTAATTCTCTTGATGACGCCACCTTTTCCTGCTGCATCGCGTCCTTCGAAAATTACAACTACACGAAGACCAGATTCCTTAACCCATTCTTGAAGCTTGACAAGCTCAACTTGAAGTTCGCCAAGTTTTTCCAAATACAATTTGTTGGGAATTTTTTTTCTTTTTTATCGCCCATAGTATACCTCCTTATTTTGATGCCACCTATTTATAATAGGATTTTGCAATATCTAACTTTATTTTAACATATTGCTTGATTGAAGTGAAGCGTTTGCATTTTAGGCCTGTCTTATATATAATCGATATAGATTAAAGAAGAGAGGTTTATATTTTGGAGAATATCATTATTATTGTATTGGTCGTCGTGAATTGTATCACATTCATTCTTTACGGCGTTGATAAAATAAAGGCAGTGAACAATGAATGGCGAATTTCAGAAAAAAGATTATTAAGGCTATCAATGGTTGGCCCATTTGGTTCTTATTTGGGTATGAAGCTTTTTCGGCATAAAGTGAAGAAACCACGTTTTTATGTGGGAATCCCATTTTTTGCCATTATGCAATTAATAGTTATCATGGCTATGGTGTATTTTATCTAGATTTGTTTTTTGATACTGTATGGGCGTATAATATAAGGATAACAGTTAACAAAGCACACTATTATCCAAAGTACAGAGGTGATTTGGTGGACCATATTAACATGAACCTTGGTCAGAATTCTTTGTATCAGAGCCAATCGGTAAAAAGACAAGGCTTATCCCTGAATTTCAAACAGAATCCTGTCAAAAAAGGTGACGACCAACTGAATAAATTTGTTGCTAAGAACGACCGAGAAGGTACCTTGATTTCTAAGTTTGATGAGAAACTACTTAAGAGATTGGAGGTCCTTGAATGTTCGACTTGTGAAAGCAGAGTATATCAGGATGGATCTAATGATCCTGGTGTGTCATTTAAGACACCAACCCATATATCACCAGAGATGTCAGGTCCTATGGTGGCCGCTCATGAAAACGAACATGTTGTCAGAGAGGGTGCCAAAGCTGAAAGTGAAGGCCGAGAAGTAATTAGTCAATCGGTACGCTTGTTCAATGGTATATGTCCTGAGTGTGGTAAAAGTTATGTTTCAGGTGGTGTTACAGAAACAACAACTGCCAAGAAAGCAGAAAAAAATACCAGAGTCAGAATTCATTGGCAATCTGGTGGATATGAAGTTATAATAGAGAACTACAGAAATGATAAAGTGAGGAAGAAAAATGGGTTTCAAATATATTAAAGAAATGCCTTCGGCAAATGAAATCATTGAGATGATGCCATTATCTGAAGAAGGAAAGAAAGTTAAAGCTAAACGTGACCTAGAAATAAAAGAGATTTTTGAAGGTGTCAGTGATAAGTTCATCTTAATCATTGGCCCTTGTTCTGCAGATAAAGAAGAGCCTGTGATTGATTATGTTAAAAGATTAGGGGCAATTCAAAAAGAGGTCGAAGACCGCATCCTTATAATCCCTAGAATATACACCAATAAGCCAAGGACAACGGGTGAAGGCTACAAAGGGATGGTTCACCAACCAGATGCCAATAAAGAATCTAATATGTATGAAGGTATTAAAGCAATTCGAAGACTGCATATCAGAGCCATTGAAGAAACAGGTCTCTCATGTGCAGACGAAATGTTGTACCCTGAGAATTATTCCTATCTTAAAGACTTACTCAGTTATGTTGCCATTGGCGCTAGGTCGGTAGAGAACCAACAACACAGGTTGACAATCAGTGGACTTGACATACCATCAGGAATGAAGAACCCAACCAGTGGTGATATTGCAGTTATGTTAAATGCCATCAGGGCAGCTCAGATTGAACACACATTTATATTCAGAGGTTGGGAAGTGTCAACACCAGGTAATCCTTTGACTCATAGTATTATGCGAGGTTATGTGGACCAATATGGTCGTAACTTCCCAAATTATCATTATGAAGATATCAAACACTTGGCAACAATATACAAAGAGCGTGGCTTAACTAATCCAGGCGTAATTATTGATTTGAACCATGCCAATTCCAATAAACGTTACAATGAACAACCAAGAATTGCCTATGAAGTCATGAGAAATCGCCGTTATGATGGCGAAATCAAAACATTGGTTAAAGGCCTGATGATTGAATCTTATATCGAAGAAGGTAATCAAGCCATTGATGGTGGTGTATATGGTAAGTCCATCACGGACCCTTGTCTTGGTTGGCCAGCATCAGAGGCCCTCGTCAAAGACATATACCGCCGATTAGGTGAATAAATCTTCAAGTTCGCTTTGTGATAGTTTATTGATGAAGGTTTCGCCTGGCTTAATAACGTTTTCAATGAGATGACGTTTTTGTTGTTGTAAATTAAAGATTTTCTCTTCAATAGTATCTGCCGTTATGAGCTTATAGACTTGGACGCACTTTTTTTTGTCCGATTCTGTAAGCTCTATCTGTTGCCTGGTTTTCAACAGCGGGATTCCACCATGGGTCAAAATGGATGACAACATCTGCACCTGTTAAGTTCAAACCTGTACCACCGGCTTTTAATGATATTAAAAATAAATCACCTGATCCAGTGTTAAAGTCGTGAACCATTTGTTGGCGTTTGATTGGTGGAACACTGCCATCTAAATAGTGATAATCAATATGTTGTTTATCCAGCATTTCACGAATAATTCCTAACATTCCTGTGAATTGAGAAAATAGCAATACCCTGTGGTTACCTTCAATACTATCTTCTATCAATTCAGTCAATAAAGCCATTTTTTGAAGCGTCATGTTTATAGTTCTCCATAAAGAGAGATGGGTGGCAACATATTTGTCTTAGGCGCATCAGAATTGCCAATATTTTCATTGAGCGTTGTCCGGCTGGAACGCCACTCAATGATGTAATCTCATTCTTTGCCTCGTTAATGTAGGCCATATAAAGCTTCTTTTGATGTTTGGTCAGCTCAACCATGACCTTTGTCTCAATCTTTGGTGGAAGCTCGGATAAAACATCTTCCTTAAGTCGACGCAGTAGAAATGGCTTAATTAGAAGACCAATTCTCTCAAGAGCCTGTTGATCACTTTTTTTTCACAATCGGATTCTCATAGTGCTTTACAAAATGACTATGACTGCCTAAATAGCCAGGTAGTATAAAGTCGAATATTGACCAAAGTTCACTGAGCGTATTCTCAATAGGCGTACCTGTCAGAGCAAATCTGTATTTGGAACGAATACTTTTGGTGGCTCTTGAATTCTGTGAACGTGGATTTTTGATATGTTGTGCTTCATCTATGAAACAAAAGTCGAAATCTTGTTTATAAAGCTCTAAATCTCTTTTCAAAGCGCCGTAAGATGTGATGACGACATCACCATTTTGAATGCTGTCAATCTTAGTTTGACGTTCTTGTTTAGTGCCTGCTATGACTTTGGTGGTTGTATTAGGTGCAAACTTATGAACTTCCTCTTCCCAATTGTAGATGAGAGAGGTGGGTGCAACCACCAATGATGGCTTTTTACCACCAGAGTCAACCATCAATGTAATGGCCTGGATGGTTTTTCCAAGACCCATATCATCCGCCAAAATCCCACCAAAATTGTATGTAGACAAAGACTTCATCCATGAAAATCCAATCTTTTGATAATCTCTAAGGACATTGGAAAGAATGTCTGGAACTTCATAGCTAGTGGTTTCATCATTGGCTATTGCTTTGGTAAGTTTTTGGAAACTATTGTTTGAGGTGAAAGTGGTCGCTGAGCCTGCAAATAGAGATTCGAGGTAAAAAGCGTTGTGGCTATGTCCTTGAAGCAGTGGTTTTGAGCTGTCGGTTAGATTCAAATCAAACCTTGCGTCCAAATGTTCCACTTGCTTTACTAATTTATTTTCTATTGCAAAAAAATTACCATTGTTCAGTTTGAAATAATGCTTCTTTTCAATTACAGCTGAGAGCAGAAGGCGTAATTCCTCATCTGTGACCCCTTCCATTTGAAAATCTAACTCAAGAAGTCCGAGGGATTGGTTGTACTGAACCCTTGAACCTATGCTTTTTTGTGAACGCATGTATGTATGGTTAAAATCATCAGAATAGTATACCTGTGCCAATTGCATAAGTTTTGGCAAGGCCTTGTCAATGAAGAAGAATTGGTCTTCATCATTTTTGTAGGAGATTCTGCCATCTTCTAACATCTCAATATTGGTTGAGCCAATACATGAAAGAATTTCGTGTTCAAGTTCAATATTTCTTAGCAAAAATATTTCATGATTGCTTATGGATGAACTTGGGTATACGTCAATGACATGATCACCATAGATAAAGGAGACCTTAAGGGCGATTGTGTCATCAAACTTATCGATATGGATTGTAGCATTTAGGGGATGGCGCTCTATTTTTTGCTTTAGATCTCTGTCCATATGAACATAACCAAGCAGTTCGAGTGAAGGAACAACAGAGTTGATAAAATCTTCAGTTTGATCTAAAGTAACGTCTATATGCTTTTCGACCAAGTAGGTATAGAATAGTCTGAAGGCAGAAGAGGACTTGGATTGAAGGTGGGCCATTTGATTATTGTAGAAAACATAAGTGAAATCCTCTGTTAATGGAAAGAAGATATCATATGTGTTAACAGACAAGTTAAGGCCGTCTTCCACGGTGGTTAAATAGAAATCAACTTCAACAAAATCAGTCATCATTTGATTTCTGAACAAAAAATGCATCATAATCTATGTGATAGACTCTAGACTCGAGGAGTCTTAACAAACGTTTCAAGTAAGTATTTGGTAAAGATAAAAAAGCGGCTTTGGTAGGTGTTAGTACTTGTACCTGAGATGTTGGTGTCAGGTGTCGCCTTGTTTTGTAAAAAATCATCAATCAATTCTATTAGGCTTGTGTCATGCTCATTGAAATAATGATGTTCTGGGTCAAAGGTTAAGTTGGTTTGTAGTGGATAGGTTTGCCCAGAAACGACTGCATCAACAAAACGTTCAATGTTTTTAACAATATACAGTTGTTTTGGTCCAACTTTTAGGCTGATGCCTGTTGCTGTTGGTTGATGTAAAATATTACCAGGATGCATTGTTATATCAAGGGTCAGAAGTTGACCCATACTGGTTGGGGTTGAATGGAGGAGTAATGATTCGAAATCACCTAACATTCGATTGGTTTGACTATTTTTCAAATCGAGACTTAGGGTATCTTTTTTGTAGAGCATGTTTAGGAGAGAGCCAATGATATGTCTACAAGGTAAACTTTCATGACAAGTACACACCCCTTGTCGGTAAGTGCCAGTATCATCATAGAAATATAGTTTGACAAAGTAGTGAGATTCGTGGTCTTTGACGGTGACTTTAAACCCAGTTTTGCTGATGGCTTTGATCTCTGTAATCTGGTTTTTCTGATGTAACATAAAACCAGCTCTAAACAAACGGTCATTATCCGCTAATTTTTTAATAGAATTAAGTGATACTTGTATCATAGTCGACTCCTTATAGGTCCTTAAAAGATTAACTATACACGATAATAGGCGAAATTCATAGTATTTGGAATTAGAAAGGGTAACAATGATAATTCATGTGGATGGGGATGCATGCCCCGTAAAGAACGAAGTGATTGCAGTTGCAAAGAAATATCATATTGATGTGAATGTCTACATCGATGTGAATCACATATATAAATCGGTTGATGTGAAGGTGATTACGGTTGATCAAGGTCCAGATTCAGTCGACATGGCCATAGTCAATACTATGAGAAAAGGCGACCTTGTCATAACAGAGGATTACGGTCTGGCAGCTTTGGTTCTTGGTAAAGGTGGCTTAGCAATGTCCAGCAAAGGGAAAGAGTTTACCAATGATAATATTGATATGTTCTTGTTTGAGCGACATATGCACAAAGAGATACGGATGCAAAAGAAGCGGCATAAAGGTCCCAAGAAAAGAAGTCGAGATATGAATGGGCTATTCAAAAAACAACTGGATGCCTTAATACTTATTCTCAACAAATAAGCAATATGGTATAATTGTTTTGAGAGTGGATTTACTGGAGGTAACATGACGCAAACACAGTACAATTCTAAGAAAATTAAAAGCAAAATAATTCTAACATACCTGATAATTGGTATTCTTTTTGGCGCATGCTTTCCGGTAGGTGCTTTGCTTCTTGAGTCTATAATATCGGATATTGCATTTGATTTAGAAGGCATTGCTTTGATGCATCGTGAAAACCCATTAATCTACATGATTGACTCAGCGCCTTTATTTTTAGGCTTATTTGCATGTTAGGTGGTATTAGCAAGGCGAAAGCCGAGCTTGCTAGATTAAAAATGGTAGCCATGGTTGAGGAAATGCAAGAGACCCATCATGAGAATGAACAATTATTGCAAGATTATAAGAAAGAGCATGAAGTTAACAGAGCTCTTAACCATAAAATACTGACGACGACACAAATATTGTATCGAAATAGTGAGTCACTGACCCATAATATGAAAGATCTGAATGATTCAGAGTTAGTGATTGGAAATACCATTCAAAACATTGACAGCCATGTAGAAGAAATGGAAGCAATTAACAAGACATTATTAGACCAGTTTAAGTTATATGATGCATCCATTGAGAAGATGTATGATTCAACCAATGAAGCCAATGAAGAAATGGCGTCTCATTTAAAGATTGCCAAAGACTTGGTAGAAATGATTGGATCAAGTCAAAAAATATTAGCAGTTCTTTCAAAAGAGTCTAAAGAGGTGGAGGAAGTTGTATCTTTGATAGCAGACATATCAAGTCGAATTAAACTTCTGGCCCTTAATGCTTCTATAGAATCGGCTAGAGCGGGTGAGGCGGGCAAAGGTTTTGCAGTTGTAGCGGGTGAAATCAAAGCTTTGTCAGAGCAAACGGATGAAGCAACAGATCAGATTGCTGAAACCATTAGATCTGTTACATCAGGTATTTATGAAATAGAACAAAGAATGGATACAATGGACGCCGAAGGATCTTTATTAAATGAATCCAATACAACCATATCAAATGAATTTGAAAGCCTTCTTAGTAATATTAAGCTTGTAAGAGAAAGTTCTCAAATTGCAACAGACCAGATGGGTGAACAAAACGAGACCCTCATATCTGTTAGTAAACAGATTCATGATGTGGCGTTATTGAATTCCGAACGTGAAGAAAAAATGCATAAAAGCGAAGAAGCCCTTTCTGTTAACGAGGAACAGATAGAGCTTCTCAATGAGCAAACCAACGTCGTTTGATTATTAAAGACGTATTAATCCTTTACATCAAAACTTGACATTTTGCGGATGCTTCTAATAATGGCATCTTTGGAGTTTTTCCATGGTTCTTTTTCGAAACGGTAGTCAAACTTGGTGATGAACCATTCTATATCACCTATGACTCTATCAAAATTGTCTTCTTGTATTTTAAGAATGATGTGCTCAAATTCTTCAAAGGCCTTTTTTGTTTAAACTGGATTGACCTTGGTCGTATAACATGCCGAAGTGGTTAACGCAGAAGCCCTTAGAATTTTTTAACGGCCTCACGAAAATCTTCGTCACGTTTCCACAAATAGAAGAATGTATCTAGATATCGATGGAAAGTCTTATCAACACGGTAACAGATGTAGCAACTGTCAAGTAGTAAACCTGTATAATCACCTAATTTAGAAGCGGCATCTTTTTTGCCAAACAAAGGGCCTTTGGTTTTAGGGCCTTTTTTAATATGAGTTTTTAGGTCTTCTTTAACCTTCTTCATATGGGATTCAAGCATCAATGCAACACCTAAACGGTTTGGCTCAGCGTATAGTTGGCTAAAGTGCTTGCGACAAAATCCGTACTCATTTGTATAACCCCTAACATCTACTTCCATATAAGATGGACTTAGTACAAAGTCGACACTGTCTTTTTCAAGTTGCTCGTATAGAAAACACAAAGGACATTCACAGTCTTCTTTGAATGCATCTATGACGGGTATGGTATATATTTCTTCTTTTGCCATGTTAGAACTCCTCTTGCTATAGTTTTCGTATTCGCTTTATGATACACTTTCAATAGTATACCATAACCCATATAGTTTTACATAAGAAAGGACTGACATGATTACTAAAGTGTTTGGGCGTGATTTTAACATTGGTCAGATTTTAGAATGTGGTCAATGTTTTAGATACAAATTAATTGAAGAGAATGTCTATGAAGTTGTGGCAAAGAGAAGAAGAGTTCGTATTACTCAGATCAATCAAAAAAGTGACATTTGATTGTGACCTAGTGACGTTTAATCAACATTGGAAGGAATATTTTGACTTAGACCGTGATTACCTGTTGTTACTAGAACAATTTGAAAAAAAGGATGAACATCTAAGAAAGGCAGCACGGTCAAAAAGTGGACTTAGAATTCTAAGACAAGAACCTTTTGAGATGATGATGACTTTTATAATTTCTCAGAATAAGTCAATGGATCAGATTAAAGTGTTGGTTGAAAGACTGGCAATAGCATATGGTGATTACATAGAAGATTCTTATGGTGGTTATTATACCTTTCCAACGCCAATACAGCTACAGTCTGTGACTGAACAAGATTATAGAGATTTGAAGGTGGGATTTAGAGCACCTTATCTACAAGATGCAGTTCGTAGGGTTATAGATGGAAGTCTCTGCCTAGAAGCAATACAAGGAATGGACATTCAACAAGCAAGAGATGCCCTTATGACTGTTAAGGGTATTGGACCCAAAGTTGCGGATTGCATATTACTATTTGGGTATGGAATGGTGGATGTATTCCCTGTGGATGTCTGGATTAGACGTATGATGACTGTCACATATTTTGACGAGGAAAAAGTAAGTGACAAGAAGATATTGGCCTTTGCCACTAGCTACTTTGATGGCTATGCAGGTATCGCACAACAATACTTATTCTATTATGGTAGAGACGCTGGGATAGGTGTAAATAAAAGATAAAAATTTGTTAATAAATATTGCCAATTTAGCCATAATCTGATAATATAGTGGCTAGGAATTAGCACTCAACTAATTAGAGTGCTAACATTAGTGAAAAATTAGTAAAATTAGGAGGTATTGTCATGAATTTAAAACCATTGAATGACAGAGTGGTACTAAAACAATTACAAGCAGAAGAAACAACTAAGTCAGGTATCGTTTTGCCTGGACAAGCACAAGAGAAGCCACAAGAGGCTGAGGTAGTTGCAGTTGGACCTGGCGGAATGGTTGAAGGCAAAGAAGTGGTGATGCAAGTACTTGTTGGTGACAAAGTCATTTACTCAAAGTACGCAGGAACAGAAGTTAAACTTGAAGGTGTTGATTATATCATCGTTAAGCAAAGTGATATATTGGCAGTAGTAGAATAAGAACGCTCATTGTAGATGAATGAACTAGGAGGACATTATGGCAAAAGAAATTAAATTTGGTGCTGAAGCTAGAGTAGCTCTTGAATCGGGAGTGAATCAGCTTGCCAATACAGTTAAAGTAACACTTGGACCAAAAGGAAGAAATGTTGTACTTGACAAAAAGTTTGGTGCCCCACTAATTACAAATGATGGTGTAACAATTGCAAAAGAAATAGAACTAGAAGATGCATTTGAAAATATGGGTGCACAATTAGTAAAGGAAGTTGCTACGAAAACTAATGATGTTGCAGGTGATGGAACAACTACAGCAACAGTCTTGGCACAAGCTATGATTGTTGAAGGTATAAAAAAACATTGCTGCGGGTGCCAACCCTATTATATTAAGAAGAGGTATGATGGCTGCAACAAAATCAGCTGTTGAAGCAATAGAAGCAATGAGTCAAACACTTACAGGCAAAGTTCAAATAGCTGAAGTGGCAGCCATTTCAGCTGGTGATGACACTGTAGGTGACTTAATTGCAGAGGCAATGGAAAAAGCTTCAACGGATGGTGTTATTACAATTGAAGAATCAAAATCTATGGATACTGAACTTGAAGTCGTAGAAGGTATGCAGTTTGATAGAGGTTATTTGTCACCATATATGGCAACAGATATGGATAAGATGGTTGCAGAGCTTGACAATCCTTATATCTTAATTACAGATAAGAAAGTTACCAACATACAAGAAATATTGCCAATTCTTGAACAGATTGTTCAGGCGGGTGCCAAACTTTTGATTATTGCTGAAGATGTTGAAGGTGAAGCCCTTGCAACCTTGGTAGTTAATAAATTACGTGGTACTTTTAACTGTGTAGCTGTGAAAGCACCAGGTTTTGGTGATAGACGTAAAGCTATGTTACAAGATATTGCAATCTTAACTGGTGGAACGGTTATCTCAGACGAAGTAGGCCTTGACCTAAAAGAGACTAGCATTGATATGCTTGGTAGAGCAAAGTCAGTCAAAGTTGGCAAAGAAAACACAATTGTTGTTGATGGTGCTGGATCTCATGAAGACATAAAGTCAAGAATTGCTCAAATTAAGATTCAAATTGAAGAAACCACATCTGATTTTGATAGAGAAAAGCTTCAAGAAAGACTTGCTAAACTATCTGGTGGTGTTGCAGTGATTAAAGTTGGTGCGGCCACAGAAACAGAGATGCAAGAGAAGAAGCTTAGAATGGAAGATGCACTAGCTGCTACTAGAGCTGCTGCAGAAGAAGGAATCATCGCAGGTGGTGGTACAGCCTATATCCATATTACAAAAAAACTTGCAGGACTTGTTGATGGACTAGAAGGAGATGAAAAAACAGGGGCTAAGATTATTTTGACAGCACTTGAGTCTCCACTTCGTCAAATCGTTACAAATGCTGGTCTTGAAGGATCAGTTGTTGTTAATAAAGTAGCCGAATCAGCTGATGGTGTCGGATTCAATGCTTTGACTGAAGAATACGTAGATATGGTTGAAGCTGGTATTATTGATCCAGCCAAGGTGACGAGGTCAGCGCTACAGAACGCTAACTCAGTTGCATCCACTTTGCTAACGACTGAATCAGTTGTTGCTGATGTAACAGAAGAAGTACCAATGCCTCCAATGGGCGGCGGAGCACCAGGTATGGGCATGATGTAATATAGAATGTTAGCTGCCATAATGTGTTTGGATTATCAGACAGGTTATGGCAGTTTTTTATTTTATATAAGTTATTCTTAAAGGCCTAGATTTGTCTTGTGTGACAGAGACCAATCATATATAATGTAAGTATTGTTAGAGTGCAAGTAATGGGAGGCATAATATGCAAATGAATGATATCTTTAACGAACAATTGGTACAACGTAAACCTAATAAGATGGATATGATAAAGAAGATAGGTGTGATAGTCCTAGGCCTACTACTATTGATTGTGGTTATGGGTGTGCCATCCTTGGCTGGCTTTCAACTACCATTAATAATTGTTGTCATTATAGGCATTGTATTTGTAATGCGACGATTCAACATAGAGTATGAGTATGTATTTACAAATGGGGACTTTGATGTTGACAAGATTATCAACAAAAGTAAAAGAAAACGTGTTGTATCATTCCATGTTTCCAATATTGAAGTAATGGTACCTGCTGGTAATAAAGATTATGCAAGAGATGTAGAGAAATTCGGCAAACTATATGACTTCTCAAGTGGAGAGCTAAAGGATAACACATATATTGCTATTGCTGAGAGTGGCGGGACAAGAATGAAAATCATCTTTGAGCCCAATGAAAAGATGTTTGATGCAATTCGCTCATATATTCCTAGAAAAATAAAGAAATAGATTATTTAGCAGCAAAGAGGTATGCTTAATGCGAAGAATAAAAATTGACAAACTTAAGACAGATATGGTTTTGGCTAAACCTATATATACCAATAACGGTGTTATCTTGATAAAGGATGGCACCGCTTTGACGAGTAATTTTATTGACAAAATTAATGGCATTGATATTGATTTTGTCTATATCAAAGATGAGATATCCGATGGGATAGAAATTGAAACGGTCATTAGTGAAGAAACAAAGAATGAAACTAAAAAAAATCCTAAGTGACAGTATGAATAAGATGCGTGAAGGGTATTTTTTCTGCTAGTGAGATCATTGTTGAGAAAGTAGAAATGATTATTGAAGAAGTAGTGTCCAACCCGCGTGTTATGGTTTCGTTGCAAGAGATTCGTAATCGAGATGAATACCTTCATATGCACTCAATTAATGTCTGTGTTATTTCACTGCTAATAGGTAAGAAGATGGACTACAATGATGCTCAGTTGAAGCATTTAGCCTTAGGTGCCATACTTCATGATTTAGGTAAGACCAAAATAAAAATGGACGTAACAAGGTATAGAGAAGATTATGTTGACCAAGAGTATAAGGTGTATAAAGACCATGTACGTCTGGGCTATGAAATGATTAAAGCCATACCAAATGCGTCATTGTTGGCTGCTAATATTGCATTAACACATCATGAACACTATGATGGTACAGGTTTTCCTCTTGGCAAGAAAAAACACTTCTATTCACGAATTTGCTCGAATTGTGGCAGTGGCCAATGAATATGATAACCTACTCTATAACTTACCTGAACACCAACGTATGAGGCATTATGAGATTGTTGAGATGATTGTTTCCCGTGCCTATACTTGGTTTGATCCAGATATCATCAAAATATTTAGAAAATCAATTTCACCTTATCCTGTATCCACAGGTGTTCTACTAAATGATGGTAGACTAGGGATTGTTGCTAGACTAAATGATAGTTTTCCAACAAGACCAGTCATTCGAGTTGTTGATGAGGACACAATGAAGGTAATAGAAGAAATTGATTTGTCTTTGAATCTAAACATTCTTATTGTAGACGAAAAAGATATTGACAAATAAGGGTTTCTTTGTTAAACTCTCAAAAACCCTTTATGACGAAAGAGAGGAAATACCCAATGCAAAAGATCATAAAAGAAGGCATTACATTTGATGATGTCCTGTTGATTCCTGCACACTCGAAAGTACTTCCAAAGGAAGTGGATCTTAGCACGAGGCTTACCAAAAAGATTAAACTAAACATACCACTTCTAAGTGCTGGTATGGATACGGTTACAGAATCCCGAATGGCCATTGCCATGGCAAGACAAGGCGGTATCGGTGTCATTCATAAAAACATGTCTATTGAAGAACAAGCAGATCAAGTTGACAGAGTCAAAAGGTCAGAAAACGGTGTCATTACAGACCCATTCTCTTTAAGCCCAGAACATTATGTATATGAAGCAAATGAGTTGATGGCCAAGTATAGAATCTCAGGTGTTCCAGTGACGGAAACGGATTCTAAGAAATTGGTTGGTATTTTAACCAACCGTGACTTACGTTTTGAGACAGACTTTAATAAAAAAATCAAAGAAGTAATGACAAGTGAAAACCTTATTGTTGGACCAGAAGGTACAACCCTAGAAGAAGCAAAAGAATTACTAGGGAAATATAGAATTGAAAAGTTACCAATTGTTGACCCAGACGGTAACTTGACTGGCCTTATTACAATAAAGGACATAGAGAAGTCAATACAGTATCCTAATTCTGCAAAAGATGAGCAAGGTAGACTGCTTGTAGGTGCAGGGGTTGGAATTACTGGCGATATGATGGACCGTGTTAAGGCACTACATGACAAAAAAGTTGATGTGATAGTCCTTGATACAGCACATGGACATTCAGCTGGCGTGATTAATGCCGTTAAGAAAGTTAAAGACGAGTACCCAGATTTACAGGTCGTTGCAGGTAATGTTGCAACTGAATCTGCAACAATCGCTTTAATTGAAGCTGGAGCGGATGCTGTTAAAGTGGGTATCGGACCTGGTTCGATATGTACTACACGTGTGGTAGCTGGTGTAGGTGTACCTCAAGTTACTGCTATCAATGATTGTGCCGAGGCTGCTAAGCCATATGGGGTTCCGGTTATTGCAGATGGTGGTATCAAATATTCAGGCGATATTGTTAAAGCAATTGCAGCAGGTGCATCTTCATGTATGATGGGAAGCATGCTTGCAGGTTGTGAAGAAAGCCCAAGTGATACTGAATTATACCAAGGTAGAAAATACAAAGTTTACAGAGGGATGGGTTCTCTTGGAGCTATGGAAAAAAGGCTCTAAAGACCGCTATTTCCAATCTGATAAAGGCGATGTAAAGAAACTGGTTCCTGAAGGCGTTGAAGGTAGATTGGCTTATAAGGGAATGCTTGAAGACACTGTGTACCAATTAATTGGAGGTCTTAGAGCGGGAATGGGATACTGTGGAACAGCTACCATTGATAAATTGATTGAAGAAGGTCAATTTGTTAAGATTACAGCTGCATCACTGAAGGAATCTCATCCACATGATATACATATAACAAAAGAAGCTCCAAACTACAGCGTTGGTAGCTAATAGAGCATTTAATGGGCGTTGCACAATGTGCAACG
>JDSF01000111.1_pt1 | contig 63191 bp, 78 predicted proteins | sample 199441 | NCBI WGS metagenome assembly JDSF01 (sample SAMN02592751, study PRJNA231836) | bioreactor metagenome | isolation source: continuous culture bioreactor denitrification-DNRA | place: Germany: Bremen
TAAAAGTCTGATCTAATGAGATCAAACTTTTATTTATAGATATCTTTTACATCATTGTCATGTTCTTACATTCAGTAGCACATTCATGACAGATATCAGCACACTGCTGACAATGGTCAGTAGGGAATTTGGAACATTCATCACCACATGTGTTACAGATCTCAGCGCATAAATTACATAATTTAGATGAAAAATCACTATCTCGCGCCATATACTGTGCAGATAAAAGACAAATGTCTGCACAATCTCTGTCTAACTTAATACATCTAGCCATATTTTGAGGATTTGGCTCATCCAAACATGCAGTAGCACAGTATTCACATGCCTTAGCACATTCTAAACATTTATCGATGCATTTTTTGATACTTTTCATTTGAAACCATCATTGTATGCAAATTAATTTACCTCCTAGTCTTTACTTTTAACAATACTAGTTTGTTCCGAGTCATTTCTATTTATTCACTTAGGTTAATATTAGGCTTTTGTTAACGTAAACATCAAAATAAATAAAAAAAACCGCTATTAACATATAGCTTATAATCCATTTAGGTCTTATTAGCTTTTACTCCATGTAAGCACCTTTTATTGCAGATACAGCTAATTTTCTATATTGTCTCAAAACACCTGTATTATTTTGGTATTCAGGTTTTACCCATTTAGTTTTCCGATCAAATAGACATTGACTGATTATTTCACTTGGTTGCTTCTCTCCTTCGATACCAATTAAATTAATTGATCGATTCTCTATGTCTATTTCAATCAAATCATTTTCTTCAATTAACGCTATTGGACCACCTTCACTTGCTTCTGGACAAACATGTCCAATGGCAGGTCCACGTGTAGCACCTGAAAACCGGCCATCGGTAATTAAGGCTGTTGAAGCAATCAGATCTGGATTCGATGCTATTGCCTCAGTCGTATAAAATAACTCGGGCATTCCACTTCCTTTAGGTCCTTCGTACCTAATAATAACTGCATCACCAGGCTTAACTAAATGACTTATAACGGCGTTAAAGGCATCTTCTTCGCAATTGTAAACCTTTGCTCGAAGAATAGCATGATGCATGGATTGCGCAACAGCTGAGTGTTTTATCACCGAACCTTCAGGTGCAATATTACCTTTTAACGTTGCTAGAGAACCCGTATCATGTATAGGTGATGTTACAGGAAAAATGACAGTATCTTTTTTCACCTTATATTGTTCTAATAGTGCCTTTTGTTGATTGTACAACTTGCTATTCTTATAGCGTTCTAGATTTTCACCCAAAGTTCTACCTGTGACGGTCATGGCATCTAAGTGTAAATATTCTTTGATCGCTTCCATGATTGCTGGGACTCCGCCTGCATACCAAAAATACTCAGCTGGATAATCACCACTTGGTCGAATATTAGCAATGTATGGAATCCTTTTATGAATAGCATCAAAAGTATCTGCATCGATTTCAATCCCTAATTCATAAGCAATTGCTGGTAAATGAAGTAACACATTACTTGAGCCAGCTACGGCTGCATGAACCATTATAGCATTCTCAAAGGCTTCTTTCGTTAAAATCTGCGATGGCTTAATATTCTTTTCAACTAGATTAACCAAAGCCTCTGCTGCATGACATGTAAACTCAGTTAGTTGATGGGATACTGCCGGGATACAAGAGGTTCCAGTTAATGAAAGACCCAACGCCTCTGCCATAACTTGCATGGTGATTGCAGTCCCCATAAATGCACATGCACCACATGTTGGACAAGCACTGTGCTGATGTGTTGTGAACGTTTCTTTTGATATTTCGTTTCTCTTTAGCATAGCAGAATAGGTACCAATCTGTTCTAAAGTTAGATTATCTGGACCTGCTTTCATGACCCCCCCCAGTCACAATAATTGAGGGCATATCTAGTCTAGCAATGGCTTTTAGATGTGCTGGTATTGCTTTATCACAGCTGCAGATAAAGAAGCCCCCATCAAAAGGTGTGGCTGTACCTTGCACTTCAATCATGTTACAAATCATTTCCCTAGATAGTAATGAATAATTCATGCCATCATGACCTTGTGCAATACCATCACAAATATCTGTTGTTGTATATTTTGCTGGTTTCGTATTGAGTTCATGTAGCTTTTTTTTCTGCTATTTTAACAACCTTATCCAAATGTACACTACCAGGGTGACTATCCCCTGCAGTACTTTGAATAAATATTTGTGGTTTATCTAGATCATTTTTATGCCATCCCATACCTATTTTTAACGCATCCATTTCAACAGCAACATTTCTCAATTTTTTGACTTTTTTAACATAACGACCTCCAACACTCTCTTTAATTAATATTATGCCCAGCATAACTCATTTAAATCTCTATGGATTCTATTAGGTATACCACAAGAATAGTATGCTTTACATATTTTTCAGGCGGTATAGGAAAGTATGGTACCTTGCAAGCAAAACGCAGTACTTTCCTATATCGCAAAAAAAAAGCATATCAATTATATAATAGTTGATATGCTACACATTTGATTTTTTGATTGTTTGAATTTGTAGGTCATAATCTTGGTACAATCTGTAGGATTAACTTAGCTAATTTTTTTAATATTAAGCAGCCTTTTGTCTATCAATATAAGTAACAGCACTTAATGCAGCAATTAGCCCTTCGCCTACAGCTTTACTGATTTGATACGGTGTACCCGTACAATCTCCAGCTGCGTATAGACCTGGAAGATTAGTCTCCATATTCCTATTGACTTTAATTGTTTTGCCATTCATCTCTAATCCAGATATTAACTTACTCATGGGTGTTGTCTCTCTTAATAAGAAGACAGCATTACCTTTTAACTCATGCTCTTTTACTCTTAGTCCTTCTACATAGTCTCCAGCAATAATTTCTTTGGGTTTACCATTGATAAGATTAACGGTTTTATTGATATTTTTAACTTCTTTATATTTGTGAACGTAATGCACATTTCTACAGATCTCTGATAGGTAATTAACATCTTTTTCAGCTTCTTGTGTTTCACCAAATACAATTACATCTTTATTTTTATACAACATCCCATCACATGTTGCACAATAACTAACACCTTTTCCAATAAATTCTTCCTCTTTAGGAAGCATTTTCACCATTGGTAAGCCTGTAGCAATGATAACCGTTTTCGCATCAAAAAATTCATTTTCTACATTAAGTGTATAATAGTCTCCCATTGAAAAGATTTGTATCACTTTACCAAGATGGATATCAACACCCATATTTGTTGCATGGTCAACATATTGTTCTATCATCTCTTTACCTGATACGCCATACATCCCCAAATAATTGTTTACTTGCTCTGCTTTGTAAATTAAGCTTGAGGTAGGTTTATTTCCAAATACCATAACGCTTTTATTTCTGGTTGCTCCATTAATTGCAGCAGACAAACCTGCTGGACCAGCACCGATAATTGCAATGTCTAACATCATATCACCTCTATTTTAAATTAATTAACTTACGCCTTATATCTGTATATTATAATATAGTAATATACTATTTTCAAGTGACTATTTCTATAAAAATAATGGTTACTTTTATAAAAAATTTAGTCAAATTGCATTAAACGTTTATTATGGAAGAAACTCATTACCATGACTTAATAGAGCGTATAATAGGAACCCTGGATCCTTAATAAAGTCTTCCAGGGTTCCCTATTATCTCTTAATATTATTCATCTTGATTTAAGCACTTTCGTAGCTTATATCTTTATCTGTAACATCCATAGTATGCAATACATTTAATGTAGCATTTATCATTGGTTTAGGACCACACATATAGACTTTATAACCTTTTAAATCTCGTTTTTTTAATATAGTCTGTTACGAAGCCTTTTTCACCTTTCCATTCGTCATCAAATGCTGCAACTTGGACAAAATTAAATCTGTTGTTTTCTTTTGCTAATTGATTGAATTCTTCCTTGTAGATAAATTCCTTTTCATAATTAGCACCATAAACTAAAGTGACATCTTCAATTGTATCGTCTTTGATAAGATCCGTTACGATTGGAGCAAAAGGTGTGATGCCTATACCACCTGCAACCAAAAGAACTTTTTTAGCTTTTTTATCAACGATAAGTTCTTCACCCATTGGTCCTTCAAGGTCTACCTCTTGACCTTTCTTAAAAGTATCAAAAATAATACTTGTACCGTAACCATCTTTCATTTTCTTAATACCTATACTAAGGGTTCCTTCTTTCTCATTAAAAGCTGCAATGGAATAAGCTCTAAACATTTCAGGATTATCTTGTATTTTAACAAGTATAAATTGTCCTGGTACATAGTTAACATGGTTTGGCTTTATAAACTTAAATGTATATTGGATGATATCATCTTTTAGATTTTCTACAGCTACAATTTTAGATTGTATGCGTGTTCTATGTTCATAACCATCAAGACTTATCTTATGGTCTAATATACCCGCTACTTTTTTCATTAGCTAATGTAAGAATGCCAGCTGGACAATTCTCTACACAGGTAGAACACTTGATACATGAAGCATTATCAAATTGGTTGTTGTCTGAGAACTCCGTATAAGGTGATAATTGCATTGGACATACTCTTGAACATTTACCACATTTATGACACATTTCTATTTTTGAAGCAGTGATTTTTTCATCTGTCATTTTTGTCACGCCAACTTTTTTTACCAAATATGTAGGAAATCTTTTGCAACATGCCCATTGGACAGAAATTACACCATGTTCGTGGAGCTACAACAAGTGCAAGCACACCACCTAATAGGGTTACCATGAGATAACTGCTTACAAAAATCAATCCAATTTTATCAAAAAATTTCATAGACCCATAAATACCAGCTACCTGAATGAATTTTGAAATTAATTTATATGAAAATAAACCGAAAAAAAATAATGGATAGTGATTTTGATTTGAAAAAATGCAGGTATTTTAGCATTTCTACTAATAGGCATGAGTAATGAGTCAAATAAACTTCCATGAGCACAAATGTTACCACACCAGTATCTTCCCTTAAAGAATGAATATAGCATGAGACCGATCATTACCGGTATAACTAAAAGCCCTAATTTGGGATACCACAGTCCCCCAATTGCTACTAATAATGTGAAAATAAAACCATATTTTCTTATTAAAGTAAATGTACGATTTGTTTTAATGTTAAATGAAGCCATTATTAAATCCTCCTATTTAGTCTACTATTATCGTATATGTAAACACTGTTTATATTTATATATCGTATTATTACGATATTATGATTGAGAGTATATAATATTTCAATGGTAAAGTCAATAGATTTTATTCGTTTATATAATATTAATTACGAATGTGTGTTGACGAATAAAGTTAATTACTATATAATCTAAATCATAATATCGCTATATTGCAATATAGTTATATAGCTTTGCTTTACACATATTAAAAAGACTAGAAAGGAATGATTTCATGGACATATCTACAATTATTTTATATGTATTAGCAGTTGTACTACTTATAATTTCTTTCGTTAAAGATAGAAAAAAAACAAAGATGGGTGTTAAAAAAAAGGATGGATGGCTTTTAAAAAAAATTCTTCCTATACTGATACCTCTTTTCCTAATCGTTGGTATCATTTTAACCGTTATTAGCCCAGATATTATTAAATTTTCATTAGGTGAAAACTCTGGCATTATGGGTGTATTTATTGGTTTACTCGTTGGTTCAATAGCATTTATGCCACCTTTTGTTACCTACCCTTTAGGTGTTGAGTTACTGGAAAAAGGAGCTGGTTACCCACAAGTAGCTGCTTTTGTTACAACGCTTATGGCAGTAGGAATTGTATATTTTACTGCTGAAACAAAGTTTTTTGGTACAAAATCAACGATATTACGTAATGGTTTAGGCTTTATCGCTTCATTAATTGTTGCACTTGTTGTATGGGGGGGTTATGTAGATGACTATGAAAAAAATACTAAAAAACAAAACACTAATGATAGGATTATTGATATTACTCATACTGTCAATTTATGATATATCACTGGGGATTAAGTCTCTTCAATCTGCTTCGTTCCAGATTTTGTCCATGTTAAAAATAGTGCCGCCTATATTCTTACTCATTGGACTATTAGACGTCTGGGTGCCGAGAGAAACGATGATAAAATTAATGGGGAAAGGATCTGGTGCACTGGGTATATTAATTGCCTTTCTTTTTGGAACATTTGCTGCGGGACCATTAGTAGGCGCTTTTCCAGTAGCAATGATTATGTTGAAAAAAGGTGCACGATATGCTAATGTCATTTTCTTTTTTTTAATGATTTGGGCAAGTTCTAAACTTCCAATTTTATTTTATCAATCAACAACCATGGGACTCAAATTTACAATTGTATCGAATATAACCTTAATTCTGGTTTATTTAATAGGTTCCCTTGTTATAGAAAAATCTTTTTCAAAGAAGGAATTAGATGCACTTTATGAGCATGTTGAAGAAATGGCGAAGTAAAATTATTTTGAGCAGCACAAGACAAGCCTAATCTAAACAAAAGAATTAGGCTTGTCTTCTAAATGATACTTTTATATATCCCCTACTAATCATCTGGCATGTTCCCTAGTTCTTCCTACCTCGATAAACTGCCGTTCTTAGTTCATTAATATATTCTTGTTTATCTGGCATATCACTTTCCATTGCATGATTGACAGCCTGTTGAATATTATAAGGAACTCTAATTAGCGATATTGTAAACGGTGATTCTTCCTTTGATTTATACTTACCCTCTATAATAGCATATGAGGCTTGTGTTATTTCCAATGGGTTTCCAACACTACCTACATTAAAAATTGTTTTACCGCTAAAATTGTCTATATGTGCTCCATGTATATCTCCATATCCGATTACATCAGCTTCCTTATTTAATGTTTTTGTTGGCATGAACAATTTTATCCGTTCCTCAATAGCCGTAGATAAATGTACTCTGTGGAACAAATCATTTGGAGATGCATGACATAATCGTATTAGCTTACCACTCATATAAAATTCAATATAAATCGGCAGTTTTTTTCATATAACAAAGTCTTTCCTTACCCAATCTATCTTGATGCCACATCAACATTTTAGAATCTTTTTTTTCTCTGTCATGAAATAATCCCAATTACCTTTAATGACAACCTCGCAATGCATACGAATGGAATCAACAGCTTCCGCAGAACTTGGACCTTTACCTGCTAAATCTCCTAGACAGAAAACTCGTTTTATATTGCGACTCTTGATATCCTTCAATACTGCATCTAATGCCGGAATATTACCATGTATATCTGAAATTATAGCAATTTTATTCATATCTAGATTCTCCTTCTTATCACTATTAACACGCTTATCAAATAGAAACATTATTCAATCTATAGTAATAGAATGGTTTTTCTTCTGTATCACCTGAATTAAGAATCATTCTTGTATCAATCTTTGTAAAACAACATTTTTTTTCTACCACCTTCTGAGAAGGGTAATTATCTAATTCAACAATTGCAATTAGATATTCTAGATTGAGTGTTTCAAATGTCCACTCTACCATTGCGTTGACAGCTTCGCTCATATAACCTTGATTACAGAATTCTTGGGAAATAAAATAAGCTATTTCAATTTCATTATCAATCTCTTCTTTATTTCCTATTCCAATCATCCCTATGAGTTCACCAGTTGATTTTAGTGTTATGGCAAGCATGATTCTTGCTGTTTCTTTTGTAGCTGTCTCATACTGTTTACCAACCCATTTAATCCATCCTTTCCTTTCTTCTATAGTACAGTTCCAATCAGGCATCCATTGTAAAATATATGGTTGAGTACATATTCTATGTAATTCTATACAATCACCAGGAGTAAATTGTCTTAATATTAATCTTTCGGTTTTTATACGGATACTCACTTTTATACCATCTCCTTATAGCCATACTATTTATCTACCCAATAAATTATTGGTGTTACTAACATAATAGTAACAAGTATATATGTTTTAAGCAATAAATAAATGTATACCATTTGATAATTCTTACTCTCCCAAATTAAACGTGACAATTATCAGTATAACTGTACACAATATCGCATACTATAAACAATGTTCAATAATTGAACTTCCCTTTTGAATACCCATTTTTACCTCCCTCAATGATTGAGTAGTCTAACGCATCAGGTATTTCTGTTATGATCAATTGCATTATAACTATTTGTCAAGTTTATCTCGAATTATAATAGATACTACTTCAACGCATAAATCTAGAAAAAGGATAGATACTATATATGTTCACGTAATTATTAAAACTAAGGAGGCAAAGAAAGATGAGAAAATCAACCCAAGAAAACAGCGAGAGTATGAGAAAGACCTTTAAAAATAATGGGAAATTTAATACTGAATTTGGTCAATCTGAAATGGACGAATATGAACATAGAAGTGAACAGATAGATAGAGATGAAGAAAACACGGAGTATTAATTAATAGGTTATTGAAGCAAGCATAAAATTAGTACCCAAAATAAGCTTAAGAAATGATGTTTCTATTTCTTAAGCTTATAGCTTTTTATATCCTTAATTACAATTGCCCTTTTAGTCATATAGCTGATATTGATTACGTCCGTTACTCTTCGCTGACATCATTGCCTCATTGGCATGTTTCATAACACGTTCATTGTTGTCCACTGTAAAATCAGAAATGCCTATACTAACAGTAACATTTAACTTCACATCATTAAATACAAAGGGTTCTACCTCTATCGCCTTAATAATATCAGCTGAAATTGCTTTTACAATCTCTTTTGTTTTATCTTTTATAATAACTGCGAACTCATCCCCGTTTATGCGTGTTGCAGTTACATCTAACTGATATGATTTCAAGACTTTGTTAATACGTTTAGGTATCGCTACAAGAACTTTATCTCCAGTATAATACCCATAATCAGCGTTGATACGATCGAATGAATCAATATCAATATCTAATACAAATCCATTGACTATATGACCCATTTGCTCTAAAATTGAATCTTTGTTCATCTCTCTGTTAATCACAATGTTACCTCCCTCATAACAGTGATAGGTTAAGACAACCCTTGGGAACATATTCGTATATACGTTTTCATGCCTGTATTGCTGTGGAGAGATACCAAATAAACGCTTAAATGCTCTTGAATAGGATTCATACGTACTGTATTGATATTGAAGAGCAATATTTAAAATACTCTCGTCAGAATCTATTAAATCCTTGGCTGATAGAGACAAACGACGTCTGCGTATATAACTTTTTACAGTCGTACCTAGGATACTTGAGAAAATATTATAAAAAGAAGACTTCGACATATAAATTGATTTTGAAATATCTTCTGTATGGATTTTCTCGAGTAAATGCTCTTCAATATAATCAATCGCATCTTGCATTCGTTTAACTAATTGTTTATCAACCATTGGTAACCTCCATAAGATATATCTTAGGCTTATTATACAATGGTATCATAAGTTCTGCATGACATTTTTTCCAATTATTTAGTAGACTGTAATAAATGACTTAAATTACTGATTATAGGGTTTATATCGCTTTAAACTTAATGAATTAGTCACAACTGAAACTGAGCTAAATGCCATTGCAGCACCTGCAATCATTGGGTTTAATAAACCCAGCGCAGCAAAAGGTATACCAATCGTGTTATAAAAGAAAGCCCAGAAAAGGTTCTGCTTTATCTTACTCATGGTTTTCTTAGACAATCCGATACTAGCCGGTATAGCTCTAAGATCACCAGTCATAAGGGTTATATCAGCTGCTTCAATAGCTACATCTGTTCCTGTTCCCATAGCCAATCCTATATCAGCCGTTGCAAGAGCAGGTGCATCATTAATACCATCACCAGCCATAGCAACAACTTTGCCCTTAGCTTTTAACTTTTCTACTTCTACAGCCTTATTTTCAGGTAACACTTCCGCTAGTACATTGTCAATCCCTACTTGCTTGGCTATAGCATTAGCTGTTCTTTGATTATCACCTGTAATCATATAAACATCTACATGCATTTTCCTTAGTGTTGCGATGGCTTCTTTTGACGTATCTTTAATTGTATCTGCAACAGCAATAATAGCTTCTATTTGCTTATCTATGGCCATAATCATAGCCGTTTTACCATCATCTTCTAATTGAGTAATAATAGACTCAATAGCTGAAGTATCCATGTTCTGAGAAGCCATAAGCTTACGTGTGCCTAGATAGATTATCTGCCCATCTACCTCTGCTTTTACCCCTTTTCCCGGAATTGCTTCAAAAATATCAGGATCATGTATGTTGTTCATATCTTGAACGCCCTTTTCATAGATAGCAACACCTAGTGGATGTTCGGATTTTTTCTCAGTTATGGCAGCTAATTTAAGGAGGTCTTGTATATCTCCATTTGCTATTGGTATAAGATCTGTTACTTCTGGTTGACCTTTTGTAATCGTGCCGGTCTTATCAAGGACAACACCATTAACTTTGTAAGCACGTTCTAAATGCTCGCCACCTTTGATTAAGATACCATTCTCAGCACCTTTTCCTGTTCCAACCATGATGGCTGTTGGGGTAGCAAGACCTAGTGCACATGGACACGCTATGACTAAGACGGCAACAGCGCTCACAAAACCCATCGTTGAATCACCTATAACAAAGGTCCATATGATAAAGGTAAGAACCGCAATGCCTACTACAATGGGTACAAAAACGCCAGATACGGTATCTGCAATTTTCTGAATAGGTGCTTTTGAACCTTGTGCATCTTCGACCATCTTAATAATTTGGGATAGAACAGTATCTTTCCCTATTTTAGTGGCTTGGAATTTAAAAGAGCCTAATTTGTTAATAGAAGCACCTACAACCAAATCACCTGTCTTTTTCTCTACAGGAAGACTTTCTCCTGTTAACATGGATTCATCAATAGAAGAGTGACCTTCTACAATTTTTCCATCTACAGGAATTTTTTCACCTGGTCTTACTACGATAATATCCCCTATCTCCACTTCTTCTATAGGTACATCAATTTCTTGTCCATCACGAATCAAACGAGCTGTTTTAGGCTGTAATCCCATAAGCTTCTTGATAGCTTCTGATGTTTTACCCTTTGCTACTGCTTCAAAATATTTACCTAATAATATAAGGGTAATAATGACAACAGCCGATTCATAATATAATTCTTTCATCATACCTTGGGTGAAGAAAGTATTATATACACTATAGAAATAAGCTGCTGATGTACCCATAGCAATAAGTACATCCATGTTAGCACTCTTAGCTTTTAAAGCATAGTAAGCATTTTTTATAGAATCTAAAGCCAATGATAAACTGTACAGGGGTTGCAATAACAAATTGAAAATAGGCATTGTGTAGGAATGGAGCATCTACACCGATGAGCATAAATACCATACCTAGTAATAAGGGTGAACTAACTAAAATGGATACGATTAATTCTGTTTTAAGCCGTTTAATCGCTTTTTTCTCGGTGTTCTTTTTCTTCATCAAGGTTAACATTGTCTTCTTTTTTTTGCACCATAACCTAATTTTATGACAGATTGGATGATGTCGGAGCTTTTAACTGTTTTAGGATTATACTCAATGGTTGCTTTTGATGTAGCTAAATTTACAGAAGCCTTTAATATGCCTTCCTGTTCGTTTAAGTGTTTTTTCAACCTTCGCTGAGCAAGAAGCACAAGACATACCGTCTATTAGGAGTGTTAGTTTCTGTGTATCCTTCGTTTCGGCTAAAACGCCAAACCCTAAGTCTTTTATTGTTGATTCTAGTTGTTCTTTCTTCACTTCATTTGGGTTATATGATATCGTTGCTTTTTCAACTGCTATATTGACATTAGCATTAATAACGCCCTCTTGGTGCTGTAGCGCCTTTTCGACTTTGGCAGCGCATGACGCACAGGACATGCCTGTTATGGATATTGTTGTTTTATCTGCCATATTGATTACCTCCATTATTTTATATTTTTTCCCGTTGATTTTCTAAAAAATTATTGAATGTAAATTAAAACATCTTAATTAGATTCTGTATCGTAAGGCCAATCATTTATACCACCTAGATCAAAAACATTGGTATAACCTAACCCTATCAGTTGATTTGCCGCGATCTCACTTCTTCTTCCACTACGACAATAGACAAATATTTTCTGAGTTTTATCAGAAATATACTTATCAATTTCCGATTCTAAGCTATCTAGTGGTACGAGCATGCTCTTGGGAATATGAGAAACATCATACTCATCTAAAGTACGTACATCCAGTAATATGATGGACTCATCAACGTCTAGCGCTGCTTTTGCATCTGCTGGTGATATGGATTGATATTCTATTGTCGAATCTTCTTTATCAATTTTATCACCTTCTACTTCTTGTTCATTGACGTCTTCTTGAACTTTGGTCTCTGCATGATCTGTACTGCAACCACTTATTGCAATAACCAAAAATAATAGCATAACTATATATAATTTCATATGATAACCTCCTTGCATATCCTTAAACAAGTGTCTACTTCATAACCTTATCCAGTATCTTCATCAGCTCTTCAACTTTTTCGTCACCTTGATCTTGCATCAAAGCTTCTTTCAAACAATGATTCATATGCTGGCGTAGAATGATAAGATTACATTTTTTTAAAATACTACCTGCCGCCATAATCTGATTGGATACATCCACACAATAGCGCTCATCTTCTAGCATTTTGATGATGCCATCAATCTGCCCTCTTGCTGTTTTTTTTAATAGATTGTAAGCTTTTTTGTTTATCTGCATTCATTATTCCTACCTGTTGTTATTTCAATCAATCATATAAATTAACTTGAGAATAACATAACCTTTCTTCTTAGCATCCCCCCTCCCCTGGGGGGTGGTATACTATTATCATATTGACTAAGTGATGATTTGTCAAGTTTAATTTTTAAAAAATACTACTATTAGCATGTCCAGAACGTGAAATTGTATGAGTAAATGCAGATGTATATGGTATTAAAGCTCTTGAAAGACATGACACATACTTTTTTGTAATACAAACAAGAAACGTATGCTTTGCAGACGTTTCAGGTGGTATAGGAAAGTAGTACCTTGCAAGCAAAACGCAGTACTTTCTTATATCATAAAAAAAACGCAGAAAAGACTAAACATCTTCTCTACGTTCCATATCATTTCATAAATGTTAATTTTATAAGGTATATCCATAATTCTTTCCACTAATAATCGTGTTCGTAATGTTTACATCTACTTCAATTCCCTCATATAGAGAATACTTGGCTTTACTTAAGAAAATATTTGGGTTAATGGTATGGGTATCATGTTGGTCAACTATAACGATATCTGCATCATACCCTACTTTTATATGACCTTTATTAATACCAAGTATCTGAGCAGGATTATGAGACATCTTCTGAATGAGATCATTCAGGCTTAATTGATTGTTACTCACTAAATGAGTATATGCTAACTTAAAAGCCGTTTCAAAAGACGAAAATCCAAAAGATGCTACTTGGAACTCTAATTGCTTAGAGTCAATGGTATTAGGTTTGTGATCAGAACTGATTACGTCAATGGTTCCATCTTTTAGCCCTTGAATAATACCCTCTATATCTTCGCTAGTCCTCAGGGGCGGGCTTACTTTAGCAAAAGTATTGTAATGATCAGCCATGGTCTCATCCAATATAAAATATCTTGGAGAGGTCTCTGCTGTTATATGAATGCCCTGAGCTTTTGCCATTCGGATCAGTTCAACAGATTCCTTAGTTGACACATGAGCGATATGCAAATGAATATCATATTCTTTGGATAATAGTATGTTTCGAGCCAAGTGCATGGTTTCAGCTACAACAGGAAACCCTTTTAATCCTAGTCGTGTTGATGTATAGCCCTCATGAATACCACTATTGTTAGATATGCTCGTGTCTTCACAATGCATGATAATCGGCATATCTAGCATACTCACATAACGAAATATCTTATTAACTAAACTATTATCTTGAATAGGTATATCCCCATCAGATAATGCAACTGTGCCTGATAATTGCATCTCTCCATACTCCGTTAATTCATTGTTCTCACAGCCTTTTGTAAGACAACCATATGGAAACAGATGGGTCACTGCATCGGTTATTGACTTTGCTTTTATATATTCTACAACTGTTTTGTTGTCAATGGCTGGTAATGTATTAGGATTACATGTAATACTGGTAAAACCACCACGAGCAGCACTAAGAGAAGCTGTTATAAGATTCTCTCGATGTTCATAGCCAGGTTCACATATTTCACAATGCATATCAATAAGACCTGGTATAACAATCTTATCTGTAGCATCTACTGTGTAATAACCTTCTATTGCTAAATCAGTGCCTATTTCTGCTATTTTACCTTGATTGATGAGTATATCCAATTGTCGCAGACTACCATCTTCTGTTAGGACTGTTCCATTTTTTTATTAGTAAATTATACATCGTAATTCAACCCACCTTTTGATAATAAGTGAAATAAAGCCATCCGAACGGCTACACCATTCATTTGTTGCATATTAATCACTGACTTGTCGCCGTCAATAACTTCTGAAGAAATCTCAATGCCACGATTAATAGGACCTGGATGCATAACAATAACATCTTCTTTTGCATATTTCAAGCGATTATTATCTAACTTAAATAATCGCATATACTCATTGATTGAAGGCAAAAGATTTGCTTCTTGACGTTCACTCTGAATCTTCAAAGTCATGATCACATCAGCATCAATAATAGCTTCTGTAATGGTATTGTGCACTTCAACAAATTCACTCATTTTGCTTGGGATAAGTGTTGGTGGTCCAGCTATAGCAACTTTTGCACCAAGCTTCGTTAGACCCCATATATTACTTCGTGCAACTCGATTATGCATAATGTCACCAATGATAGCAACCTTAAGTCCTTCAAAATGATTTTTTTTGTTCATAGATGGAAAGAAGATCAACAAGTGATTGACTTGGATTTTCATTACGCCCATCACCTGCATTAATAACCGATGCATTAACATACTTAGTCAGATAATGCGGTCCTCCTGACATAGGGTGTCGAATGACAATAAAATCAGCCCCCCATCTGATCTACTGAACGCCCTAAATCTTTTAAGGATTCTCCTCGCGTTAATTCCTTGGATGTGGTCAGATGAATTACTTTAGCACTTAGATTCTGAGCCGCTAATTCAAAGGAAAGCTTAGAGCGAGAATGTTCTTCATAGTAGAGCGTGGCGACTGTCTTTCCCTTTAAGAAAGGTGTTGTATTATATTTCTTAGAAGCTAATGTACATTTCATTTTTTGTGCTGAATTAAGTATATAATGAATCTCATCACATGATAAGCTCTTTAAATCTAAAAAATGTTTGCGATTAAATAACATGTTTGATACCTCCATGCATTTCTGATAAAGTCTATTATATGCCAGTCTACTTATTAAATCAATAGGAAACACCTATTCGACTGTTTTCGCTAATTAATCTAAAGAAAGAAATTCATAGAATTACACAAAAAAATTCTTCTTATACAACATGTAATGCTACTAACTAATTAGAGCTTATCGTTGGTGTAAGAAGAATTCTAAGAAGAAATTGTTTTTCGTTATTTGGTTACTCTATATATTGCATTAAAAATTATTCTGTTTCATTGTCTATTTATTAATATAGCTTGAAATACGTACAAATAAACTTGCCATCTGACCTCTGGTGATAGTATCAAGTGGTCGAAAAGTAGTGTCACCAAATCCTTTTAAAACATCATGGTGACTCATGGTATGAACGGCTTCATATGACCAATCTGTTTTCTTCATATCACTAAAAACATTGTTATTGGTTGGTTGATTAAATTCTGCTTTTAAGTAATTATAAAGTAGTTGAGCCATTTGCTCTCTTGTTATCTTCTCATCAGGAGCATATTGATAGTTTCCTTTACCTTTTATAAGACCATTAACATAAGCTGTTTCAATAGCCCTCTTTGCCCAATGACTGGATGACACATCCTTAAAGTAAGAGGCATTAACCAAATCTAAATCCAATGCTCGTACAAGTGAAAAAGCTGCTTCTGCTCTTGTAAGACTTACATCTGGACCAAATTGTGTACTACTAATACCGAGCATCCAATCTTTTTGATAAATATCAAGTATATCTTTTTCAGCCCAATGGCCATCAATATCCTTAAAGTAATTCCCACTTAACCAGGAAGAATAGTTGTTCCAAATCTTCGTATCTTCTTGTCCCAAGCTCCAGCTCCCAGTGCCTTTTAATCCATACTTATTAGCTATTTTAATACGTTCTTTGATGGTCTCATCATTCTCAAACCATATTTCATAATTACCTTCTTCTAAAGGTACGCCCCAACTGTAGAGATTAAGTTTCTTATCATTTTTCCTCACACAAAAAACGTCCTCGCATACTATTCTTTTCTCGGTCATAGGTAACTTCTGCGTTGTAGTAAGATAAAATAGTCTCTATATTGTCCAATGGAACGCCTCTGCCTTGTATGGATGATTTAATGCCTTCCCAACGACTATTGACCTTCCATATACGTCCGTAAAAAGGTATTCCTAGAACGATTTTATTTGGTGAAATACCAAGTTCAAGGGGATACTTAACAGAATTTTCCATAAACCACTTACTCGATACTGGTCCGGGCATACTTCCTAACCAACTCTCATCATAAGCCATAATCATAAGGTAATCACTGTACTTTGCAAGTTCTTCATAATCGTACATCCCTTGCCATCCTGTATTGGAACCTACAGGATTTGCTGCTACTGCAACAGATACTTCTTTTAAAGCAGGAACTTTTTTCACGTACTAAACGAACAAAGTCACTAAAAGCATCTCTACTCTCTTCATTGAGACCTTCTATATCTATATGGATACCATCAAAGTTATAATCACTAACCAGATTAGCCAATTCTATTGCTCTATCTTCACGGTTTTCTAACATTTTTTTTACCGTCTGCTTCCTTATCCCAGTGGTTACTTAGGAATGGAACAATCCTCATACCTTTGTCATGTATAGCATTAATAAAGTTTTTATCTATATCTTTTAGTACTAGTTCCCCATTTTCATTAACGTCAATATAATTAGGTGATACGGATTGTAAAGCGTTATCCGTTCGGTTGATATAATTTATATAGGCGTTAGAACTACCAAAATATAGGTACGTCATGTTGTAAGTTGCATAAACATTATTACTTGAAAGAGTACTGATCAGTAACAGTAAAGTTACAATATGTATAATTTGCTTTTTTCATGGTGCTTTGTGGACTCCCCTCTCGTTGTTATATTTTTTTAAATAGGTACCATACATGCATTACTCATGTTGATATGTTCATCATATAAGACGTGCCCATATGCCTACCAATATATTAACAAATTTCTTGCTACCACGGTGGATGTAAATATAACCAATTAAGATAACGTTATAGAGGTATGAATGAACAAAGGCATGGCACAAAATATACCATCAAAAAAGATGCTGGAAGATTTCCAAGCACCTTTTTTGCATGACTATTTTATGTTATAGAAAAGTACTGTGTTTTGCTTGCAAAGTACCATACTTTCCTATATCACCTGAAACTTATGCAAAGCATACTTTCTTGTTGATTATGTAAGGTTTGGAATAATGGATATTATATGGTCAACTTCAATCATATAATAACCCTTCATACCACTTTCATCAATTGCCTGGATGAGATAAGTGCCATTTTTTTGTGACAGAAATATATACTTCCGGTACTTGATATGTGTACCCTGGAGGACCTACAATATTTTTTATCATCTAAACCGTCTACACAGTTCATCTGATTGGATACGGGTACGATATCCAAAAGATGCTTATTCGTATTAATATAGTCCTCTTGAGTACCAGATACATAAGCTGGTCCCTCCACCCATCTAAACATCATTATTCTTGAGTATTTGTCTTTTGCATCAATTTTAATAATTTCTTTATGTTTATTTTGTCCTCCAAGCAGGGTGGACGCTATCATTTCTGGCTTTGACTCTAGTAGTTCAATGGCTAATCCTTTAACACTACCCAGTGTGTACGTATCGACTAAAGGCTTGCTTGGTTCTTCTGGATTTGGTTCTGAGAGATAGATACTAGGAATAGTTGTTAATACCTTATCTGTTTCTTTAAAACCATTATCTTTTATTGCTGTCGTGGCTAAATTAATGGTTATTTTAGCCGTATACGTGCCAGCTTTTAAAAGCTTCGAGCCAACGTATTTAAGCTTATTATTGACACATTCAAACGTATAATCTTCGTTAGTTGTACTATTCCTAACATGTATATCTGATAGTGTTACGCTGACCAATTCAGCTTTTGTGGTTGTTGGTGTTGCTGCTATGGTTAGTGGAATTTCTATGGTATTAGCCTCTTTTGCTAATAAGGTAAACGCAATAAGTGCTTTGATATTTTTAACCTGATATATACCAATTGTCTCATCTGTTGAAGTGGTAGTAACCGTAATATCTGTATTGCTTGGATCATTCATGATTTTAACATCTTTAAAAGGTATATTCACTAATTCGTATTCAATCGATTCATGGCTATGATCATAATTAAGGGATACCTTTTTATCGTTATTTGTGTTTACTTTAAAACTATAGCCATCAGGCAACGTAAAATCTACAGTATACGTACCAGTTGGTATATGGGTTATCTTTACATTTCCTGAATTGTTCGAATAAGCTTCTCTTGAACCTATTGACACTTTTACATTTTCAACACCGCGATGAAAAGCATCATAAAAACTATATTCAACATAACCATCTTTAACGTCGATTATCTGCCGTTTAGGTGCTGGGTCTGTATTAATACCAAAACCTTCATAACAATAATCTAAATCATGATCTACATAATATTTACCAGGAGATTTCGCTACTATTCTCATAGGATAATTTTTTGTAGTCCAATTAGCAACACCATTACGAATCGTGAGATTCTCTATGTTATTCATAGAAACACCTATTCCGTTTTTAATCCAATTGTTATAGGTCACATGAAAGGTTTGATGCAAATCTAATGGATATAAGGAACTATCATAGATTTTCTTATTCATGGTAATACCAGCAATGGTAAAGTTCTTACTCAAATCACCAGAGTTACGTATTGCAAGTTGCGTTTCAATATCTATAGGATCTCCTACTAAACAACCCTTTGCTGTTTCAACACCACCTAGATCAAGCATGGGTACATCTATCACCTTTAAAGTATAGTCTTTGTGACTACGTGCATCTTTAGGATCAACAGCAGAAATTTTGATACGAATATCACTACAATTATCCAGTAACTGCTGGATTTCATTTCTTTCTATGGTAACCGTTAACATATCACCGATACGAGGTGTACGGTCATTATCTGGTGAATGGAAAGTGAAATCACGAATGATTTCGTCTTCTTCAAAACTTCCATTATTATTCTTATCAACATAAACATGACTGCCGATGTAACCTTCATCATCTAAGTCATTAACAATGAGTGTGAATATGACTTCTTGGGTTGATGTTGGTATTAATTGATTATCGGTTATACCTGATACATTAATCGTTGGCGCATGATTAGCACCTCGTGTAGCTTTTATCATGGTATTTACAAAAAGTTTTCTTTCAGATACAGGTGCATAACTTGTATTCAATCTACTATGACCAGTGCCTGAAAAGGTAATATTACCCTTTGTATAGGTATAATAATTATTTCGACCATCATATTTATCAAGATAGTCGGTACCTTCATTACTATCTAATGTATACCAAGGTATTACCTGTTCATCTTCTAGATCTAATTGATAGTATTGTGAATGGGTATTTGCCACACTAATGTTACCTAACTCATAAGGATACATGGTTATTAATCCTTCATTTAACTTAAAAGTTTTCGTTGTTTGCCCCATCTTATTTGTATGGTAACGGTCAAGAGCCAACGTAGTATAGCCATAAGTCTGTTTACGAGGATCGGGTAATGGCTCAGGGGTATGCCCTGAATATTCCTCTTTCGTGGTATAGATGTTTTGACCAATGATATCCCTAAACCAATCTGTTAGATTCTTCGTTTGTCCTACTCTTCCACTATAGGATAAGTAATAACCAATCACATCATGTGTAAACATGACACTTTGGTAAGTATCGATGAACTTCTTAATGTCCGTGAGTGCACGGTTATCTATTGTTGCGTTACGCACACTAAAATCATCGTTATTAAAACAATCATAAAAACCAATGATGATCATATCATACACACCATTAATGGTGTATTTGGGATCACCATAACGATTAAGAAAATCATCAACTTTAACTACTTCCGTAATAATCTTATAATCATCAGATTCTAACAAATCCTTTGAACCATCTTTTACATCTGTAGTGATGGAAAAATTATTACGTTGTGGTCTTATCTGCAAGACCCGCACTTCAATCTTCTCATTGCCTTTGAATTTGGCAGCACCTGTTTGATAATATTTCGCTTTTGTCTCATCATCCACGATTTCAAGTTTCCATGGGTGTAATCCCGTGTATTCATAAGGCAATGGATAATTAATGGAGATATTTTCTGCTGGTCTTATGGATGGAATTTGTTTTTTTTAACTCATCTTCTTTAAAAATACCATCACCATTGATATCCACGTATAAATTAATGGTGACATTACCTGGATTAGGATTTTGAATGTTCATATTAAAAGTAAGGGACTTGGGTTCGTTTTCTTTTGCTTCATAACCATCTTTATAGGATTTAGGACCTTTTATGATCGTGGTGTTTGGACGTTTGATGGATGCATAGTAAGTATTCATTAAGCCAGTGGCTTGTTGGCGTCTGAAACGATTAGCTACATAATAGGTTACATTTGAATACCAATGGCTAGATTGACCAGATATGGATGTCCAATCCACTAATCGTACATTATTTGGTCTTTGATGATTATCGGTAAATTTACTAAAATGACTATAGAGTTTCGTATCTGTTGGTATATCAAGCTTGGAATAACCGTCTTTATCAAATATGCCTTCATCCATATAAAATAACTGACCAGAAGCAATAAATTCTTCTATTTTTCTTGCCTTCAGATGTGTCATATCATTACCTGCATAATACTCAATAGCCGTAGAATTATTTAACTTACTTACTGTTTCTTGTTTGTCATACTTCTTATAAGTAAAAAAAACATTCGTGTACTTCTTATAATTACTTCTCTTAGTGCCCCATCGATAGCCACCAAGATAAACTACATCGTATTTACCATTAATCTCATCTATTTTACTATTGAGTTCGTTAACAGACATCTGTGTGATGGTAATATGTTCGCGTAGTTCAGCAGGGAAGCTTGATTTGCTTAATATAAAACTACGCTTAGGTTGAATCTCAAGGATATGTAATCCATTTGACTTTATGTATGCATACGCTTGATTACCACTGGCATAAATTGTTTCAGATTTAAGCACGCAACATGACATAACTAAAGACATGATAACGATTAGGCTTGTCAACTTTCGTACCCATTTCATCTTTACATCGCCTCCTTGTTTCTCATTTTTATTTGCTTCTTAATGGTGATGGACGCATCATCATTCTCAATAGTAAGTGATAACAATATGGTGTCACTCTGAGCCAGCGTATTACTTGTTACAGGTGATATCTTTACAGTGGCAACATTGGAAGCAATATGTCTTGTACCTATTTTAAGTTCATGATGCGTTGTATCATGTGTAATATTTTCTGGTGAGCTGGATACTTTTGATGGATATGAAAAAGTGATTTTTGTGACTTGTGTCAAACCACTTAACGGTATAGCTTTGATGCTTGTTATGCCATTCAAGGCTTCTGTAATACCATCTGAAGCTATTATCTTTTTTGAGATTTCCTCAAGAGCATATTCTGCTTTTAACCCCGCATCTGTTATACTGGTTCCAGTTCCAAAACACTTTATATTCGTCATTAAAAATAAATAAATGGCAGATGCAATGATACTGGCAATAGCCATGGCGACGATCAGTTCAATCACTGTAAATCCGTCATTATGTCCTCTATTCTTCACATTACCACTCCTTAATGACTTAATCTCCAATTTCGTATATCAATAAAACCATCCAACCTAATATTTTGGTCTGTTGAAGTCACTGTAGATTCTGAGATTTTCACGTCATACCCATTTATAAATTGACTTCTTAATGTTGGGTCTTCTCGAATGATTTCTATAAGAAGGGATTCATTATAGGTCATAGTTTTTTCTTTTGAATCCATGATATAGATATTACCTGTTGTTATAATAGCACCTTCAAAATCCAATGCACCAGTCATATAAATATCTTGTTTCGTTATGATAATCCCCTGATTATAGGTTGATATATCAATGGTTTTATCTGGTACAGGAGTTAATGAACGGGAACTTCCTGAGCTTTTTTTTAACCAAAGATTTCCTGATGTATTATGGATATAGACGACTTTATTTCCGTTCGTTTTATCTATGTTTTCTGTAAAGCTGAAGTAGTTGCTAATCGGTTTTCCTGAGAATTTTGTGTTGACCTTATTTCCCATGTAACTATATAGTTATCATAATATACAGGTACGTTAGCTGTAATATCATTATCAGCACTGGGATCACCATAGGTACCATTATCATCATTTTCATAGGTTGACAAACCTGCAGCAAAGATGATTTTATCCTTGGGTATACCCACAACACTGTTTTCTTTACCTGTATTAATAAGCATTTGGTAAGGTGGAGTATCCATAACCTCTTTAAAATACCCTCGCTTATGAGCTAATGTAAAATCCGTCGCTGAACCAGCTGATACAAAACCTGTTGCTAAATCAATGGCATGACCCTTATCCACGTAGCTATCGAACTGGATATTGGCTTGATTGTAAGTACCTGCATCCATTTTAACGGAATAGGCAAAATAATTCCCTTTTACGGAGACGCTTTCTCCTGTCGTATAGTCATTATTAATGGTACCATCATTGTTCTTGAAATAGATATGGCTTGTCCCTCCAATGTATATACCGTTATTATTGATGGTACTGTACTCAATATAAGGATTGGTTTCACCTGTTATATAAATAGAACCATTACCTAATAAGCCAAATACTTGATTGCCTAATAGATCATAGGGCGGTATATTAATTAATATAGAGCTACTAGAATCATGACCAACTGTGGTATCTGCTCCTTTTGAAAAACCATAATAGCTACCATTGATATGAATATTACTACCTGTTCCATTTAGCTCAATATCGTCTTTTGTAAAGACATTGGCTCTAAGGGAAGGATCACCCACATCACCAATTTTTATAGTCGTATTCTCCCCTTGGGCTGCAAGATACTACACAAGATATTCCCTGATTTCACCTTAAGTTGAAGCATTTCCTTTTGTCTGGATTGTACTTTGAGTAATTATATTACCCGTTACATCTAAATTGCCAGATTTCTGAGGGCTGTTAGAACCAATAACAATACCATTATAATCGATGATATCTACATTTTTCTGATTACTTTTATTAGGCGTACCATAGGCATATATATCGCCTTTAACAGTTACTTTATTACCTGTAATAAATACATCTTGGCCAGCTACCAGTGCATATTGCCATAGAGGAACACCTAAAAAGGCTTCCTTTAGGTTATAAACCTTAATTGGCATGTCGCTAGGTTCAATAACAATATCTGCGTTAATGGTCTTTTTTAAATGATCCAGTGCAAATGATGATGTAAATTCAATGAGAAATTCTCGTGGCTTAGTACCTGCATTAAAGGGTGAAATGGTTAAATTCACTTGAAGATTAGATACGGTTGTGTAGTTGTTTTTATCTTCAAGGATGGTTCTAATCTCTGATTCATATGTATTAAACGTATTTTCAAATGCAATACGGTATTGCTCTTTATAATAGTTGCTCACTTCAACTTCATTGATACTATAATCATCATTGATATATGGACTATCATAATCATTGCTTGGTATAGAATCATTGTTTAATCGTTGTTCTTTATCACGCTCATCTTGGACTTTTACATCCACATCCATTTGAGCTTGTTCTTTGGCGGTTGCTATTGCGCCTTCTAACTTTTTTTGGCCACCATAGCATAAGCCTCTTCTAAACCTGATTCAGCATAATACAGATGTTGACCTAATTTCTTATAGAGTGTATTAATCCTAGCTTGGGTGACTGTTGCTGATAATAATACCGTTCCAAGTATCATAAGTAAGGATAAGGTTATGATAACGAGAAGTAATGTAGATCCTTGCTTATTGGTAATATAAGACTTAAAACGTGATTGAGTTGTATAAGACAAGTAATCACCTACTCTCCTTTTTTCGTACCTTCTAATTGAATTAACACTTTACTATTTTTTTTCTACACGTACATGAACTGTATATAACCAAGCATAGTCAAAGGTTAGATTTCTTAATTCCACATTATAAAAACTATTGACCTTACCATCCTTGCTCATTACACTTATGTTATTATTAATGGCATCATTCCCTATAACAAGAGCTGATACATCATGGTTCGTTGGGTTATAGACATTAAATGCAATCTTATCTGTTGTACTAAAATCACCTTCAACCTTAATTTTGTATTGATACACTAGGGATGCTAATTCAAGTGTTTCACCAGCAGGAGCACCACTCTTTGAATAGTCAATCTTTATTTGATTTCCAAGTGTATAACGAATATCCCACTCTAAAGATGGATTTATTGGCGCAACCATCTCAGAAATATCCTCAGATTGATGGATGCCAAAATGATCTGTATAAAGTATGGTGGCTGTTTTTGGTGACGCTAATAAGTCAATATGAATGGTAAAATCATGTTGATCAATTAAAGGAGTATTCGTTTCTGATATATCGGGATTTTGGCTATAATTTGTATTCATATCATATGCATTGATTCTTTCCACTTTCGAAAAAACTGTATAGTCACCATGATGTTCGGATACTTCTGTTCCAAGTTGCAACCCCATACCTAATGGCGTTGCTTTTATACTTTCCATCTTCGATTGGGCTAATTGATTGACTTTCATACGCTCCTTGGCAAGCATGGTACTTATCATGGATTGGGAGAACATATTGCCCACTGGTACAAGAATGATGCCTAGTATAGCCACAGCGATGATTACTTCAAGAAGCGTTGTACCTAAGATATCTTTTTTTTAAACTTCTTAATACATGTCATCATCTAATTCACCTTTACTTTACCTTCTTTAGCCTTAATCTTAACACGAGGGAATTTCTGATCATCATTAATAATATACGTAACGAACTCCTTATCGGTTTTATTGATGAGGATGAGGTTAATACCATTCTTATCGTTTTCTGAGATTCTTTTTTGACTAAAGACTTTAATAACCGTTTTATCACCTGGATAGTATATCTGACCACGCTCATAAGGTTGAGGATAGTTAGCTTGTTCTGTTTTATAACGGTAATAATATGTATTATTATTCTTAAAAAGCTCCACTGTCACATCTTCAAAAGTCTCATTATCGCTGTGAATAAAAGTACTTGCATTTTTATCATTCTTAGCAATGGTTATGGCTGGATAATCTGCAAATATTGGTTCTAATTGAATGTAAAAAATCATATTTCTCATGGTACACATCCACTGGTGTAGCTTCATAAGTTGAAGATATGGTATCCTTATAGGATTTAAAAGGTTTGAATATATCCTCTTTTCCAGGGTTCGCAAGGTCTATTTCGTTATACCAACTTTTAATAGCCGTATCTTCCATACCGTACATGGTAATACTCACTTGACCACTAATATCGTTAGTGGTAATATCGTTATTCATGGACAGGGATTCTATAACCATATAGATATGTTGTTCATGGATCCAATCCATAAGGTATTTTACTTGATGATATGCCCCTTTAAACCCGAAGCTTATTTTAATTGAGAATCCTTTTAAATCTTTCGCCTCTGTATCAGAGTATTCTTTTTTACCTAATGTCACATCACTAAATGCCATAGTTATATCTTTTTTCATCTTATCGATGAGTATCAATATATCTTCTTGGGCAATATCAGGTAAAAGTGTACGATTAACGGTATCCAATTGGATATTGTTTTCTTTTATATTGTTTTCTAAAACATGTTTTTGCATGGAGGTTGCTGTTAATGCCTCATGTTCAACTCTTAATTCCTTTACCTTAAAAGCAAGTTCGGTTTTATCTTGATTAAGTGGTTTCCATAAAAACATATAGACAACGGCTATGACTAGAATAATCATTAATAGTGTAAGTAATTGTATCTCACTCTTTTTTTAGTTTCAAGTTCAGCACCTCCTTCATTCATGATGGTACATGACATATTAAAGGAGATAAATGTATCTTTTTCATTGGTACCTTTTACATATTGTACACCTGGAATATAGACATCCGTTATGAAAGGTATCTTTTTAATACTTTGTAATAACTCCGCAAGTATCAATTCATTCTTCGCTATTCCTGATACATTAATTTGCTTGCCTTCTGTTTTTAACTGAAGGTAAAAAACATCCTCAGGCATAGTACTTTCCATAGCAGTAATCAAATCACCATAATAATAGCTTGATGATTGTATCCCCTCAAGAAAACTCTTTTTCTGAATTAGACGCTCATGGTCTGCTAGATATTGCTGTTTCATTTCAAGTAACCCATTGCTTCTTATGGTGTTAATCTCACCCTCAAGATTTGCAATTTCGTTTTTTATACCTCATGACGGACCTAGCGGGTAAGCCAATGGTTAGACCAATAGCCATTAAGCATAAACCACTAAGAGCTGCTATTTGGATAGCCTTACGTTTTTTTCTTACTATTATTTAATAAGTCTTTTGGCATCAAATTGGATGTTGAGAAACAAGACCCGATACAATTAACAAATAAATTAATGGGTCGCTTTAAGTCTAGATTTTTTTTCTCCAAAAGGACTGTTTGAAATGACTTAACCTGTTTAACTTCTAATTCAGTGACTGATTGAATCAGATCTGTTACATGATTAATATTAGCCCCGCCACTTAATAAATAAACATGACTAAATGCAATATCCACATGCCTTGATTTATAAAAATTAATGTAACGCAGAGATGATTCAAACATATGTTCAAAAGCATCACGTATAGCGTCATTTAGAATTTCTGTGTCTTGATTCTTGCTTATCATATTACGAACACCTTGGTTAATAAGATAGACTTCTGCTTCTTTTTGCTCCATATTCCCTACTAACTTCAATTTATCAATAACAAAGCTAAGACCATATTCAATATGACGATTAAATTTCAACACACCATTGATAAAAATGGATATGCCAGTGTTTTTATAGCCTAGATCTAAGACAATATAGTTGCCTAGATAATTTTCTTTTTGTATCAGCTTTGTTAAACAATTAGCCGTATAATCAATACGTACCAATTTCAATTGACAACTCTGTATAAGTTCTACATATTGTTTGACTAAATATATAGGAGCAACCACCATGTTTATGCGGTATTTTGTACCGTACTCACTTTCTTCTTCATCGACTATCCGATAATCAAGAACATAATCATTCATGTTAACTGGAAAAGCATCTGCTGCATTGAGTTTAACCAGTTGTTCTATATTTTTCTTCTTAGCTTTTGGTAACAACAATTCTCTTGATATTATTTTGCTACTGGATATGGACAATACGACATGCTTTGATTTAATGTTATTTCTATCCATATAGTCTTTAAGCTTGTCTACTAGAGCTTGCACGTTATAGACATGCCCATCGTTTATGGCATTTACGGGTGTTGTTAGTATACTTGCATGTTCTAATAGAACTTTTGATTTTTTTTGTCTTTGTTTGTGTGAGTTTAATATATCGACTACCAATGTCTATATTTAAAAAAGCCAAGGCTTTTACTTCCTTTCTATGCTTATTTCAACTGCGGTTATATCAGTAAATTAAGATACCAGTGCAGTATTTTATCTCCGTAGAGAAAAGTGATGACTATACCAACGATAGATAGGGACCAAAAGGAATTCTATCTTCTCTAGATCGAATTCTTATAGCGATAAGTATTAAAGACAGGATACTTCCTATAATAGATGCCCCAAAAAGGGACAATAAAACATTCTTCCACCCTAAGAACCAACCAGCTGCTGCTAGTAACTTAATATCACCACCACCCATTTTACCAGAGGTTATGAAATAGATAAGCAATAGTGGCACTAAACCGGCTACAAAGCCTGAAAAGCCATACAAGAATTGATTTTTTTATGATACTGTATACAACACCAAGTATGAGTAGAAAAACATTCATACCATTAGGAATAATATAGTGTTCTACATCAATTATGGATATTACCAGCAATGTAGAAAACAAAATACATCCAAATACCATATCCACGGAATAACCAAATAAATAAAAGATCACACCATAAGCTACCATATTGGTAAACTCAATGATGGGATATTTTATACTAATTATATGTTTACATGATGGGCAACGGCCTCGTAAGCGTAAGTAACTGAATAATGGTATGAGATCATACCATTTGATTCGGTTTCCACAGAAAGTACAATGTGAAGGAGAAGTAATAATACTCTCCCCCTTCGGTATTCTGTAGATACATACGTTGAGGAAACTGCCGATTAGTAGTCCTAGTATGTATGGCATGGTTTAATATTGTTTTGTAAAATATGATGAAGTAACTGATGTTTCTCCTATACCTACTTCTACTTGCTTAATAGTCTTACTAGAAACCGTTACATCATTTACATCAATAACAAACTTAAGACCAGAACCACTTTGTTTAGGAGTTTGTCCAGCATCAATTGTAAATATTTTAGAAGCTGGTGTAGCAACTGTCTGTGTAATTGTTACACCACCAGTAAGTATTTCAGTAACTTGACTAGCAAAATTAACAGGAACTGAACCTTCGTTAAGGGCTATAACTGTGAGTGCAGCATTACCAATGGTCGCACATGTAGCCGCATCAGCTTTTTTTTCCTTCGTCATATTCAAATACCCATTAACACTAGGTATAGCAATAGCTGACAAAATACCAATAATAGCAATAACAATAATCAACTCAATTAACGTAAATCCTCTTTTGTCTTTTTTTAAACTTGTTGCTCTTTTTCTTAAATTCTTCATCCCAAATCGCTCCTTTAATTTCTTATTTATCTATTTTTGAGTCTTTTTATAGCTCAAAAATACCCTTAATGATTTTATTATGAATCTAGGTTACATGACCTAGCTCTTCAATTGTCAATAAATATTAGGACCTAGCGCATATGCGACAAAACCCCTAGCATACTAACAATGAGTTGCTTAACCATATAATCTAAATAACATACCTACTCTTAAGGTCAATTTCTCTCTATAATGACCTTTTCTTTTAAGGCTTTTCCTTTTATTAATTGTTAATACTTCCATATATACTAAACATCGGTTGGATAATGGATAATACGATAAATCCAACAACAATAGCTAGTGCAACAATAATAACAGGTTCAATCAAGGTGGTTAACTGTGTGACGGCTGTTTCAACTTCATTATCATAATAATCAGCCACTTTGTCCATGATCTCTTCTAGAGAACCTGTTTCTTCACCAATTTTAATCATATGTATAACCATAGGTGGAAAGATATCTAAGTTTCGTAGTGGTGTTGATAGATCACTTCCTCTACTGACTTCATCTCTAGCATTCATGATGCCTCGCTCAACCACATAATTATCAATAACTCTGGCTGTAATCTCTAAGGCTTTTATCAGCGGAATACCAGATGCTATCATGATACTTAGGGTACTGGTGAAACGCGATGAGACAACTTTTTTACTAATCTTACCAAATAGTGGCATATTTAATTTCAAATTTGCAAGAAAGAGTTTGCCCTCTTCAGTTTTACCATAGTGCCGCAACAATACGACTAGTACGATGATAACACTCAACAGGATGTACCAATAGCTTTTCAAAAACGTACTTACCGTAATTAAGAGCTGTGTTGTACCAGGTAGTGTTCCACCAATATCCTTTAACATATCAGCAAATTTGGGTACAACATACGTTAAGAGTATACCAATAACAACCATAGCAATAACAGATACAATTGCTGGATAGGTTATTGCTTTTTTAACGTTTTGCTTAAGTTTGTTATCTTTTTCAAAGTGTAAAGCCATCTTTTCAAAGGATACATCAATGTTTCCACTTAATTCTCCAGCTTCTACCATGTTAATCAAGATAGCTGGGAATATGTTGTGATAACGCATACTATCTGAAATGGATTCGCCACCTTTAACAGCATCATGCATATTTCCGATAACTTCTCTAAGCTTAACATTAGCCGTTTGTTGTTTTAGAATATTAAGAGCTTCCAAGGCTGTAACACCTGCATTGATAATATTTGAAAACTGCCGACAAAACAAACCCAAATCTTTCGTCTTAACTTTTGTACCAAACCCAAAGGAAACATCTTTTTGTAGAACCCCAATACGCATAACTTCCATTGGGTAGTAACCATTTTTTTTTTAATAGCTTATGGACACTTTCTCGATCTTTAGATTCAATTTTACCTTTTATTCGTTTTCCTTGCTCATTTAGAGCAATATAGGAAAATTCCTGCATATGTTCACATCCTTAATTCATACGAATCTTCAATAATTTCTCATCTGACGCAAAGTAACTTGCTTGTTCTTTGGTTATGAACCCATCCATATACAGCTTAGTAATAGCATCATCCATGGTCGTCATACCAATACGTCTATTGGTCTGCATGACAGACAGTATCTGATGGGTTTTTCCATCACGTATGAGTGATCGCACAGCTGAATTACATAATAATACTTCAAATGCAGCAACACGCCCCATTTTATCAGCTCTAGGAATAAGCTGTTGCGTAATAACTGCTTCCAACACGGAAGCCAATTGTATTCGAATCTGTTGTTGTTGATAAGGTGGAAAGACATCTATAATTCTTTCAATGGTACTTGCAGCACTATTGGTATGCAATGTGGAAAGCACTAAGTGGCCTGTTTCAGCTGCTGTGATAGCTGTTGATATGGTTTCTAGATCTCGCATCTCACCAATCAAAATCACATCAGGATCTTGTCTAAGTGCTGCCCGTAATGCATCGCTATAACTCTTAGTATCCAGACCAATCTCGCGCTGGTTAACGATACTCTTGTTATGTCTGTGCAAATACTCTATTGGATCTTCCAAGGTAATAATATGTGCATTCTTATATTTATTTATCTGATCAATAAACGATGCTAAAGTTGTGGACTTACCACTTCCAGTTGGTCCTGTTACAAGTATAAGCCCTTTTTTTTCTATTGTAAAGCTCGATCACCTGATTAGGAATACCTAATTTATAGGGATCAGGTATACATGTATCAACCAATCGAATGGCAGCTGTATAAGAGCCCCTTTGTTTATAGGCATTGACACGAAACCGTCCCATAGATGATATCGAGAAAGAGAAATCAACTTCTCCTACATCATGTAATACTTGTTGCTGATAGTCATTTAGGATACCTTTTACAAGTCCTTCGGTATCTTCTACCATAAGTGGAGCATACTTCATTTCCTCTAATTCACCATTGATTCTAATCATAGGCGGTTTACCTACCGTTATATGAATATCTGAGCCGCCTTTTTCTTTACTATAGATCAATAAATCTTGTATCGCATAATCCATGTTTTATGACACCTACTTATCTTTTGTTATCTACTTATTCTGTTGAATAAGCAATATGTACAAATTCCTCATAGGAGGTCGTGCCTTCTAATACAAGTCTTTTTGTATTATCTCTTAGAGATTGCATGCCTTCTTTCATAGCTTGTTTTTTTTAGCTCATCTGAAGTTGCATGTTTGCTAATCATTGTTTTTAATGTTGAGGTAACCGCCATAATTTCGTATACCCCTATTCGACCAAAATATCCAGTATTGCCACACTTCGCACAACCCTTAGGCTGATACACATGAGTATCGTTATGGGATATGCCTAGGACTAATTTTTCATTAGCGGTTAATACTTGCTCTTCTTTACAATAAGGGCACAAACGCCTAACTAAACGTTGAGCAATCACTCCGACAACAGATGCCGCAAGTAAAAATGGCTCTACGCCCATATCTGCTAGACGAACAATTGAACTACTAGCATCATTGGTATGGACAGTACTAACAACCAGGTGGCCTGTGATGGAAGCTTTTACAGCGATATTAGCTGTTTCATCATCTCGAATCTCTCCAATCATGATGATATCAGGATCTTGTCTTAATATTGATCGTAAGACCGATGCAAAATTAACATCTATTCGTGAATTAACTTGCACTTGATTGATGCCTTCAATTCTAGCTTCCACTGGATCTTCTACGGTTACAATGTTAATATCTTCCCTATTCAACTCATTTAAAGCCGTATATAAGGTTGTGGATTTACCACTTCCAGTTGGACCAGTCACTAGAATAATACCATATGGGTTCTTAAGAATATTATCAAATTTCTTCAAGTCTTCTTGAAAGAAACCTAAGTCTTCTTTTTTTTCTATTGAAGCCAAGTTTATCCGTTATACGCATAACTACTTTTTTTTCTCCAAAAACAGCTGGTAATATGGAAATTCTTAGATCATATTCTTTATTATCATAGTTTAAATCTAAACGACCATCTTGGGGTTTTCTTTTTTTTCAGATATATCAAGACCTGACATGATTTTAATACGAGCGACTATAGCTGATAGCAAAGTGATATCATATGTTACAGATTGTGTTAAACGTCCATCCACACGATAGCGGATACGAATGATTTTATCATAAGGTTCAATATGAATGTCACTGGCTCTAGAGCCTATCCCATGTTCGATAATGGTGTTTACAATCTGAATAATGGGAGCACTCTTAACTAAATCGTGGTCGTTAATATCTTCAAAAGCATGGTCATTTATTTCTATTTCTCTTTCTTTTCTATATTCTTCAGCAGCTATTAATGCACTTTGTTTTCCATAATGTAAATCGATATTTTTTTTGAATACTTTCTTCATCTGAGAAATTATTAATGACGTCTAACCCAGTAAAGAGCTGTATATCGTCCATAGCGTATATATCAAGGGGATCAGCCATAATAACATATAACTTCTTTTTTCTAATTTTATAAGGTAATATTTTATATTTCCTTACAAGACTTTCTCTTACCTTTGCAAGTGCTTCTTGTTCTATTTCAATGTCGTTAATATTAATGTAAGTAAGCCCTAACTGCTGTTCTAATATTTCATAAATTGTTTTTTTTATTGGTAAAACCTAGGTTAACTATAACTTGACCCAGCTTACCGCCTTTTGCCTTTTGAACATCTAGAGATGCAGCTAGTTCATCTTGCGTAATAATACGATGTTGCAATAGCAAATCGCCTAATCGTTTACGTTGTTTTAACATAAAATCATCCTTAAATATGTTACAAAATAATAATGGCACAAAATAGTAGTTTCTACTATATTCCATCAAATTTTAACCAAAATATTACAATTCCACCATTATGTATTAATAGTATACTTGATATAGAATTAATAGTCAATTAGTTTGTGATAAATTAGAATTATTAATAGGTATAAAGTACCTATCTATGTATAATATGACATAATCTATTGTAATTCCTAAGATGCTACAGAATTCAACCTAAAAAATAACCCCCCCCAACTCTTTGGGGGTTATTTGCATTAATTGTAATTAAATGTAAATTTATAAAGGATTAATCTTTCACTAATTTAACGTTATTACATTTCTTTTGGTAAGATAAGATTAAGAACAACACCGATTAACGCTGCTATGGCAAGTCCAGAAATCGTTAAGCTATCTACAAGAGGGAAACTCTCAACACCGATACCAATAACTAAGATGATAGCTGAGATCATTAAGTTTCTACTGTGAGCAAAATCAAGCTTAGCGTTAATTAAGATTCTAACACCTACACTGGCAATCATACCAAAGAGGATAATACTGATACCACCCATAACTGGTGTAGGAATGGTTCTAATAACAGCACCAAACTTACCAATCATACTCAGGAAGATAGCAATAAATGCTGCAATTCTTAGAATTGCTGGGTCATAAACTTTTGTTACAGCAAGTACACCTGTGTTTTCGCTATATGTTGTGTTCGCTGGCGCGCCTATAAGTCCTGCAAAAGCTGTTGCTACACCATCACCTAACATGGTTCTGTGGATACCTGGATCTTTTAGAAAGTCCTTACCAACAACTGCTCCATTGGTTGTGATATCACCTATATGCTCGATGAATACTACCAAAGCGATAGGTGCTATTGCAAGGATGCCTGATGCGGTAAAGGTTGGTAATGCAAAAATTTGTTCTGTAATATGTGAATCAGTTAAAGATAGCCATGAAGCCTGTTGAATTGCCGTTGTATCCAGTAGCCCAAGGGGGATACACACGAGATAACCAACCGTTACAGATATAAGAATGGGTACCATTTTAAAGAAACCTTTTGCAAAGATAGATACAACAACCATAGCTAGAACAACAATAGCTGCTACCAGTGCATGGGTTCCATTAAATGCTCGAGCACCTGTTTCAAAGTCAACAATTGGGAAGAATGCATTATTTGTTGCTACTGTACATAAGCGAAGTCCAATAACGACGATAATTGGTCCCGTTACAATTGGTGGAAATAATTTCTTAACTTTTTCTACACCAACAAAATAGATGATAATAGCCATAATCATATAGATAATACCAGCTACGATAATTCCACCTTTTACAATCGACAAATTGTTTAGATATTCAGCTCTTGGTATTTGGGTTATATCATCTAACCCATTAGGGTTAAGGGTATACGATATAGCGCCAATAAAAGCAAAACTTGAACCTAAGAATACAGGAACTTTTCCTTTTGCACATAAGTGAAAGAGTAAGGTTCCTACACCAGCTGCTAATAATGCGATTGCTGGGTCAAGACCTGTTAAGAAAGGTACTAAGACGGTTGCGCCAAACATGGCTAAAACGTGTTGTAACCCTAAGACATATTTTTTTTCCTGTTGATATGTTCTCCATGATACTTCCTCCTATTAAGGATCTAAGCACAGTATCATACTTCATATACAACATATAGTGCGAGATGATTGGGCGCAGTATATGTTGTGTATGAAGGTGATCAGTAACTGGCCATGACCCATTTCTATAGTTTATTTCATTGAGCATGGATTACAGCCCAATTGCATAAAAAAGGAAATCTTTAAATTATTTGAACAGTATCTTCACCATCTACCTCTTGAAGTTTAACATGAACCACTTCGTCTTTTGATGTTGGTAAGTTCTTGCCTACGTAATCAGGTATGAGAGGTAACTCTCTATGCCCTCTATCAATTAAGGAAGCAAACTGCACCTTCTGTGGACGACCTGCATCCATGATGGCATCAATTGCTGCACGACAAGTTCGACCTGTATAGATCACATCGTCTACTAATACGACAATCTTACCTGCTACATCAAATTCTAAAGGATTGTTAATGGTAGGTGTCGGTGCTTTTTTTTGAAGGTCATCACGATAAAATGTGATATCGACGGTTCCAACAGGAACATCTATTCCTTCAAAAGCTTTTATACGTTTTACAATGCGATTAGCTAGTGGAACACCTCTTGTTTTGATACCTAAGATAACAACATCCTCAGCACCTTTGTTTTTTTTCAATAATTTCATGTGAAATTCTTGTTAAGGCTCTTCCAATAGCTTTCTCATCCATTAATACTTTCATAAGTTCACCTCATAAATAGTCTTTTATAGTATGTAATATTCCTATATTGTTTATACCATATCTACTAGAGTATACACGATTTTTAACAATAAGAAAAGGCTTCCTGGATGCACTCCAAGAAGCCATAGTTTACATAACTACTCTACGGTTAAACTCCTTACTAGCATCTCTGTACTAATTTAAAGAAATCTCTTATTTAATTCTATACTAATCTATCATACTTTTCATAGATTGTCTACTCTTTTTTAGTATTTTGCAATCCTGATTTTTTCATGTATTCCATAAGGACTACTTCAGGTTTTTTAGAAGACATTAAAGAGGACATAACAGCAGCACCATCTGCACCCACATCAAATACTTGTTTTATATTATCTGGCTTTATTCCACCCAAAGCGATTACAGGTATTTTAACAAAAGATTTTACATGTTTAATAAGATTAATTCCTTTTGGTTTTAATCCTTTTTTACAATTTGTTTCAAAAATATGGCTAACCAATAAATAATCTGCCTTTTTACGGTATGCTGTTATTGCTTCATCTAACGTGTGCACAGACACACCAATAAGCCTGTCATACATAAACTTCTTTTCCAGAAAGTCATTAAAGGTTACATGCAATCCATCCGCTTTTACAGCTTTTGCAACATTTAAGCTACTATTGACTATTAATTTTGTTTTACTCCTACCAATGATGCGCTTTATTTTTTTTTGCAACCATGAGTAGTTCTTTTTTCTTTTAAGTCTTTTTTCCCTTAAAATGATGAAGTCTATACCAGCAATAACTGATCTTCTTATAACATCATAATACCGGTTACCATCAACAAGCTTTCTATTTGTTATTAGCCACAGCATACTAAAATCCCATCCAATCTTTAAATACAGGTTGATAACCCTTTTTTAATATGGCACGTTTAATCTCTTCTACATTTCTTTTATCCGAAATTTCAAATTGACTGTCACTTTTTTTTGCTCTAGGGAATGACCGCCTACCTCTGTACTAACACCAGCAGACATTTTAACAACACCAAGGGGTATTAAATTTTCTCTAAAATTAGCAGCTTCTCTTGTAGAAATGGTTATACCTACCGCAGGTAGAAATACTTTCAAGGAAACTAGGGCTTGCACTAGGTCTTTATCTTCCACTTTGTATAGCTCTTTATACGTTCCAACATGTGGTTTGATTCTTGGTAAAGAAACACTTATCTCAACATCTGAATACCTTCTTTCTAGATATTTAGCATGCATGCCTGTAAAAAAAGATTTCTTTTCGCCAGTCATTTAATCCTAAGAGAGCACCAATATTGACTCCCCTAATCTTTTGCTTACAAGCTCTTTCAGCAGCATCTAGCCTATACTTATAATTCTTTTTGGGTCCTGATAGATGGACTTTGTCATATATTTCCTCGTCATAAACCTCTTGATAAACGGTTAGACTATCTACCCCCCCCGCATCAATGACCATTTTATACTCGTCTTCTGTTAAAGGATAGATTTCTATTGCAATGGCATGAAAATACTTTTTTAATCGTTTTACTGCGTTAACAATATAGTCAACTGGAGTCGTCTTTCTACATTCCCCAGTGAGAATAAGAATATGCTTCAAACCTGTTGACGTGATAGCTTTTGCCTCTTCTTCAATTTCATTGTAAGTTAACTTTCTTCTTTCAATGGTGTTTTGTCTATTAAAACTACAATAAGCACATCTGTTCACACAATAATTTGCTAAATACATGGGTGTATACAGTACAACAGCTTTTCCAAAATGCTTTAATGATAAATCATGTGCTTTGAGTGCAACTTTTTCTAGATGTTTCTCTGTTACAGGTGATAATAAATGTAAGAAATCATCATCTGTTATGGTGTTTTTATGGAGTATGTCTATAATATCCTCTTCTGATGTCCTATCAAAAATATGATTAAAATCATAATCTTTTATTTTCTTATAAACTTGATAAAAACTCATGACTTGACTCCTTCAAATAAAAATCCAGTAAGAGGAGAAGACGCATTAGCATAGGTGCTTTGTTTGCCTACTTTAGCTTCATAAGCTAACCTTCCAGCTTGGACAGCTAAATGAAATGCTTTCCCCATATCGGCAGGGTTACTGGCTGTCGCAATAGCCGTATTAACAAGCACTGCATCTGCTCCCATTTCCATGGCTTGTGCTGCATCAGATGGTTTACCAATTCCAGCATCAACGATCACTGGTATATCTATTTCTTCAATGATTATTTCGATTAATTCCTTTGTTCTTATGCCTCTGTTGGTACCTATAGGTGCACCTAATGGCATAACCGTTGCAGCTCCTGCATTAACAAGCCTTTTTGCGCTCATTAGATCTGGGTTCATATAAGGTAAAACCACAAATCCCTCTTTGGATAAAATGTCAGTGGCTTTTATGGTTTCCATGTTATCTGGAAGCAAATACTTGTTATCTGATATAACCTCAATTTTAACCCAATTACCACAACCCATAGCCCTAGCTAAACGTGCTATCCTAACAGCTTCATCAGCATTTCGTGCTCCAGAAGTATTCGGTAGTAAAATACAACTCTTTGGAATATAATCCAGTAAATTATCCTCTTTGGAATCCAAATCTACTCTTCTTAATGCCATAGTAACCACTTGTGTTCCACTGGCTTCAACAACCGTAGGTATTATTTTTTTATCAGGAAATTTACCTGTGCCAATAAGCAATCTACTATGTAATGCAGTACCTCCAATGATTAATTGATCCAATATTATCACTCCTTAATCTTTCTTAATTGGTCCAGCAGCTTTTATTCAACTGTTTTTTATTCAACAGCTTTACGTATCCCTTTCGCCAAGAATTAGCCTTAACACCATATTGGCTTGATGATTTGCAGCAATAGCAACTCTTGGTGCCATTAGTCCATTACCTATCTTAGCTTCAGAAATATCATCGCCTACTAGATATAGGTTTTTCATGACTCGTTTTGTAACAATTGTATTATTCGAGAAATAACCAGCAACCCCAGATGCTGCCACAATTATTTTGTTCTCTGAAAGCAAGGTATTAACTAATATTGCCTTGGATTTTGGATGATCAAATGCTTCAATGACTATTTGAGGTTCATGAAGACACGCCATTATATTATCTTCATCTAAAAATATGTCCTTTGTAACGATTTCAACAAAAGGATTTATTTGCTCTAGTATCTCTTTTAGAGCGGATGTCTTCTTCATGCCTATATGCTTCAAAAAATAGTGTTGTCTATTTAAATTACTGGGTTCAACAACATCAAAATCGATTAAAATTAATTTTCCTATACCTAATCTAGCTAAAGAGACAGCTGCATTTGATCCTAAACCACCTAACCCAGCAATCCCAATACAAGCTTTTTTTTAATTTTTCATGGACTCTAGGTGTATGTCTAGCAACTAACAAGGCTTCTAACTCTTGTTCTTCTGGTATTTCACCTCTTTTTTTTATAAAGCTAATGGCATCATTTGCTTTTAGGGTCATATCCTCATATAATAAATGTCCATTTACAATAACCAGATCTGCATCTTTTTTTAATAATATCTCTCAATGCATATGCAGATATATCATTTGGTGCTCGATACTTTCTTTCATTTACATAAACATTCATTTTACCCTCCACCAACAAAACTAACGATCTCTATTTTGTCTTCATGATTAATCTTCCTTGTTGTGAAATCACCTTTTTTGTATAATTTCCATGTTGATTTCCACAACTACTTTATCCTTATCAAGATTCAATTCGTCTAGCATAGCATTAATTGTTATATTAGGTTTAAAGCACATTTCTTTACCGTTAATGATCATTTTCTCACCTTCTCTTTTATTAAAATTACCTGATAGTGATAACACGTAGTACCTCTTTCATGGGCGTTAAGTCATCCATGTAAAATATTTCACGATAATAGAAAGAATACTTTTATACACGCAAAAAAAAGCTTACCTAAAAGGTAAGCTCCAAGACGTCATATCACTGGTCTATTAATTTCTATCGGTTTTATCAGAACATAACAAAAGCGTTCCAGATACAAATATGTTTTTTACAAAAGGTATGAAGGTACCCTTGTTTATGTTTATTTGTAACCAGAAATACGGTGATTTCAGTATTCTGATACTTTCCTACGTTGGCATTACCCATATCAGGTTATAAGGGTCAGAAATAACATTTCTTTCTCAGATTGTCAATACAACCTCCCCTAGTTTTAACACTATTAAGTTTTAAAATATTAAATACTCAAAATAAATGCTCAAAAGCTGTCATTTCATTGAGTGAATCTTGATTTTTCTAATTTATTATACAACTTCTTTTGATTAAAGGCAACCTTTTTTTAATATGATAACATTCTCTCAGGATATTTTGCTCATTAATCCGAGTTTATTCATAGCTTTTAATGGTGTCTCATTAAAGTACCTTTTAAAGTCATTAATAAAATGTGCTTGACTATGATAGCGATAATCCCATACCACATCCATTATATTATGGTATCTGCCATAATATATATCTTGCCATAAGTTTTGAAAACGCACAATGGATGCAATTTTTTTTTGGTGAGCACCCATAATATTCAAGAAATAAACGTTCTAATTGGCGCTGGCTGATACAAGCTTCCTGCCCAATATCTTTTGCCTTTACTAATCCTTTGTGGATCAAAATGTGGTGGAGAGCATCCATTAACCGATCTTCTTGATATCTTTTATGATGCCTTGCATATAGCAACTTAGAAAGATATTTTTTTTCCACTACTACAACCCGTTCTTTTAAGGTCATTTTTTTCAAATAATATACCTTCTAAGTCCTTTTTAAAATCCCTAAAATAAGCATCTACATCAATGACCGCATTCCTTACTTCACGCATATGATTATTCGCAAAGAGATGCACCGCCCAGAAGTAAAAACGTATACCGAAGATTGATTTTAACTGATTACCCTGAAATGGAACATCTAATAGAAATCGATCATGTATACCACAGAAAAACATATCATGGCTACCCGTTATATAATCCACTTGAAAGATGATATCCATGCAGCCATCCGGAATAACCACCGTAGTATTGCCTTGTCCATTGGTCATATATGGCGATTGAGAGCCCCAATAACAACTTATATAGGGCTGCAACTTTGCTGATGGCTTCATCTCATAATATTCAATTGTGTGTCTTGGATTAATAATAATTGGCTTAAAATATTGGTTCAATGACATAAGACTCTAACCTTTCATGGTATATTCCTTAGCATCCTTAAGCAAATCTTCGTCCCATTTTAACTTATCAAGTTCTGTATTAAGTTCAATGAGGTTACCCTCCGGATCTTTAAGGTGTACAACACGAATCCCCCACCCTGTCATGTCCGTTGGCTCATTTATAAAAGAGATACCTTTTGCTTGCAATTCCTTATAGGTTTTGTCAACATTTTCACTCTGAAAAAACTAAAAGTACATTGTCCCCATTATTAACAGTCTCTTCTTTCAAGAAGTCATTCATGAGTGAACGTTTGAAAATAGATAAGCATAAATGCTCACTGACATCAAAAGACCCGTAAGCATCCCCTATTTTTCCCCAACAGACAGGAAATTCCATGGTTTCTGAATAAAACTTAAAACATGCATCAAAATCATCAACAAGTAAACGTATGTTATTCATGTTCATTATACTGCCCTCCTGCTATTCTATAGATTTATTAATCACCTCATATATACTATATAGGTAACACACCTAGTATATACTCTTCAATACTACTTGTATTTCAAAAAAAGCGACATCTTATGCTCTCTTATTCCAGATGTCTTGACTTTACTATAAATGTAACGGGATGTAAGCAATGGATGATGATATAACATGTGTTTTCCTGAATGCCGCATGATGACTTTTACATAGTTCTGCATATAGGTGTTATAACAATGTTTGGTGCAGGATCTGCAATTCATTTTGTTTTCATTTGGGCATTTTTCTAGTCGATCTATGGCGTAAGTTAAAAAATGTCTGACAAACTGTGCATAAACCTTCTTTGGAACTATTTTGATGTTTATGCTGACAATATAGCTTGGTCATGCTTTCTATGGTTTTCTTTTTTTTAACTAGCATAGCGTCCATAGCAATCTCCTTCATTATTATTAAATAATCCCCCATCTTACTGTATTAAGCTTGCAACAAGTAATTCTTTTCATATAGCAGATATATGGTATAAGGAAATACCAAACCATTCACCTTCAATAGGTATCAAATCTAAATGACTTGGTAATGCCATACTTTCAAAAACTTTTTTCTTCCATAACCGTGTATTTCCCTTTTACTTTATGCATATTATGGCAATGACTCTCTTTAGCAAAATCAATGGCTAGGTCAACATTATTATCTTGTAAATATCGATTTATTTCATCTACTTTTGGGTTATCATCTTTGATGATAATACCTGCATTAATCAGACCTTCTTTTGATACACGTACAGCATCTTCAACGCCTTGAGACATAGCATCTCCCATGTTGATAATTCCAAAAAAATGATATTGACAGATCAAAGGCATGGTCAGAAAAAGGTAGGTTCGTGGCATCGCAAGCAATGTAATTGACTTGTAATGCAGGATTAATTTTCTTAACCTTCAACCTATCATACTTCAAAACTTCATGACTTAAATCTACACATACCAGATTCATATCAGGTGTAATATATTTTGCAAGATAAGTGAGTAACATACCTCTTCCAGTGGCTATATCTATAACATTGTTTACATTCTTGGATTGAATGTGACCTAGGATAGCCTTTTTTTTAGCCATTGTATAGCCTTCTATTTGATTAACTGGTGTAGCTTCAGTAATCTGACGGTCCAGTTCATCGTAATCTGTATTCTTATAATAATCGCTCCAGTTATTACCGATTTCTTGTTCTTCAGACTCAAAATTAATCACACCGTCTTTAATAAGCCAAACGTGTCCATCACAACACGATAATTTCCCTTCGGTGACCTCTTGACCTTCTGTTTGTATAGTTTCTAAAAAAAAGTTTGTTTTTTACATGTTGGACAAACAATAATATCCATAATGGATGTATACATAAAACTGCCTCCCTCATTAAGATAATTCTTACCCTAACTATCTAAATCTACTCATTGTTACAATGATTTTAAATAGCAGACAAGCAGTTAACTTTGTTAACGGCTTGTCTAGGATATGCTATATTTTACCATAACCACGAGGGATTAACAAAGAAAAATACAACTATAAATTTCTTTTCTCTTTAAGTGATTTAACAATCTGATTAATAAAACTATCGCTTGTGTTAGAGGTGATATCAATTGCTCCAAGATACTTAATAAAGTCATATAATGCTCGCTCAATGGCTGAACTTAATCGTTTGGTTGGCTTAATTTCTCTTTCCCACCACCAATTGATAATCTCTAAAACACCTGTTTTACGGTGGAATTTTGGTTCGAATCGACCAACAAATTGATTGCCATACAAGACTGGTAATACATAGTACCCGAACTTACGTTCTGGTATAGGGGTATATACCTCCCATTTATAATCAAAATCAAATAATTCTCTTATGAACTGACGATCCCATAATAAGTTATCTAATGGGGCAATAAAGGATATCTGCGGATTTATACGTGTCCACGTAACAACTTCCTCTAATAGTTCACGAGCTTCTTTACATATATAAAAGGTATAAGGCATATCTTCAATAGTAAGAGGGATAATCTCTCCATCTTTTTCTAACTGAGCTAATGCCTCTACTCTGTCCTTACTTTTCATCCATCTAATAGCAATATAAGCATAACTAGACCGATTCCATAATAAGCCTATTGACTGTATACGGCGTTTCACATGCCACTTAAAATAGTCTGCTAGGTCACCATTGGGGTCCGATTGATTACATAATTCTTTTGAAAGTAGGTTCTTGGTAAAATCAAATATTCTCCGGGTACCAACTTTGTTGTATACCATAATTTCACCCGTAAAAAACATGCTTTCAAGAGCGGCTCTAACCACCCGAGTTGGTGCCCAAGCCCAATCCATTTTACCATCCATTTTTATATCAATAGATGAGCATGGACCTTGATCAATAAGACATTTCCTAACTTTATCAACTTCTTTCGTGAATTCCTGATCACTTTCATAACGTTTAAGAAAATAGGATCTGTAACGAGAAAAGTAAGGCCAATCCTCTGTCATACAGATAGACATATTCTTATCCCAACTATCCATCAATAAACGATCTTGGTACAAAAGATCATTCAATTGTTTGGATCTAAAATTTTTAACACGTGCTTGCAAAATAAGATGAGGATTATAACCCACCACGTTCAATGGGTCATATTGGATACATCTTACTTGTTTCATATAATGATGAATACCCTCTTTACCTCTTAATGTCCTTGGTTGCAGTAACATCTGATAGGCAAGCATAAAGTTTTTAGCTTGTTTTTTTCGAAATGTGCATGGTTATCACTCATCCTTTAACTATAAGTCGAACGTATGTTCTTTGCTTTATTATACCATACGTATTTATATAATTGAAGGGACTATTTACATATTTTATAAAAACAATTATTTAAGCACTATTTTCGCACTTTTTAATTTCTTTTCATCATAGGGTGGAAATAGGAAATTTAATTTAAACTTTGTTGATTTATTCAAGATACTCTTATAATGGGTAAAGGTTTTAAAACTATCAAAACCATGATATGCCCCCCCCATGCCCGATTGCCCTACACCACCAAAAGGCATATGATGTGTTGCAAAATGACTTATGGTGTCATTAATACAACTACCACCAGAACTGGTGGATCTTATTACTTTCTTCTGCACTTCCTTATCTTCTGTGAAGATATAGAGGGCTAATGGCTTAGGACGTTGGTTAATGTTATGAATCGCTTCGTCTAAGTTATGATAGGTCATGATAGGAAGTATCGGACCAAATAGCTCATCTTCCATAGAAGCGTCATCCCACGTTACATCATCCATAAGTGTAGGCGCTATATAATGTTCAGTAATATCATACTGACCACCTAATATGATTTTATGTTTATCTTGATCAATGATTGTTGCTAATCTTTTAGTATGCCGATCATTAACAATACGAGCAAAATCTTTAGATTTCTTCATCTCTGTACCGTAGAATTCAATTATTGTTTGTTTAAGAGCATCGATGAAAGATGCTTTAACAGACTCATGAACCAGTGCATAATCTGGAGCAATACACGTCTGACCCGCATTAAAGAATTTTCCCCATGCTATTCGTTTAGCGGCTACTTTAATATTAGCTTTTTGATCGATAATACATGGACTTTTACCCCCTAATTCTAATGTAACTGGTACAAGATTCTTACTAGCAGCCGCCATAACAATTCTCCCTACATTAACGCTACCAGTAAAAAAAGATATAGTCAAATGGTGCATGAATAAGAGCGGATGTTACATCCTTCTCTCCTTCAATAATTCTAATGTAGTTTTTGTCAAAGGTTTCAGAGAACATTTCATAAATGCATTTTGTTATATGGGGTGTTTGTTCGGATGGCTTAAGAACAATACAATTCCCTGCTGATATAGCACCTATTAAGGGTTCAATGAGCAAATTAAAGGGGTAATTATAAGGTCCAATGACCAATACAACACCATAAGGCTCAGGTTGAATATAACTCTTAGCACCTAGTTGATGAATAGGTGTTTTAACTTTTTTTGATACGCGTAAATTGCTTCATGTTTTTTATGTGATAACGTATACTTGTAAGAACTGTTCCGATTTCAGCTGTATAAGATTCATATGGATGTCTACCTAAGTCTTTATTAAGAGCGTTAATAATTGCCGATTCTTTCGCTACAATCATTTTATTAAGTTTTCTCAACTGTTCAATACGAAAATTAATATCTTTGGTTTCTCCTTGGTAGAAATAAGTTTTCATGTCACTAATCATTGTTTTTATATACTTTTCCATAGTTAGCCACAACCCTTTCTTGAGGTTGGTGAGTAATCACTAACCTCACATAATAATAATGGGTTGCCCTTTTATAAGCAACCTCTATTAACTATTAACACACATTTATCTGTTTTGTATAACACGTAGTGTACTCTGGATAGCTTCTTCTTTCAATTCATCCGTTAATTGCATCTCAGAAGTATTAATGGCATTAGCTAATTCAAGAACAGGTACATAGGCATAGGCATAGTAAAAGCTAATAGGTAATTCTCTAAAGAAACCATTTTTTAATGTTTTCCGTTAAATAGGCTGTCAAAGAACTGAGTTGCTCCTTACCTCTCTCAAATATGATATGATTCATGAAAGTAGAATGACTAAATTGCTGATAATATTTGAGTTCCTTCGGATGATTAACAAAATACTCAAGATAATTGGACCATATTTTATGAAACTTTTCTGTTGGTTCGATTATGCCTTCTACATGTATAAAAAAGAGCTCTGTCCAAATTCGATTTGATTTTTAAATAGACTTCAACTAATAATTCTAGCTTGTTTTCAAAGTGTTTATAGATTGTTGCTTCCGAATACTGTGCTTTCTTAGCAATTTTTGATGTCGGCACGTCATATAGCCCATTATCCGCTACTAGTTCTATGGTCGCTTGAATCAATTTATCCCGAGTATTCATAAATAACGCTCCATTCTATCTATAGGTATTACTTCTGTACTGTCCTTCAGTTTATCATGTATGGTAGATACTTGTCAATATAGAATTCATGACGGTTATTTCATGATGATGACCCAGTTATGGTGGTACAATCATATACTGTATTAAAAGTAATAATGGGTGATAAATTGAGCAAATACACCTATAAAACACCTAAAAAAAATGAAAATAGATATGTTAAGCATCCCAATTTTCTCATCATAACGGTTGATGAAGAACGCTTTCCCACAGTTTATGAGAACGAAGCACTTAAAATATGGCGTAAGACATTCTTAAGAGCCCAAGAATTCCTAAGAGAGCATGGCTTAGAATTTAATCATCACTATGTTGGAAGTACAGCATGTTCACCAAGTCGCACCACATTATACACAGGGCAATACCCCTCCTACATGGGGTAAGTCAGACAACAGGAGCTGCTAAAGGTGATTTTGATCCAGATATGTTCTGGTTAGACCCAAATACGGTACCTACTATGGGTGATTATTTTCAAGCAGCAGGTTACCGTACTTTTTGGAAAGGGAAGTGGCACGCCTCTCAATCCGATATATTAATCCCTGATACGCATGATTCCTACCTTACCTATCAATCCGAAAATGGTGTACCTATACCAGCAAAGGAAAACATCTACCTGAACGCAAATCGACTTGGTGATTATGGCTTTGATGATTGGATTGGTCCAGAACCCTTTGGGGATAACCCTCGTAATTCAGGTGCTTCAGCAGCTATTGGTGTAAGTGGTAGAGATGTTATCTATGCTGAAGAAGTCGTTCAATTAATCAATGAACTAGATAATGAACAGTTTGATATTGATAATGGGACTGATCGTCCATGGCTTATCATGAGTTCCTTTGTAAATCCTCATGATATCGCACTATTTGGCGCAATTTCACGACTTGATCCACTCTATAAATTTGAAATAGATCCTTCCATACCTGATATACCAAGAGCCCCTACTGCAGATGAATTATTAGTAACTAAGCCTGAGGCACAAGCAAGTTATAAGGAGGTTTATCCAGAAGCATTACAACCGTTGGAAGATACCCTATTCTATCGGCAACTCTATTATACGCTTCAATTAAAAGTCGACCGCGATATGCAAAGCGTTCTCCGTGCCATTAAAAGCTCATCATTTTATAATAATACCATTATTATATTCACATCAGATCATGGAGATATGCTGGGTGCTCACGGTGGCTTATTCCAGAAATGGTACCAACCGTATGAAGAAACGACCCATGTACCTTTTGTTATCCATAACCCTGTCATGTTTAATAAACCAAAATCAACTGAGATAATTACTAGTCATGTGGATATATTACCGACACTATTAGGTTTAGCAGGTTTAGATGTGGAGGCTATTCAAGATAGCCTTAGCAAAAGTCATACGGAAGTACATCCACTGGTTGGTAGAGATTTATCACCCTTTATACGTGGGGAGATTGAAAGTAATCTTCTAGAAGCGCCAATCTATTTTATGACGGATGATGACTTTACAAAAGGACTCAATCAAACAAGTGTATTAGGTGTGCCTTATGAATCTGTTGTCCAGCCTAATAGTATTGAAACCATCGTAACGACTCTAGAAACAGGAGAAAATAACACAAAAGAAATCTGGAAATATTCACGTTATTTTGATAACCCTCAGTTTTGGAGTACACCTGGTTGTGAAGACGAAGTCACAAGTATGACCTGCGAAAAGACTGTATGTCCTGATATTGAGTGCTCAACATGTATTACAACGACGAAAGACCGTGCATTACCTGATGAAATTGAGTTCTATAACTTAACAAAAGACCCACTGGAAACTAAAAAATTTGGCAGATCCTATCTATACGACACCAGAATCAAGAATCGTTCAAACGGTTCTTGAAAAATCATTAGAAGAACAATGTAGACTTAAACGGCTCTATCCAACCAGTGGCAATGTTCCGGGTAGGCCATCTTGTCAAACCTGTGCACCTGAATATAATATATAAACATATCCTTTGTATTAAACCAAAGAAAAAAAGTACGACTTTTTATACAAGATATCATAATCCTTTCTTGTATAGAAAGTCGTACTCTAGTTAGCTCAATTCTTAAGGGTTAAAATCCTGTAATCAAAATATGTGTAATCCATGAAGTTATGATTGCATATAGTCCTTAACACTTTTACATATACGCTCAAGTGCTTCATGCAGAATACTTCTAGGACAAGCAAAATTGATACGCATAAAACCTGACCCAGTATCTCCAAACCATGTACCACCATCAAGTGCTACTTTTGCATCATGAAAGATCAGCCTCTCTAGAATACGGTCATCTGTTGTAATAGCTGTAAAATCTAACCATGCTAGATAAGTAGCTTCTGGTTTTAGAAGCTTAACATGTGGCAAGTTATCTGCCAAGTACTTATCCATAAAGCGTACATTATCTTCTAAGTAAACAAGTAGCTGATCTAACCACTCCTCACCTTCTCTATAAGCAGCTTTCATACCATCAATACTCATGGGATTCTGTCCCGATATAGAGTTATTCTCTAATACTTGCTCATACCTTATGCGAAGTTCCTTGTTTGGAATAATAATATTTGAAGTATTTAGCCCTGCAAGGTTAAATGTTTTACTTGGAGCTGTGCAAATGATGGATTGCTCCGCTAGAGATTTTGAAATATTAGCAAATACATGATGGGTATGACCCTCTAATATTAAATCATGGTGTATCTCATCAGCTATAACAATCACGTTATTGGCAATACATATTTCACCTAATCGTGTTAATTCCTCTTTGGTCCAAATACGCCCTATAGGGTTATGGGGACTGCATAAGATAAATAATTTTAATCTAGAATCTTTAGCTTTTTTTCTCAAAGTCTTCAAAGTCGATGGTATATTGTTCCCCATCATAAACCAATGGATTATCCACTACTTGACATCCATTATTGGCTATAGCATGTCCAAAAGGATAATATACAGGGGTCTGAATCATCACTTTATCTCCAGCTAAGCAATAGGCTTGAATCATATAATTAACAGCTGGCACAATACCGGGTGTAAAGACTATCCATTCCTTTTTCACGTGCCAATGATGACGTTTTTGTTCCCATTCAATAACAGCATCATAATAATCTTTTAAGCGTATAGTATAACCATATATCCCATGTTCTGCTCGTTTAACAATGGCATCAATAACAGGTTGAGGTGTTTTGAAATCCATATCAGCAACCCATAAAGGTAACATATCTTTTTCACCAAATTTTTTTTCTCGTAGAACACTAGGCTCCCACTTTAGGGCATCTGTATCTTCTCTATTAATAATTGTATCAAAATCATAACGCATATAATGACCTCCTGTCTTGGTTAAGCTATTATTATCGAAGTTCAACAATATAACTCTACATGTGGTTAATCCTGATTCATCATACATGTTTCATTAATCACATATAAGCTAGCTTAATGATGTTTCATCAAAACCGATAATATGTTTACTAGAAATAATCTGTTTTCCTTTAGTATTACGTTTTCTTATTCCTATAGCAGATAAATTCTTTTTAAGTATTTTATCTTCTGTTTTTACTTGTATTGTCTTCTGCCCTTCATCAGTAAACGTTATATCAATGATGCTGTCAGAGGCATTCAATTGCATAAGAAAGACGCCCTTTGCATTCTTCTTCTGAGTGGGAATTTCGATGGTACTAAACATAAGTGCATATCCCTTAGCTGTTAAGGAAATAATATAATCATGTGAGTCCATTTTAACAATTTTAGTAAGTGTATCATCATCTAATAATTTTGTTGCTACGATTTTAGACCGTGTGGTTATAAATTCAGAACCAGGTACTTGTTTAATGTAGCCATTCTTGGTTACAAAAAGGTAAGTGGCTTTTTTTATCTATCTTATCCATATAAATGATTTCTTCTTCTTTTACATCAGCTAATACGCTGATAGCCATACCCTTATCATTAATCTTCGTCTTAGGAATGTTATTTACCTTAACACGACACATGGAACCTAATCGATCAAATATACTGATGCTATCCTCAGACGTTGCGGCAATGACATGAGCCATGTCTTGTAGTATCTTATCTTCGCTTTTAAGATAAGTGTTCGTGTCTACTTTCTTCATGTAATTCTTATCATCAATGAGTACATAAAAATCTTCAATAATTTTTTCTTCTTTTATATCGAGGGTTTCTAAGTTCTTCAATTGGGTTTTACGGTGTTTACCATAAGTCGTTGCAATGGTTTCTAACTCATGAATAATGGTTTTACTCAGTTCGCTTTTATGACCTAGAATCTTTTCATAACGCTTTATTTTTTTCATAATTTCACGGTGTTGCTTTTCAACCTCTAATTTCTCTAAGCCAATGAGTTTATATAAACGCATTTCTAAGATAATGGTAGCTTGTTTTTCAGTATAATCAAAACGCTTGGCTAATTGTTCACTTTTTTTTTGCTTTAAAGGTAATACCCGTGGTATCACCAGTTATTAAACACGTCTTAACAGCTTTCATGTTCTTAGCACCACGAATAGCTTCAATAATAATGTCGATTTCATCATAAGCTTTTAGTAAACCTTCTGTACCTTCTTTTTTATCTAACTCTTTATTCAGTAAGAATTGATAGAGTTTAGAATAAATATCACGTTGAAAATGTACGAATTCGGCTATAGCTGATTTTAAGTTAAACTGGTAAGGTTTTTGGTCAACAAGAGCTAACATATTCACACTAAAATTGTCTTCAAGTTTGGTCTTCTTATACAATCGATTGACTAAACGTTCAGGGTCAACATCTTTTTTTGCTTCAATTATGATTTCAATCTCGCCTCGTGAGCTCTCATCTCTAATATCTTGTATGCCTGTTATTTTCTTATTACGAACGAGATCAGCTAAGTTCTCAATTAAGTTGGACTTGTTACCTATTAATGTGTATGGAATTTCCCGTATTATAATATTATGTTTACCATTACTCTGAGGCTCAATATCAATCTTGGCACGGATTTTCACCTTACCTTTACCTGTTGTATACATGGCTTCTAATTCATTCTTGTTGGCTATGACACCACCTGTTGGAAAGTCAGGTCCTTTTATATGGTTCATCAGTTCTGGTATGGTAATGTGCTCATTATTAATATAAGCGATTGTTCCATCAATAACTTCTTTTAGATTATGGGTTGGAAAACTAGTAGCCATACCTACGGCAATCCCTGTCATACCATTAACTAAGGCATTAGGGAACCTTGCTGGCATGACAATTGGTTCTGTAAGTGTTTCGTCAAAGTTTGTACGCATCTCAACGATATTTTTATCGATATCTCCTAATAATTCAAGAGAAATTGGAGTTAATCTAGCTTCTGTATACCTCATGGCAGCTGCGCCATCACCATCTATAGATCCAAAGTTTCCATGACCATCTACCAATTGTTGTTTATACGTAAAGTCCTGCTCCATACGAACCATGGCGTTATAGATAGAACCATCACCATGTGGATGGTATTTACCCATGGTATCTCCAACGATACGGGCACATTTTCTATAGGGTTTATCTGGTAATACATTCAATTCTTTCATAGCGTAAAGTGTGCGTCGTTGAACGGGTTTAAGGCCATCTCTAATATCTGGTAATGCTCTTGCTGCAATAACACTCATGGCATAATCGATATAGGATTGCTTCATTTCATCTTCATAATCTGCTCTTATTATATGTTGATTTCTTAAATCCGGTAATTTCATATTCTTTTTCATTTTCCTACATCCTTTCTCTAAGAGTCAATATTGGCGTTTTCTGCTTCACTATTAATAAATTCACGTCTTGGAGGTACTTTTTCACCCATTAATAGTGTAGTCGTTTCTTCTGCTCTTATAATATCTTCAATTTCAACTTTTTTAAGAGAACGGGTCTCAGGATCCATGGTTGTGTCCCATAACTGTTCTGCATTCATTTCTCCAAGTCCTTTATAACGTTGCACTTCGTATTTTTTACGGGATAATTGTTTCAACACTTTGGCTAATTCCCGGTCATTGTAAGCATATTGCTCTTTTTTAGCCGTTTTAATCTTATATAGCGGAGGCATGGCAATATAGACCTTACCATTAATAATAAGCTCCGGCATGTGTTTATAGAAAAAGGTCAGTAGTAACGTGGTGATATGAGCACCATCTACGTCACCATCGGTCATGATAATTATTTTATCGTATCTTAATCGATCTATATTAAAATTGTCACTTGATTTCTCTCCAAATAGTCCATCACCAAATCCTGTGCCCAAAGCATTGATAATGGATACGATTTCTTTGTTTTCAAGGATTTTGTTTATTTTACTTCTTTCCGTATTAAGAACCTTTCCTTTAAGAGGTAATATGGCTTGATAACGTCTATCCCGTCCTTGTTTAGCAGAACCACCTGCCGAATCACCCTCTACAAGAAATAACTCTGTCAATACACCTTTTTTTTTCGTTTAATGATAAACGACAAGAAGCTAATTTTCCATTGGAGGTTACTTTGGATTGATTTTTTAAGATATTGTTTCTTGCGTTAGTCTCTGTCTTTCGAATATTATGAGCACGTACAGCACTATCAACGATCTTGGTCACTGTCTCAAGATTACGATCAAAATATTGCTCTAAGTGTGAGAAAGTAATATCGGATGTTATACCTTTCACTTCCGAATTACCTAATTTGGTCTTTGTTTGACCTTCAAATTGTGGTTCAGGTACTTTTACTGACACTATAGCTGTAAGACCATTACGAATATCTTTTCCGTCCAAGGTTCCTTTGCCTTTAAAAAGAGATAGCTCTTTGGCATATTTATTTATAATTCGTGTTAAAGCTAATTTGTAACCTGATACATGAACCCCCTCCTCTTGAGTATTAATATTATTACAAAAGGAGAAAATATTTTCAGTAAAATCATTAGTGAATTGAAATGCTACTTCTACGTGTATACCATCTTTTTGATCGGAAAGTAGAATAATGTCATCATGAATACTGGTTTTATTTTTTTTGTTAATCTCTTTTATAAATCCTGATAAGCCTTCTTCTTCGTGGAAGATAATTTCTTCTGGTACCTCTAAGGTGTTATCACGATAGATAATAGTGAGTCCACTATTGAGGAACGCCATTTCTTTCAAACGTTTTTTTTAATGATGGAAGGTTTGAATATGATGGAATCAAAAATTTCTTTATCAGGTAAGAAAGTTATCTTAGTACCGCTTTTTTCGGGTGGTCTTTATAGGAACTAATGCTCCATTATCAAGTGGGGTAACCGGTTGTCCACCATTTTGATATTCATCAAGAAATACTTTACCACCACGATAGATTTCTACTGAAAGTTTGGAGGATAACGCATTGACAACGGATGCCCCTACACCATGAAGCCCTCCTGAATATTTATATGTATCACCATCAAATTTTCCACCTGCATGAAGTACTGTAAAGATAATTCTTTCTGTTACGATTCCTCTTGGGTAATCAGCTACTGGATAATCTTTAGTATTCTCATGTAAGTCTACAGGTATACCACTTCCATTATCCTCTATACTAATTGAACCATTCTCGTTCAACGTTATACTAATTTGATCACACACTCCTGCAAGATGCTCGTCCATACTATTATCAATAACTTCCCATATAAGATGGTGTAAACCTCTTGAACCTGTGTTACCAATATACATACCTGGTCTAAGTCGTACCGGTTCTAATCCCTCTAGTACTTTAATGTTTTTTCCTGTGTATTCTCTTGCCAATTCAAAAACTCCTTTCGACGTAAAAAATGAGCTACAACAGCTCATATTCTTGACTTCATCCTTTGTCATGTGTATTTCAACATTTATAAGCTGGTCAAGAAAATCAATACCCTTATATACTACAGATAAATATATCAAATAATCGTTAGTTTTTCAATTTATTTTATAAGATTTACCGAATAATCACCCTTAATACCTATTTCTTGGCTGCATAGATGGCTATAAACAGCTACTCATATGATAGGATATGAGTTCATTATGCGTTAGGATGCCTTACCCTATGCACGATATTCTTCGTATATTAAAAATGTAGCCTGTATTTTAATAATTAGCAATAACGCTAACATATTGTAGATTTCTCATATTTGTACAGGTTAAGCAAACAGAAAAGTTACCTTGAACATATTACTGAATCATCGTCCAGATAATATGTACTAACAAGATAACCTTACTTTGATGTTCTATCTATTTTTCTAATTCTAAAAGTTCTTCTAAGATCCTTACAGCATCAGATACAGCTTTTGTACAAACGATATTAAATATACCTTTTTCTTTTAAGATAGCGTTTTCATCGGGTTTTGACGGATCATAACCTAATAATTCCTTACACACGATAGTATTATTAGTTTCCTTAAATTCTTTTATAAATGCTATGGTTAGGTCATATGCTTTAGCTTTTGTCTCTAAATCCTCTTCAATGTGATGACCTTCTTTCAAGCCCAGAGCCATGATTGCTCCAGATACTGCCCCACATACTTCACCATCACGTAATCCGCCACCAAAACCTGTTGATAGCTTAAGAGCCGTCTCCTGATCAAGACCAAACTCTTCACAAAAAGTACAAAAAACAGCTTGACAACAATTAAAATTACTATTAAATATCTCTAATGCAACATCTGTTCTACTCATTGTATGACCCTCCTATAATTCCAACTAAAATTTACAATATGATTCATTTATTTGTTCCTAAGGCTCTTATCCATTTAATGATTTAATTCTACTAGCATAAGCTTATTATCTAATATTCTCCCCCCCCAATCCCAATACTTCATCCGATTCACAAAGAGTTGATTCCATGGGTGCTCTTGGTCTAAAAAATCTCGGTTATGAACAAGATCAGCTGCTTCTTCAAAAGGAATCCATTCATAACGATCATGTGACTTTCTACCTTGAATTTTCAATTCTTAAACTCTTATATGTTATTAACTCTCAATGTTACAGTGTAAACTCTAATTGATAATCTCTTGGATCACTTTCGTATAGCTCTTTATTTATTTCAACTGCCTCGTTACAGCCAATGGCAAAATAAAATGCAATTGTTTCTTCAGCTGAACCAGCACAAATATAGATTTTATTTACATGCCACTCTCTTGCTATGTCAGCACATTTCATAAATAATTTTTTTACCTATTCCTTGATTCCTATGATTCAATGTAATAAAAAAGTTGGTCTAATAAAACATAGTCAAACATTTCGCCAAAAGGCTTACGATTAATAGATGCAAACCCTAATAGTCTATGGTCACTACCAAAAGCTCCAATAGCTACACCACCATTTAAAATAGTTTCTTTCAAATTGTTATAATGGTTTTCGTATCCATCTGGCCAATCTGAATCTTGATAATTAATCTCAACCAACTGTCTTTTTCCATTTACTTCTCTCCATGCTTTCCCAATATATTGAGATGGGTTCATTTCATTTATCTTTTCACATTCTTCCACTGTTAGTTTTCTATATATAATATTATTCATTTCATTAGCTCCTTATACGTTCATCTATTCTTCGTGTTACACTGTATGTATAGGGTGTAAAGTACTTCATCCAGAAAGCATCTGCTGCTGGGTTAATACTTTCAAAATTAACGCCGCACCTCACATAGCTATCTTTTTTCAGTTCTCCTAAAGCATAGGATAATAAAGTTTTATAAATACCTTGACCACGGTGTGCAGGATATAGATATGCACCGCAGATATTTATTGTTTTTGGATGATCACAGGTAAAATTCTCACCTGAATGAGTGAACTCAATAAAGGCAATTACCTCATCATGCATACTTGCTACAAATAATCTTGACTTTTTTATGCTCTACTTCTTTTTTCAATTCCTGTAGATTGTATTTCTGATGGGGCATGAATATGGGGCTACTGTGAAGATGAGTACGTAAGTTATTTTCAAGAGGCAAGATATGGTGAAGTTCATCCATATTGATTTCTCTACACGTTACGAGATCATGTGGGTGGAACAACAGTTCAGGATGATTTATATCCATAATTGCATCAACACACCTTAGCCCAAACCCATTCCTAAAAAATGAATTAAGGGTCACTTGGTCATGGCTATAGATTGCCAAAGCATGACTTAATAATCCTTGATCAACCCAATTTTTTGCAGCATGTTGATAAAGCTTAGAATAGATACGACTTCTATCTTCTTGTAGTGCTCCATGACCATGAATAGGTAAAAAAAATATACCTTTAGATGTACCAAAAAAATCGGTAATGGGTCCATATCCCGTCATGTAGCCAACAAGCTCTTTACCTTTAATAGCAACAAAACCCAAATCCTTATTTATCATCTTAGAAAGTAAATCTTTTATTCGTTCTGCATAATTCTCCTGAGGAAGCACCTTCATAATATGGCTTTCCTCCTGATATTGTTTCATAGCTAAATGAGTGGCTTCTTCTATGTAATATTCATTAAAAATCTTAATTTCCATTTTTTTACAATCCCCTTTCTTTATGGGATGAATACTATGTCTCTCTGGTACTCGTCTCTTCATCAATGCTTCTCAATACCTTAATATTTAAAACTAAAGCAACTATACTCATTATAACAAAAAACACTTACAAATGCAATGAATTCATCAACACTAACGAACACCTTATAGGCGTATTGAAAAAGAGACTGGGTTATAACTACAACACCAATAAGTGCATTAAGGGTTAATAAAGTAGATACTAGTATATAGCCTAAACGATTTCTTTTTAAGACCAACCAACCACCTATAAAAGCAGTAGGTGCAATAATACCTATGTCAAATATGAATGTAGGTTCTGTGGTATGCATACCCATCGTTGATATAGGCATTCCTGTTGATAAGGCGTTAATAATCTCAATAAGCCATACAAACACAGACATACCAGCTAAAAACATAAAGATTGCTGTTCCTTTATGGGGAAAAGATCGGGTTATACGATCTGTTATGTTTTCTGTATTTAGCTTACTAATGGCAAGAATAAAAGTTATTAAAGCCACTGAAAAGTAACTAATATAGAGTAAAAAATAACGAATTATAGGATACCCCAAAAGCTACTGAAGCGGCATTATAAAGTAAAAAAGCTCAATAAGCCTAGATGAAGTAACCTGTTTTTTAATGAATCATTCTTTAAACGTACGGTAACCCATAGGAAAACAGGTATCACCAAAAAAAAGCGTAACCGCATCTGTTCCCTTGAATATTGGAGCTTTAAAATAACTCTCATGAGCATATAACCCATCACCAAACATCTTGACAGACTGACCATAGACATTTGTGGCATAAAATACTTCAGCACCTGTATGCCAAAACAAACCCAATGCAGCATGGATTCCTGCTAGAACAATGATTATAATACTTAAAATTCGTATTGTTTTAATAGATTTCATTAAACTCCTCCTCGTAATTATATAGTAATTTGAGTGTTCTAATAACTAGTGCTTTTCTCTCCAGCAATAAGTTATAAATGGGGCAATCCATTAGACAGCCCCATCTTACTTTCATTTATATCGTTATAAATCCTAACAAATCCAATATCTTCTCCCCTAGCTTACGATTCTTTCCTTTATAGGGATAACAGTGAATATGAATAGCAGGATTAAAATTAAGTTCGATTATGCCATAATTATTCTCTGCTTCTCCACGAATATCTTTAGTCATGAGATCCACCCCAACAATAGATGCCTCAACAGCCTGAGCGGCCTTAATCGCCACATCCTTTAGCGACTGAGATATTTCATCTGTATAATCAATACTATCGCCCCCTGTACTGATATTGGAATTCTCCCGTAAGAAAACAATCTGTCCATCTTCTAACACAGAATCAAAGTCCAATCCTTGTTGCTTTAAAAACATCTCTTCATGGGTACTTATCTTAATCTTCTCTAATGGCTTTCGGTACCCTTTACCACGTAATGGGTCTTGATTCTTTTCTTCAATCAATCGGCGAATAGAATCCTTCCCATTACCCGTTACATTAGCAGGTACTCTATGTAAAACACCAACCACTTCGTCTCCAATAACAAAAACTCGGTATTCCTTCCCTTCAATAAATTCTTCGATTAGCACAGTCTCATCTTTATCAAAGGCTAATTTTAGAGCCATCTCATAATCTTCTCTCGAACATCCTTCTTTAAAAATGGTTATACCCAAACCAAAATTAGTGGTATTAGGCTTAATGACAATGGCTTTGCCTTGGAACATATCGTAGTCTAATTTAGCTTCTTCTATATGATCATATACAGCTCCTGAAGGCACATTAATATGCGCTTTCTCAAGAACTTGTTTCGTTACTAATTTATTTTCCATGACCAATACCGTACTGTAGCTATCTTTTGAAGTCTTCGTTGCCTGTTTGATATATTCTGTCTTATCCTTATACGTGAGTGCTATAAAATTTTCATTTCTATCTAGGATTTCTACCTTCACACCTCTTTTTATAGCATCTAACATAAGAATCTGAGTGGATAATTCCATATCTTCATAACCTAAGAAATTAAATTGCGTAGATCTACTCTCTTCAAGATATTCCATAGCTTTGTTAAGGTGAAACTGAATGAAACCTTGTTCCTTAATCTGCTCAATGATAATACTTGAATAGATCTTCGTATGGTCCTTAATCATGGCTTCATATTTATCCATGGTTCTATGAAGGCATTCTTTCTTAATATTAATAAGATCAATAATAGCACGAAAGGTATCAAGAACTTCCATGGACAAAGTTTCTACATCTGTTTCTTTTCCATCAAAATTAAAAGCAAGGTCTTTCTTGCGCCCAAAGTCAGCAATGTGATGTTTGTTTTCTGTTGCTTCATGGAACAATGCTTCATCGAATGAATCATTGTCTAAGAGTAATGAAAATACCATGAATAAGTGTATTAAGTATAAATCATCCATGCTGATACCAAGTTTAAATAATGGATTAATATCTAATAATCGAAGTTCTAGATATTCTATGCCATGCTCCTGTAACGCACTTAAGTTCCCACGGCTATTCTTAGGTCGAATAACACTATAGTATTCTTTAGAACTAATAAGCTCGCCAGAATCAATTAAGTGTTGCATGCTTGTAATATAATCCTCTAAGCTATCTAAGCTAACATAATAATTAGCGATATTTTTATAACCGCATCTTCCATTACGAATAGATGCTTTGAATTTGAAGGTTTCATCATTAAAAAAAATGCTATCTTTCGAACATTTCCTGCAATAATCAATATAGGATTCATCAATAGCAGGACTGCTACCCAATAAACGTATAAAGAACCAACTGTACTTGGTAATATTTCTCGTCATCTTCATATAAACAGCATCTTTGAACTCACGATACGTATTATAAGTTTTACAGGATCCATACAGTTTCTTCAAAAAAAACTATCTTTAAAAGAAAAAAAATTAAAATGAATCCCAGATATCATTTGTTTCTTTTTTCCATACTTATTCGCTAGATATTCGCGATAGAGATTGGCATTATCTTGAACCTTTGCCTCATCCGTTTCATAGCTAGCTATGGGTATCTGGTCCTCTTCTGGTAAGATCGGTGGAAGACTCTGAGGCCATAATAGCTCTTGGTCAAGTGTTGTTGATACCACATTTTGAATCGTATCTAACATATGATAAGCTTCTTCTAAAGAATCTACTGTTGGTGTAATCATTTCAACTTGGCTCTCTGAGAAATCTGTGGTGATATATGGATTCACCGACTTATCACCAAAGGCTTTTGGATGTGGCGTTGTCGCTAACTTTCCTGAATAATTCACCCTTACATTCTCTTTTTCAATACCAAATTGACATCTTAATAATAGTTTTTCTATGTTGTTATGTTGAATACATTTAATCATATCTTGATTTAATGCAAGCATATCTTTCACTCCTTATATCTATAAATATTGAATCAACTATAATGAAAACAGTCATCAATTCAATATATTTCCCTTTTATAATATATGTGGTTAATTCATCATTTGCAAGCTTTACTTATAAACTAATTATATTATCTATCCAGTTAATAGACAGGTTTGTTTGAATCCTTTATCTGCCTATGCAAATATATAATAAATAAGGCTACCAGTAGAATACCTTTAATCATACTTGTAATGCTAATACTCCACCATATACCATTAACAGCTAATCCAATGTAGGATGCTAAAAATAATGCAAGGGGAATTCTTAATAATGTAAATACGAGACCTACTACAGCTGGTATAAAAGTCTTGCCAACACCGTTAAAACTGGCTTTTGTCATAATCTCAGCACACATAAATGCTTGGGATAATCCAATAATTCTAAGATAATTAACGCCCATGTTCACAATAAGTGGGTCTGTGACAAAAATTCTAAAAAAAATATAATATGGAAACACTATAAATAGAGTTGAAGTCATTAAGCCAAATACAATGCTTAAACTTAGTGACGCTCTATACCCTTCTCGTATACGCTCCATGTTATTAGCACCATAGTTTTGACCCATAAATGCAATAACAGCACCGTTTAATCCACCTATAGTCATATAGGATATAGACTCAATTTGTAGACCAATTTTTTTGCACGCCTATACCAGTAGGACCAAAGCCCGCAATAATTCGTGCCATAACCATGCCAATACAGATAAACGAAACACGTTGTATGGTATAAGGTAAACCTAACTTCATGATGTCTTCCATCACCGATAGGTCCAACTTAATCCCTTCTGTCTGTTTACCAATAAGCTGTTTTGCTTTAATAATCGACAGTGCAAAAAACAATAACTCTACCCACAAGGGTTGCATATGCAGCTCCTACAATACCTAATCGTAATACACCAGCTATACCAAAAATGAGTAGTGGGTCTAACGCAAAATTAACAATAAAACCGACTCGATTAATGCGAAAAGACAATTTACTATTACCTAAACTATTTAGAATGCTAGCAAACAGTGTATTTGCAAATAGCAACACATTTCCCACCATGGCTATTACCAAGTACTTTGCTGCCATATTCTCAATGACAGGATCCCCTAATTTAAAAAAGCCTATAAGCGGATAACGCCATATGATGACGGCGATAGAATATACAATGGCAATAATAAAAGCTAGAAAAAAACCATTACTGATATAGTGTTTCACTTGATCATATTGTTTTGAACCAAAACTCTGGGAGATACGAATACTTGCCCCCGTTATAATCAAGGTTGATAGGGCAAAAGCCATATTAATAAAAAAAACTTGCCGTACCTATGGCAATAACCGCATCGCTTCCTAGCTTACCAATCCAGAACATATCAACAAGGTTGTAGGCTGTTTGTATAAAATTAGTAGCAATTAGAGGCAATGCTAAGCGCACAAGACTGCTTCTAATATTGCCTTGTGTTAAATCATTTGTTGTCGCCAATATCCAAATTCCTCTCTTAATAACCATATACCATGGTTATATTTATTGCTTATGTGATACTCTTTCTATATTATACCTATTTCTGCTAAGATATGAAAGTTATTTTTTATTATTGCATAATAAATAATGATCTGCTGCTTAAGGTTAACCCTATAACTCACAAAGTTAATGAATACACTCTATTAACACTGGTTATTTAACTTTATTTTCACGCAATATATAATATTTATTCATCATTCTCAATTCGACAATTATTGTATGGCTATTGCGTTATAATATAATTACAGACTGCTACATACTAATTTGATAAGGAGTGTTACTATGAGAAAAATTTTTTAGTGTTTTATTATCAATTTCATTAATCTTATTACCTGTATCATCTGCATATGGAGCTAACTCAAATCATTCTACCATTAGCATTGTAGAACCCACAGTAAAATCTTCACCTATATATATTGTAGGACCCTATGATGAAAATTCAAACACAGGTTACGTTAAGTATACTGATGCAAACGGCGACTATTACGCAAGAGTAAGAGAGACTAAGCTTGTTAAAGGTCCTGCAGATAGCGATCCAGTAGTCAATTATAAAAGATTTGGAATTGTCTATCGAACAGATAATTTTACTGGCACCTTAAATGAAACGGTATCTCTATCTCATTCTGTTTCAACCACTGTTTCCAATACGAGCTCCGTTTCTGTATCCCTAGGTATAAAAATTTCAAAAATATTTTCTAGCAATATTACTGCAAGCCATTCACAAACCGTAAGTAATACTGTAGGAAATACAGTGACAAAAACCTATTCAAAAGGCTTTAGCTATTCGTTTCCATCAATAAATGCTCCTGCTAATTGTACTAAAGCCGAAAGGGGCGTTGGATTCCAATTCCAAACATATCGCTCACTTATTGATGTTAAAAAATTGGTTAGCACACTAAAATATGTTAATATTACAAGTAGAAGACATGTCAATAGATGTAGCATCTGTAATCAAGAAAATGATGGTCCTCGCCTTCCTATTCCAGGACATTTCCATGATGACTTTGTTGGTTATATCTTTACATTGGCAGATGGAACTATAGAACAGGTTGACGATTATATACTTGATGATTTGATTAGAATGGGGACAATAACCAGCGATATGAAAAAATTCAAGAAATCAGTTATGGAATGGAAAAAGGATGTAGTAATCGGCGAAGTTAAATTACCTGTAAATGTTATGACGACAACTTACTTCGATAAAGATGGTAATATCTTAGATGAAAATGGTAATATTGTTACTAATTAGCAAGTACTTAACGCTATAAGTTTGTGAGGAGGAGGGCTAGCAAAACATGCGTGCCTTTGTTCTCCTCTAATTAGCTATGTGTTATGCATAGATTTTATATTAAGCAGTCTGTTTTCTAGTCACTTAATCTATCATATAACACAATATCTTGACTCTTAGACTTATTACACTTTCTTTAACAGATGTTAAGTCAACGTGTTCAGTAGATGAACACGTTGAC
>JDSF01000112.1_pt1 | contig 62567 bp, 72 predicted proteins | sample 199441 | NCBI WGS metagenome assembly JDSF01 (sample SAMN02592751, study PRJNA231836) | bioreactor metagenome | isolation source: continuous culture bioreactor denitrification-DNRA | place: Germany: Bremen
CTAGCTCTACATCTATTTATGTAAGTTAGTAGGCTATATGAGTCTTGATTGAAACCTAATGAGGATGGTGGAAAAATGTCAGAAAAAATTCTTGTTGTAGATGACGAGCCTATTCTGCTGAAAGGTCTGAAGTTCAGCCTTGAGCAAGACGGCTACAATGTTGAAACGGCTATTGATGGTAATGAAGCCTTTGAAAAAATCATGAATAACAGCTATGAACTGGTAGTTCTTGATTTGATGCTTCCAGAAATTGATGGTTTAGAAGTGTGCAAAAAAGTTAGAGAATCGTCAATGGTTCCAATTATTATTCTTACTGCAAAGGGTGATGACTCAAGTAAAGTTCTTGGTCTTGAGTACGGCGCTGATGATTACCTGACTAAGCCTTTTAATATTCTTGAGCTTAAAGCTAGAATCAAGGCAATTTTGAGACGTGTACAAGTAAATGAAAAGCAAACAGCAACTAGTGTTATTAATGTTGGTGATTTTTCGATCAACACACTTGGTCGTAAGGTAACAGTAAACGGTCGCGATGTTAACTTAACAGCTAAAGAGTTTGACCTACTGCTTCTTTTAGTTATGAACCGTGATAAGGTCTTCTCTAGAGAAGAGCTTCTAGAAACAATTTGGGGTTACGAGTATTTTGGCGATGTTCGTACTGTAGACGTTCATATTAGACGTCTAAGAGAAAAGATTGAAAAGAATTCTTCCCAGCCAGAATACATTCTAACCAAATGGGGAGTTGGTTATTATTTTAAACACAAGTAAGTGGTTTATAAGCATTAGGTGGAAACTTGTTTCCACCTATTTGTTATTAATCCTGTTAACGCTCACGCTCATGATTTCCTTTATAAACGAGACTCTCAAAATTAACGCTGTGAGTGATATGCAGATTAATTTGCTGACCCAAGGAAATATTATTGCAGATGAGGTTGCACCTGACTTTTATAGGCTTGGTATATCGAGTACTAGAAGTTATGTTGAAGGTGTTATAAAAAAGTATAGTCTCGAGTTAGACGCGAGAATTCTTATTATTAATGAACATGGTCGTGTTCAACTGGATTCATATGACAAGATGGTAGGTAAAAACTTCAAACACCTACTCGAAGTTTCCAGTGCACTTCAAGGCATCCCTGCGGCAGAGTTGTATCGAACTCAAGAGGTGGGTAACATTATGTATGTTACTGTTCCGATTACTGAAAGACAAGATATTATAGGTTCTGTCCTTATTTCTGCGTCCGCAGAACACATTTTCAAAAATATAATGTCTGTTATACAGAAGATACTGTTGTTATCCCTCTTGGGCATTCTTATAACAGGAATAGTCAGCTTTATATTTGCTGATATTTTTTCTGCGCCTATAGAAAGAATGACTGAAGTGGTGCGCGCTATCACTCGTGGACAACATGACAGGAGAGTCTATGTTCGCGGGAATGATGAACTTGCTAATCTTGGGAATGCATTTAATTTAATGTTAACGAGATTAGAGCAAGTAGATGAAAGACGTAAACAATTTGTATCAAATGCATCACATGAGCTTAGAACTCCAATGGCATCTATAAAGATCATTTCAGAGACACTTTTATCTCAAGAACACTGGATGAACCTGTGTACAGAGAATTTCTTGGCGATATAGACAAGGAAGTATCACGCCTTAATAAAATAATTGATTCACTTCTTTATCTTGTTGATATTGAGAAAAAAGAATTACAGCTTGAATATCAAATATCATATATGAACTATATGGTTGAAAATGTTATTAAACAGTTAACACCACTTGCTGAGAAGAAAAACATTGAAATACGGTTTGATGATACAGAAAAACTGCAAATCGAAATTGATAAAGGCAAGATTCAGCAGTGTATTATCAACGTTCTTGGCAATGCTATTAAATACACACCTGAGAATGGTCATGTTGATGTTGATCTTTATAGAATTAAAGAAAATGTCGTCATAAGGATTACGGACACAGGTATAGGTATCCCAGAAGATGATTTACCACATATCTTCGAAAGGTTCCATAGAGTGGATAAAGCAAGAGCGAGAGCCACTGGTGGAACAGGTTTGGGACTGGCTATTGCTCAGCAGATTGTCAATCTTCATCAAGGACGAATTTACGCCGAAAGTGAAGTTGGCGTTGGGACTAAAATGTACATTGTATTACCGTATCGCTTGGACATTTAGGAGGATAAGATGAAGAATACGTTGAAATTTGTATTTATGAGTGTCTTTGTCTTTTCGCTTATACTCCTAAGCTTTACAAATAGGTTGAACTTGAACGTATTAAGTGCGGAAGATGTTATTGCGCCTAATCCTATAAGTATCAGGCTCAACTCAAAGTTATACTTTGTATCTGGAGACAAGTTGAGAAGTGAAGACAGAATAATCGAGTTTTCGACAGATCAGTTCGAAGTTGGAATTGCTGAGGAAATCGTAAAAGGACCTAAAAATAGAGTTTATGAAACACCATTTACACAGCACGTGACAATTGACTCGGTTGAGCTAATAGACAACATAGTTTATGTCAATTTGTCCAAGGAGTTTACAGAGACAGAGTACTGGGCTGGCGAGAGACGAGAGTTATTTATCTGGTCGATAGTTAACACCTTTACTGAACTTGAGGACGCATACAGTGTCCAAATTCTTATAGAGGGAACTAAGTTAAATGTAGATCTAGGTGGATTTACAATGATGGAACCTTTACCCCGTGTTGAGGATTTCATATTTGTTAAAACACAACACCCTAGTGATGTTGTTATAACTTTTTTAGATAACGTATATTTAAAACGGTTTGACATTGCTTACGACTATATAGATGCTAAAAGTCGTGCATTATTAAGATATAAAGATTTTGTAGAACTCATGGAAGAGTATTATGACCGATTTTATGGATATCAACGGGGTATACATTTTACACAGGATTTCAAGGACAGTAAGGTTGTTCATGTCAAGTATATTAGAAACAATGACCTATTCCAAGATGACGGTATTGCACCAGACGGTGAACCACTTCAGGTGCAAGTTTATGATTATTGGGAACTAATTAATGAAGACGGTGTTTGGAAGATCAACTTTAGAAATTATTGATTTCTCATATTTCATGTTACAATAATGGACGTGATGGAAAGGGAGCGATCTGATGGAAGAAAAGAAAATTAGAGCAACTGACACTTTAAGGATTCACTATACAACGGTGGGTAAAGAGTATGACGTTCTTGATCTAGATGAGGAATGCTTTAAAATCGAGGATGACCGTGGCAAATTTAATTGGGTGCCAAGACGGTATTTTGAAGTTGTTAAGTAATAATATGTTATGTGATCAAAGAAGACATCTTAAATGAGATGTCTTCTTTTTGCTATGTATGGTCTTTTTAGGGTAGGTATGAATTAATAATACAACCCCGACTCTTTCAACCGGAAGGAGCTGAAAAAGATGTTGAAAATTCTTGAGAAGGGCCGCATACTTGTTGTAGCAAATGAATCAAAAGCACAAAAAACTGTGGTTCGTGCCCTTGAAAATGATGGCTTTGATGTAGATACAGCTACAACGGAAGATCAGGCTTTGTTTCAGCTTTATGATGAATCTCCTGATTTAATTGCGATTGATCTTAAAATGAGGAGCTCTGAGGGTATAAGAACCTTTGAAAAAAAATTATGAAACATGACACTTGGAAGGTCATTCCAGTAGTTGTTTTGACTGAAGATCCTGAAATTATTAAGTACTTAGATGACTTTGACTTGTCTCTAGTAGAAAGTGTAACTGAGCCTGTGAAACCGTTGATTTTGAGTCATAGGGTAGATGCACTTTTAAGTAAGAAAAAAAATTGCAGAGGAACTCAATAGATGTTCAGTTAAAGCAAAATCGCAAGGACAGATAATTAGCGAAGCAGAAAATACCATTAAATCACAGCAAAAAGCAATAGACAAACTTGATCAGGAAATTAGCAATATTGTTGTAAAGGATTCTAAAACGGGTCTTAATAATAGAAAATCATCACTCGTTAGGTTTGAAGAAGAGGTAGCACGATATGACCGAAATGGGTTGATCTTCTCTGTCTTACTATGTGATTTGGACAATCTGTCAGAGTTAAACTCGAAATATGGGCGTGATGCAGGTGATATTGTTATAAAAAAAAGCATCAGAGTTGTTAATAGAGGGAAAAAGACAACAGGATTATGCATCCCGCTGGGAGGGTGGAGAGTTTATGGTTATTCTGCCTGATACAGATATTGAAGGTGCGATAATATTTGCCGATCGTGCTCGAGAGAGGATTGCTAATCATGTTTTCAGAGTAAATGATGGGACCTTTAAAATATCTATGACCTTTGGAGTTCTCTGTTACGATAGGACTATGCCAGCTGATCTCGCAATGAAAATGGTTGAACGTGCTCTCGATAAGGGAAAAGACTTAGGGCGAAATAAAGTGGTGCCAGCGGATTTGCTTTGATTTCTGATTGGAACATAAAAAATAACAGGGTATGGTCTGGCTTAAGTCTTGCAAATTGTGTAAGGTATATAGTATTATGAAAATAGCCTTAAGTCGATTTAGAAATATCGCAATACCTGTTTTGGATCTATTTGATTGTATGTTGAACTTCCGAAATGGTATGAGTGGTTTTACAAAGAATTAAGGACTAATAATTCGGAGGTGCATATTATGATGACAGGTACAGTTAAGTGGTTTAACGGTGAAAAAGGATACGGCTTTATCACACCAGCAGAAGGTGATGATGTATTCGTACACTTCTCACAAATCCAAAAAGATGGTTACAAGACTCTTGAAGAAGGCGAAAAAGTTGAGTTCACTATCGCTGAAGGCGCAAAAGGCCCTCAAGCTGAGAATGTAACAAGCCTATAATTTAGGATTTCAAACCAAAAATAAGACCTGGAATACGAAAGTATTCCAGGTCTTTTTCTATGCATTGATAAAGGGAAATTCGCCTTAGAAATTAGTAGGGATAAAAAATATTTGTTGAAAAAGATACGTATAAGATCTATAATACTCATTAAAACCAAAATGAATATAAAATTGGTTTTATGAATATATATAGGGGGCGCTATGAAATACAAGGTGAAATTTGGTAAGGGAATTAAGTCATTTGATATAAGTGCGAACAATTACATGGGCACTCTGGTTCCAAATGAGTATGTTTCTACGGTTGGTGAACAAGAGTTGATAAGAGTTGCCTTAGACTATCCAATTGGAACCGAAAAACTTAGTGACATTGTAAACAAAGGTGAAACAATTGCTATAGTGACAAGCGACATTTCAAGACCCATGCCGAGTTATAAAGTATTGCCTCAAGTGATTGAGCAGCTAAAATCTGGTGGCATAGAAGAATCCAATATTGTAGTTGTGTTGGCATTAGGGAGTCACAGAAAACACTCAGATAATGAGAAAGAGAAGCTGGTTGGAACAGAAATTTATGCATCGAATGTTCAGGTTATTGACAGTGATATGAGCAGGTGTGTGAATTTGGGTGCTTGTAGAAATGGGACACCAGTTGAAGTTTTTAGACCAGTTGCAGAAGCTGACAGAGTGATTTGCCTAGGAAATATTGAGTATCATTATTTTGCTGGCTATAGTGGAGGCGCAAAGGCTATTATGCCGGGCGTGTCAAGTTATGCGGCGATTCAGGCAAACCATAGGAATATGATTCACAGAGATGCAAGAGCCGCAAATCTGGAAACGAATCCAGTTAGACAAGATATTGATGAGGTCCCTGACTATTTGAAAATAGATTTTATTGTTAATGTTGTGCTGAATCAGCAAAAAGAAATTATTGGCGCTTTTGCTGGACACTGGAAAAAAGCACACAGAGAAGGTTGTAGGTTTCTTGATCAAATTTATGGTGTGCATATTGAAGACCAATCTGATATTGTGATTGTTTCACCAGGAGGATTTCCAAAGGACCTTAATTTGTATCAATCACAAAAAAAAGGGCTCGATAACTCAAAACACGCTGTGAAATCGGGGGGGACAATTATACTGTGTGCTTCTGCCTAGAAGGGTTTGGGGAACATACTTTTGAGGACTGGATGTTGAATATGACACCAAAAGAAAGAGTAGAAGAACTTTCCCAAAATTTCAAACTCGGTGGACATAAAGCCGCTGCAATTGGACAGATTCAACAAAAGAATCAAGTGATTATGGTAACTGATTTGGCACCTGAAATAGTCGAAAAGATAGGGTTTTATTATGCCAACTCTATGAAAGAAGCTTGGAAGATGCATTATTGGCTCAAGGGCATGATGCAAAAATTCTAATTATGCCTGCTGCAGGTTCAACACTCCCATTGACGAAAAACTTTTAAGTCAATCAGCAAGAACTATGATACGTACACATAATTTTGAACCGTCCTAAGAAATGAACAAAGAAAATGTTTTCTCAATAAACATTCGCAAAACTTGTTGACATTGAAAATGAAACATATTACAATGAGTTAAAATTTGAATAAACATACACGCTATGAGCGGTCTAGTAAATATGTACTCAGTTAGAACTTAATAAGAATACTATTAAGTTACAGAGAGCCAGTGGTTGGTGAGAATTGGTATCTGAGAATATTGAATCCATCCGTGAGCAGTATGGGGAATGAACCCATACCGGAGATTATTTGTCTTCGTTATCAGTATCTAAAGGCAGTAAGCCAAGGCCAGGCTTACTGCAAATTAAGGTGGCACCACGTGGAATTCAACCTCGTCCTTTTTTCACAAGGACGGGGTTTTTTGTATCTATGCGCATAGTACGGAATCATTATCAAAATATACTCGGATTGTTTAACGTAAATGTGTGAGGTGGATGAAATGGAAAAACAGACAATTGCAATAAAAAAATAAAATAGTTGTAGCAGAACGCATTGCTGATGAAGCAATAGAAAAAACTAAAAAAAACATGCTGATGTTGATTTGAAAATTGGCGTTCCAAGAGAAGAACTTTTAGATGGCATTGAACGGTATGACGCGATCATTGTTCGAAGTGCAACTCAGATCAACGCCGAACTCATGGAAAAGGCAGTCAACTTGAAGATGGTAGGTCGCGCTGGTAATGGCACTGACAACATTGACATTCCAGAGGCTACAAAACGTGGAATCATTGTTGCAAATACTCCAGAAAGTAACACGATGTCAGCTGCCGAGCTGACTGTGGGTTTGTTACTTACACAATCAAGAAATATCCCCCAGGCGAACAAGCTTCTGAAGGACGGTAATTGGGGCAGAAATCAGTTTAAAGGCTCAGAGTTGTTTGAGAAGACACTCGGAATAATTGGTCTAGGTCGAATTGGGGCCCTTGTTGCTAAACGTATGCAAGGATTCGGGATGAATGTCATCGCATATGATCCCTACATAGCAGATGATAGATTCAAGAGACTTGGTGTTGAGAAAATGGAGCAGTTAGAAGATTTGATCAAGATATCGGACTTCATTACAGTTCATACACCGAAGAACAAAGAAACATATTGGATGATTAATGAAACACATCTTCCAGTCATGAAAGACGGTGTTCGCCTTGCAAATGTTGCGAGAGGCGGCATTATCAAGGAAGCTGCAATCCTTGATGGCATAAAAGCAGGAAAGATTGCAAGTGCGGGTATCGATGTCCACGAAGAGGAGCCAAGCCATAATAAAGAGTTGTTTGAATGTGAAAATGTAATTGTGACCCCTCACCTTGGTGCAAGCACATTTGAAGCCCAACTAAACGTTGGTATGACTGTGGCAAATCAAGTGCTTAGTGGACTAAAAGGTGAGATTGTACCAAATGCAGTGAACTTGCCTGCCATTCACCGAGATGAACTTGAAGCCATTAAACCATATATCGATTTGGCAGAGAAGCTTGGCAAGATGTATTATCAAATTCAAAACGACGCAAAGATAGAACTGGTCAAGATCAAGTACTATGGGGAGCTTGCAAAACAAGAAACGGGTATGATTTCAATAGCATTTATGAAAGGTCTCCTTGAAACGATCATATCCAATCGTGTTAATTATATAAATGCAAATGTTATCGCTAAAGATAGAGGCATTGTATTTGAAGATAAGAATCTTGATGATTATTATGACGGTTATACAGAGTATATGCGTATTAAAGTAAAAACAGATAAAGGTACATTTACACTGGGTGGTAACCTATCAACAAAATCTGAAGGCAGACTGGTAGACTTCGATGGTTATGAAGTGGATATTACCCCAGGAGAGAATATGATTGTTCTTCAAAATAAGGATGTACCGGGTATGATTGGCCATGTAGGCGCTATTCTAGGTTCGGAAGAGGTCAATATTGCTACCATGCAGCTTGGTAGACAAGAAAGTGGGGGCAAGGCGATTATGCTTCTAAATGTAGATGAGGATATTCGCAAGGAAAGTATTGATAAACTAGAATCACATAAAAATGTTCTTTGGGCGAAATCTGTGTCATTAATATAAGAATTTGAATGAATCACTAAATTGAAATAAAATCATAAATGAAACCTGTCAAAAGCCGATATTCCAATGGAATGTCGGCTTTTTGCGTAAAATGGGTATATATAATGGTAGGACAAAAATCAGTTGAGGAGACAATATGACAATGAAAAAAAATAAAAGTCGTAAAAAATGGACCTTATATAGTGGCTGGTGTAAAAAAAACTAATTTCTCAGGGCGGAAATGAAATAGAGACGTTCGATGAGTATAAGCTATGTAAGTGCGGTGAGTCTTTAGATAAACCATTTTGTGATGGAATGCATGATTTTTTTGAATTTAACGATGAGAAAGATCCGTACAGAACAGCAGATGAGGTTGATGTATATGAAGGGGCTCTGATTACTATATACGAAAACCGTGGTGTATGCTCCCACCGCGGGTTTTGCTACGAAGACCTCCCGGTAGTATGGAAGATGACAAAAGGGATCAGGATCGACATGAGTGTTGTGAAAACCCAAGAAATGGTTGATAAAGTAATTGATATCTGTAGAAGATGTCCTTCAGGCGCTTTAAGTTTTAGCTACCTAACAAAGAGCGAGATCTTGATGGATATGAAGATGAAGGGACTATTAGTATTGCTCCAAGACGTTACGGTTACGATGGTCCTCTTGAAGTGACAGGATCAGTTCCGTTTGAGGATGAGGATGGCAATCAACCAGAATCAAAAGACCACTATACATTATGTCGCTGTGGAAAATCTAAAAATATGCCGTTTTGCTCAGGAGAACACTGGTCAGCGAAATTTATTGATGAAAATAACGATGAGTAATTAAGCCAAAGAAAAAATATGACTTAATCCTATAAAGTCGCTTGAACGTTCAAGCGACTTTTTTACGCTATGTTTATTACGCTCAAGTTTTCGTTTCTCAATCCAAATGTGACATGAAGGGCATAAATCAGTATAATGGTATTCTAGGGAATCATAAGGCAGGGAATTGGAGTGAGAACATGCCGAAGGTAATAATTGCTGAGAAGCCATCAGTGGCAAGAAACATAGCTGATGCAGTTCAGTCGAAGCAGAGAAGAGATGGATACTTCCTTGGAGAAGACTATATTGTCACATGGGCGTTTGGCCATTTGTTAGAACTGCTAGATACAAAAGAATATGATGAAAAAAATGTCGAGTTGGAGAATGGACAATTATCCATTTATTCCAGAGACATTTAAATATAAAGTGAAAACGATTCAAGGCAGCCGCGACCAGACTGATGCAGGTGCGGCAAAACAAATTGCCCTTATAAAATCCCTCATAGAGCAGGATGATGTTACAGGTGTTATTTCTGCATGTGACTACGACAGAGAAGGTCAGATTATTGGGGATATTATTTTAGATTATTTAAAGGTTGAGAAACCTATTGAGCGTCTTTTGCTGAATGAATGGACACCAGACGAAGTTAAGAGTGGTCTTGAAAAACTTATACCAAATAGTGATATGAGTCCGCTTAAAGATGCTGGAATCAGTAGACAATGGGCGGACTGGATTATAGGTATTAACTTAACATCCGTTGCTACATTGAAATACCAAAGAGGAGCAGGCAAAGCACTTAATATTGGTCGTGTACTACTTCCGACTCTTAAAATAATATATGACCGTGACATGGAAATTGAAAACTTTGTGTCTGAGGAGTTTCATAAGTTAAAGGCACAATTCGAATCATCTGACGGCATAGCCTATGAAGGCATTTATATGGTTGATAAGAAAGACAAGTTTGAGAAAAAAGAAGAACTTGAGCTTATAAAAAAAACGCTATTAAAGGAAAGAATGCAACAGTAACAGATAAAAAAGTCTGACAAGAAGAAAGAATATCCACCTTCATTATTCAATTTATCTGGACTTCAAGGCCAGATTACGAGCAAAAATAAAGGCTGGACTTCTGATCGTGTTTTGAAAGTTGCTCAAAGTCTTTATGAAAAGAAACACATTACGTACCCAAGAACAGCGAGTTTAGCCCTCGAGGAAACCCTTGTACCTAAAGCAAAGAAAGTACTTGAAATTGTTAAAAGGGGTAAGCGTTATGAAGCGGAAGTGAAGTTTCACACTGGTTCACGTGTGTTCAACAATAAGAAAGTTGAGAGTCACAGTGCTATAATGCCAACATATGTTGTGCCTAAGAATCTGCCAGCTGATGAAAAAATAGTGTATGAAGCTGTGGTCAACAGATTCATTATGCAATTTATGCCTGTGGCAGAGCACGAAGAAGCTAGTCTTGTGACAACTGCATCTTCTGAAGAAGGCTCGTGGAACTTTGTTTCAAAAGGTAGAATCCAGCTGGTAAAAGGTTGGAAGCAGGTTGAAGATGTTAAGTCAAAGGACGTTGCGTTACCTGCAGTTAATGTAGATGATCTGGTTCGTATTAAGAAAGCAACAATAGAAACAAAGGGAACAAAGCCGCCGAAACACCATAATGAGAAAACACTTCTAAGAGTTATGGAGACTTGTGGTAAGAAATATAAGGATCAGGACTCAGAGGAAATGATTAATGCTATACTGACAGGCTTTAGTATTGGAACGCCTGCGACAAGGGCTGAAACCATTAACAAGCTTAAGTACGTCGGTTATATTGGCATGAAGGGAAAATCTTTGATTGTCACAGATATGGGCAGAAGGCTTGTTGAAATGTTTCCTATTAAAGAGCTTTTCGATTTGGAATACACAGGCAGGCTTGAAAAGACATTATTTGATATTGGTAAAGCAGATTGTGCAAAAGCTGAGTTTATGGATGAGATTTTTTCATTTACGAAAGAAGCTGTCGCAACAATAAAAAAAGATGCTTTTCATGTTATCAACACCATAGAAGGCAATGATCGTTTTTATAATGAGGATGAAGAAGACCGAGAAGTTCTTGGAAAGTGTCCAACATGTGGAAGTGACGTCGTAGAAGGTGAAAAAGGGTACGGATGTACAAACTGGCGAGGTGGCTGTAAGTATATCTTATGGAAGAACGATAAATTTCTTGCAACACTAGGCGTCAGAATGACAAAACAAACTGTAACCAAACTACTGGAAAATGGTAAAGTTTACGGTAGTGGACTAAAGAGTAAAAAGGGAACGACGTTTTCAGCCTTCTTATCCTATCAAAAAAAATGAGGATAACGATTATTATAGCTGGAAAATGGAATTTAAATAGAAGCTAAGTATTCATGTATAAAAGGGCTGTAATCTTGCAGCTCTTTTTGCATGTCAATACTGTGAAATAGTTAAGGAAAATAGAAAATACTTGACATGATTTTTAGTAGTTATTATAATAACTACTAAAAAGGCGTGGGTATAAACAAGGTATAATTAAAGAATTAGTACAATACATACAATAGGAAAGGGAGGACAAAATGATAAAAAGAGGATTTAAAGATGCTCTACCAGTTATGGCAGGGTATTTTCCGATAGCAATGACTTTTGGAATATTAGCGAATACAGCTGGTATAAAGGCTGTTGACGGAATACTAATATCATTGATGGTTTATGCTGGAGCAAGTCAGTTTATGGCTGTCAGCATGATAACATCAGGTATGGGTCTTTTGGGTGTGGTCGTAGCCGTATTTTTTATGAATTTTAGACACTTCATTATGAGTGCATCAGTGAGGTCGAAACTCCATAAAACAAATAAGAAGTACTTCCCAGTTATCGGTTTTTATTTAACAGATGAAACGTATTCAGTTATTAGTATGAAAGATGAGATAGATGACCCTACATACCTTATTCCTCTTGAACTAAGCTGTCACGCATCGTGGGTAGCTGGGACTGCAGCGGGATATGTGTTTGGTATGTTTATTCCCTCCATTATAACCGCAAGTATGGGGATTGCACTATATGCGCTGCTTCTTGCATTACTGATCCCTTCATGCAAAAAAACAATCTCAGCTCTGGTGGTTGCCCTTCTGTCAGGTGGTATGAATTCTTTATTGTTAAAGTATACGGGTATAGATCAAGGTGCTAGTTTTATAGTTTCTGTTCTAATCATATCTTTTATAGCGACTTTATGGAGAAACAGGCAAAATGACATTGAAAGGAATGTGACTCTAGATGAATATTAAGTTTCTTATTATTGGGATGATGCTTGTCACCATGACACCCAGAATTTTACCCTTTTACGTGTTCGATGCAGAAAAGTTGCCAGAGTCTACAAAGACATTTCTAAGTTTTATACCATTTGCAGTTCTTGGCGCCTTAATATTGCCAGGCGGCTTAACAGGGGTGTCTGGAAATGTCCTAGTTTCAACAGTTTGTCTCGTTATTGCAGGTGTCCTGGCATGGTTTAAAGGTGGTATAATTTTACCTATCGCTGGAGCTGTTGGTGGCGCTGTTTTGATGAGCTTATTGGGGATAATATAACAACTAAAAGTAATAGAATACGGTTTTTTATGGGTACTTATAGAAATTTGGGATATTATTATAGATAAAGACACTAGAAAAGTGTAGTATTGAAATGACTAATCTATTTTTCAGAATTTTGGTCGGAAGGAGGCACATTATGCAGCTGATTGACCGTGAAAAGGTCCAAGCGAGGATTAACTCTCTACGAAATATAGAGCTATTTATCCATATGGAAATGACGATGGGGGCATATACATCCCACAGAGATCAATCTGTTCATCCAGCTTCAAACTTTATTAAGAATGCTAAGATCACGTTTGAACATGGCATGATTACTGAATCTAGTCCATATAGAATCGGATTAAAAATTGGTGATGGATGGGTGTATGCTGAAGGTATGACGCACTGGGATGAAGCAGACGCCGAAAGATTGATTCTCTCAGGTAACACAAAAGAGGGGAAGCTCATCGCGGCACTTCAATTAAGTAAAAAACCGTTTTAGAAATGAGGAAAACTATGAAAATGGATAAGATACTCGTTGTTCTTCCTCACCCAGATGATGAAGTGTTTCCTATGTCTGGAACACTATCAAAACTAATTAGTGAAGGAAGTCATGTAACCTATGTATGTTTAACACTTGGAGAAATGGGCAGAAATCTTGGGAATCCACCATTCGCAAATCGGGTGACACTTCCGTTTGCGCGAGAGAAGGAACTGCGAAAATCTTGTGAGGTTATCGGAATTCAAGATTTGAGATTGTTTGGATTTCATGACAAAACGATTGAGTTCGAACCATATGATTATATAGATGGTAGAATCTTGGAAGTGATAAACGAAGTTGATCCAGATGTGATTTTTTCTTTTTATCCTGGATACGGTGTTCATCCAGACCATAATGCATGCGGTGCAGCAGTCATTCGAACGGTTAATGCTATGGAGCCACAGATGCGTCCAACAGTTCTTTGCACTGCATTCCCAACGAATAATGATCTTGGAAAGCCTCAAGTAATCAATGACATTAGTGGTTTTATAGATCAGAAAATGGGTGCGTTAGAGGCACATAGCTCCCAGTTTAGGATTCCAGATCTGCTTAAGAGTTGGAATGAAAAAGAAGAAGATTTTATGAAGCGAATTGAAACCGAACGGTTTTGGATTTACGATTTTGAAGACTAAGGCAGTTTTAAAAACTAAATAACGTAAATGAAGAAAATAGAGCATCTGAATTTCAGATGCTCTTTGGTGTATATACGAATACAAAGTCCCATTTGAGTCTAAATATATAAAGATTGATATTGTTGATTGTGGATCAGTTAACAGGGTAATTTATCCATGCAGAAGTATATGGAGGTATGCCTTGGATGGTGTTAAATGACTATATTATAAAGCCTGGGAAGTTGATTGACTTAAAAACATATATTGAAAACAAGTATCCTGATGAATCAAGTATTGAGCTGGATCAGGTGTTTAATGTTGCCTTAAAAAAGCTTTATAGATAGACATATTATTAGTGTAAGAGAAGACATAGACGAAAGTGTATCAGAATATTTAGTAGATGAACTAACAAAGGCTGTAATTTCACAGCTCCATTCTGAAGAACTCATTAAAACAACAATTCGTGAAATTATAAAGAAAGATGGATTAATCGATGACAAATATCGGTCTAAAATTGCCAAATGGATTGATGAGAGAAATGATCTGAGCCTAATGGAAAACGATCCGTTTAAACTCATTGATGAAATTGCAAAAAATGAAAGCAAATCACTTCAGTCAACTCGCGAAATACAAAAGCTCGTTATGTATGAGCAAATGGAACGGTTAAAAAAAGAGTTGCAATAAAACGAATCAAAAAATCCTATGAAGATAGTAAAAATAAACTTAACTATGATGTAACATTTAAGAGTTCCCAAGTATCAATTAGGGAGACTGAGGCAAACTTACATGTCATTGATAAAATGAATATTGAATGGCAAGTTATGATAAGAAGAATTGGCGAGAAATTAAAAAATATAGCTTATATACGGAAAAAAGACTTTTTTCTAATGTACCACTTAATAGAGTGGCAATTTTTCCTGCTATAGTCATTGTCGTCATTTCCTCATTTAGTCATGAAACTTCCGAAGTTGAGCCACAAGTTCAAGTCCCAATCAAAGTTGTAGAAAATAAGCAAGGTATAGAGTCGAGTGGATTATGGTTGGAACTTTATGCGGAACATATTGCTATTCAAAACTCTGTGTTCTTAGAAAGTGCCAAGATAGAAAATCAGAAGTATAATCCGTTTCCTTATTCTGAGCAAAACTGGTCAGAAATTCGAACTTATTTAGAATCTTATAACTCTATGTTATCTGAATCCCCATACTTTGAGGTTATTATTGACGTGGGTATGGAAAAAAACATTGATCCTAGAATTCTATTTGCTATTACTGGGCAGGAGCAGTCATTTGTTAGAAAGGGTTCAGTCAGTGCAAAACGTATAGCCAATAATCCATTTAATGTATACAATAGTTGGAAAAATTATAATACTGAAATCAGAGACAGTGCTGAAATTGCTGCAAATACTGTATTAAACACTATGGCTCAAACACCTTATAATGTTCACCCAATAAAAGCCCTGAACAAAAGGTATGCAGAAGATCCTAGATGGTGGATTGGTGTGGACTATTTCTACAATGAAATGCTTTCTATAGAATCAATGCACCTTGACGCTGTTACTAACTAGTGGTATATTTCTATTATGAAGAAGAATAAAGAAACATATGATGAGCAAGACCAATTAAATCTTAAACTTGTTGTAGGTCTTCATAGATCTATGCAAAAGGATGCCAGAAGCTTAAACAACAGGTTGGCTGAATACAGTCTGACAACAGCCCAATTTGGTGTGCTTGAAACCCTATATCATAAGGGTGAGCAAAGAATCTGTGAGATTATAGAAAAGACACTTTCCACAAGTGGAAACATGACAGTTGTGATTAAAAATCTAGAGAAACTGGGGTATATCATAAGGTCAAAAGACCCTAACGATGGAAGAGCAAGCATTATTTCACTTTCGAAAGATGGATACGCAATTATAGCTGAAATTTTCCCGCAACATTTACTTGAGCTGAGAGATGTGTTCAAAAACTTAAACACGGATGAGAAAAAACAGCTTTCTGATTTATTGAAGAAAATGAATGGTGTTTAGCAAACGGGAACTAAAATGGTAATTAAAACGTCTACTGACCAAAGTAGGCGTTTTTTATCTAATGCGTTGACCACGTGGTCAAATGGTGATATGATCAACTTGAGAATGACCACATGGTCAAAAGGAGGTCAACATGCTTAGCGCTGTTTCTGAAACTGCAATATATACTTTGAAAGCAAGAGTCTATTCATATGTTCAGAGCGAAGGTTTAATAAATGATCCTGTCGGAGAAAAATTGTTAGACGGTTTAGTAGCTCGAATGGACAACCTACAAAAGAAACGTATTGGTCATAAGATGCTTCCACAATCGCTGCGAAGTTACATTGTACTCAGGGCACTCAAGTATGACCAGACAGTAAGTCGATTTATTCATAACTATCCAGAAGGTCTTGTTGTTAGCTTAGGGTGTGGGCTTGATACTAGGTACTGGCGTACCAATCTTAAACCTGAGCAGTACATCGAACTGGATTTACCAGAAATGATCAACTTAAAGAAAGAAATTTATGGTCGTGATTTACCATATGAGACAATTGGGCAGTCAGTACTCGATATGTCATGGATCGATCAGATTGAAAACATAAACAGTAAACATGTATTATTCATTGCTGAAGGTTTGTTCATGTATCTCCCAGAACCTAGTGTTGTTAGTTTATTTCGTGAACTTGCATCTAGGTTTGATAAGTCCGAGATCATATTTGAAGTTGTCAGTAAGAAATATACCGAAGGAATATACAAAAAAAATGGTTGAGTGGAAAATGAAAAAATAGAATGGGATCTGCAGCTGGTCAATCCTTTAATTATGGGGTTCATGATCCACAAGAGGTAGAACGATATCATCAAAACCTTAAGGCTGTAGAGGAGTGGTCATATATTGAAAATGATAAGGCGAAGCCGAATTTCATTAAGCTCTTAAGGCATTTTAAAAACGTTTACAAGATCACAGTGGACAATGGTGTTTAAAATTGGAGAATAGAATGAATAAATCATTTTTGGGTCTATCTACAGAAAAGCAATCAAGGATACTAAATGCATGTGTTGACGAGTTTTCTGAGTATGGGTATATAAATGCATCTACAAATAGAATAGTTAAGAAGGCTGGGATATCAAAAGGGACCTTGTTTAACTATTTTGGTAATAAGGAGCAGTTATTCTACTATATTGTTGAGTACGCTATTGATCAATTTGCCAGACATTCAGCTAAAGAAATTGTTAATCAGTCGGATGATCTTTTTGAAAGGTTGAAAGAAAGAGGGTATAGAAAACTCAAAACTGCACTGAAATATCCAAAGCTATACTCCATTCTTTATAGGGCTTTTCTAGAACTAGACGACGATATGAAAAAAAAGAAGTTATGCTTAGAATGGGTACGGTACGAGAAGATGCATCTGCTTCTATAAGTGATGGACTTGATCATACAAAGTTTAAAGACTCTGTTGATGTAGATAAGGCTGTAGATATAGTACAGATGTTTTTAGAAGGGTATTTTACACGAAAACAAGAGAAACTAAAATCTATGGGTCAAGAAGTATCGATAGACCAAATTGATGATTTGTTTGAAGACTGCGACGCATATTTACAAGAGCTAAAGTCAGTGTTTTACAAATAGAAGTTTGAGTTATAAAAAATGATCCAAAATAAGGACCAAAAAAGGAACAAAAAAAAGAGAGCTTTGATTACTCAGAGCTCTTTTTACGTATAGATCAAGATGTTTAATAGCTAATACCAAAAGTTAGTCAATACTCAGTGCTTGTCCAGCTACAAATCGCGCGGTAATCCATCTATCATCTCCTGTATAAATGAATTTTTCAAGTCTATCTATTATGCTATAACGTTCTTTATAGAGTGGATTATCGTCAATTACTAAAGCGTCCAACTCAAAGCCCTTACAAAGCTTTCCGACTGATCCAAAGAATGATCCTCCCATAGCAGTGGCTAGATAGAAGGTCTCAGATAATGAAATTTGAGCATTCGGGTCTGTTAGACTAAGAAGCTTAGAAGACTGTATGGCTCTTACAATGGCTTCGTTCATTTGCAGCTTATGACCACCAGCAATATCGCTACCAAGTCCAACTTTAATACCTTCTCGTAAATACTTCTTAATAGGGGCTATACCACTTCGAACATTAATATTAGAGTCTGGACAGTGTACAAGATATACATTTTTATCTTTGCTAAGTTCAACTTCTTCTGGCGTTAAATGAACTGCATGCGCCATTAAAGTAGGCAACTGACCGTACAAGCCATATTCGTTGTATACAGAAGCATAGTTTTCAGACCATGGGTATAAGGACTTGACCCAAGAAATTTCAGCAGGATTCTCGCTTATATGTGATTGAACGGGTACATTATATTTTTTTGCCAGTACACCAAGTGCTGCTAAAGATTCCTCAGAACTTGTAGGTGCAAACCGTGGTGTAACTATTGGTTTTACAAATGGCTCATTCTTGTATTTTTCAATCAATTCAATATTGCTGTTAAGAGAATCGGAAGCACTTTCTAGTATGAACTCAGGCGCGTTGCAAACCATGTTAACTTTACCAACAAATGCTCGTATTCCTGTAGTTTTAAATGCTTCAAAAAGACATTCTGTACTATCCTTTGAAGTGGTCGCAAATGTACAAGCCCCTAAGGTACCGTACCTAAGTAGATCTTTTGTGAACTGAGCATATACCTTTGTAGCATACTCTGTGTCTGCTAAGTCAGATTCAAGCTTATAAGTGTAGTCGTTAAGCCATTCTAGAAGTTGTTTATTCATACCTGTGCCGCACTGTAGGTATTGTCCAGCGTGGTTATGAAGATCATAAAATCCCGGAATAATAATTGAGTCTCCATAGTCAATAAAGCTTAAATTTGCATATTTAGTAGGGAGTACAGTGTAAATATCTTCAATGACTCCATTAACAGACACTATGAAGCTGTCTTTATATATTTCAAACGAGCTTGGCGTATCAGTATAGACAATATGTCCTTTCAAAATCTGAGTACTATCCAAAATGTTCATCCTTTCAATCGGTTATACATGTGTATGATGTCAGTTGTGATTCTAATACAATTATAGCCATTATACCTAAATAAATATATGTGTATCACCGTTTTTACTTACATTGTTTTTGAATAGTATCCAGTATAGTATCACAGTCATTTCTAGATAACCAAAGATTCCCCGCCATAACGCCATTGTGGTTTGATAAAGCATTAATATTTTCTAACGGATTTGAAGTTGTTAAGATAAAATCAGAAAGCTTTCCAATGCTTATACTACCTAAGTCATGTTCTTTATTAAGGCACTTCGCACCATTAATTGTAGCCGCTCTAAGAACATCTAAAGATGATAATCCAGCCTTTTGTAACAACTCCATTTCATAGTGTTCAGAGAAACCAGCTACAACATACGGAACAGCTTTATCTGTACCAAGTAATATTTCGGCACCTTCACTATGCAAAGTACTGACTATTTCATTTAAGCGTTCCTTGTACTCATGGTTGGCTGGTACTTTTTTAGAAATATATACTTTGTGAGCTTCCTTCATAAGGAACCGCATGCCATTTAGGTTTCTTTTCGAAACATATTTCATCTGATTTTCTGACTCGAATTGTTCCTGCTTAACTATGTTAGCAAGCCGTTCGTGTGCGATGAGTGTAGGCGCATTCCAGACTTCGTTTTGTGCTGTGATATGTGCAAGGCGCTTTACATCATCTTGTTTGATATTACGATTCGGAAAATAAGGATTTATATATCCATATAAGTGTTCCATAGACTTTATTCCAGATTCAAGAGCATATTTCATACTTACCTCATCTGGTATGTGTCCAGCAACATCAATCTTGTAGTGCTTTGCAATATCCATTACATCTTGAAAGTTCTCACTTGAGAGCATGGAGTATATTTTAACGAAATCATAGCCTTTGCTAGCAAAATTCTCTATTATTTTTTCTATTTCTCGTTTCGATTTTACTTTATAAAAAGGCATAAAACTTGGGAAAAATGGTTTTTCACCATCCAGTATTGGTCCGCAAGTAAATATACGTGGGCCTAGTGTGAGCCCTTGAGAAATCCTTTTTTTTAAGTTCTAAATGGTTAAAAACCCTTGTTCCCGTAAGCCATAACCGTAGATCAAAAGACTCATACCCCCACATATTCCTTATGGTTGTTACACCATTAACTAAATACAAGAGAAGGTCATTTTTGTCATTGCCTAAATGTGTGTGCATGTTAATAAGACCTGGAGACATATAACATCCATTGCCATATATAATTTTTTCGTTTTCTTCAGTTAGATGACTCGTAGAACTACCAGGGCGTATTTTACTAAATCGACCATTCTTTATATAAACTGATTGATCGTATACGATTTCACCTAAAATCACATCAACGATGTTTACATTTTTTGATTATAACTGTTTCATACTTTTTTGATTTCGTCAACCATTTGGTTTACCTTCTTTCGTATGTGTTTTGCCTTCTCTTAATTCTGTTGAAAATATTCTTACATCGGTGAATATGTTAGACCAGATAAACTGCATAAATTCTTTACTGAATTCAGCGTCATTCATAATTTTTTTTCTATAGATGATATTGTATTGGAAATAATCAAATCCCATATCGATGTAATGGTAAACAACATCTACATTCTTATCTGCTTCAATAAGCCTTCTGACTGAGCCTTGATGATTAAGTTTCTTATTAGTTGGCGCACTTGTTCCTTAAATGATTCGTATATTTCTGCAACTTCATCATTAAACTCAGCTAGGTCTTTGATTAAAGATAGTTTTCCTAAGTTAATAAACTGGGTGTACCTTTCGGTGAATTGAATCATTTTATAAGTTGTCAGAACAGTACTATCTATGAAAGCGTCAATGTCCGCATTGAAATCATTTACTAGTGATTGAACCAAAACTTTATAAAAGGATTCCTTGTCTCCAAAATATTTATATATGGTCACTTTTGATGCTCTCGTATACTTTGCAATATCATCCATGGTTGTTTTTTTTGAATCCAGTTTGTATCAACAATTCAATGGATCGTGTCAGGATTTGGGCCTTTTTCTTTTCTGTTCTATTCATAAAACGTCTCCTTGTTTTAATGTTTAACAACTGTACTACAATTATGATTCTAGTACATTTATTAACTTGTGTAAAGAGATTCTTTGAACTTCGTTCAATAATGAGGATTTATGACCAATTCTTGACATTTGCATGTTAGAATGACCCGAAGGAGGATTTGATAATGAAACGAATACTAATTGTTGAAGATGATCCCTCGATTACTCAACTGCTTCAAATGACATTTAAACACAGTGGGTTTGAATCACTTAATGCACCTGAATTGAAATCAGCCAAAGCAATACTGAAGACTGAATGTCTGGATTTTGCTGTTATTGATATTGGTTTAAAAGATGGACTGGGATACGAGTTGGTAGAGAGTATGACTAAGTTGAATATACCTTTTATTTTTTTTAACGGCGCAAGGTCATTTAACAGAAAAGCTATATGGTATTGAGCTTGGTGCAGACGATTATATGGTAAAACCGTTTGAACCACTGGAGCTTGTTGCACGTATAAAAATGATTATGAGACGAACTGCAAATATAAAACCAACAGTTAGAAAGTTTGGAGACTTATTTATAGACCTTGACTCAAGAATTGTCAGAGTTGGGGAAAGAGTCATTGTACTGTCTCCAAAAGAGTTCAACTTGTTAGAAATACTAAGTGGATCACCAGGAAGAAGTTTTTCTAGAGAGGTATTGATGGAGCAGGTATGGGGATATGGGATCTATACTTCAACTAGAACTGTGGATACACATATTCTCACATTACGCCAAAAAATTGGTGCTAATCGTATTCGAACAGTTTTCAAAATTGGATACGCTTTTGAAGGGTGTGTTGTATGACTCTAAGAAAGAGACTCATATTATATGTATTGCCAATACTGCTTATAGCGATTGGAACGATCGCGTTTTGGGGGACAAAATCCTTATCGGTTGCTTTACTTGAGTCAACCCGGACAGAAGCTATTAAACAAACCGAAAGTATGGCATGGATGATGAAGAAACAAACTGCGTATTCTGAAGTATCAGGTCAAGAACTTATCATAATCAAAGAGATAATGAATGATCTCATTCGAGAAGACGAACAATTACAACTAATAAACGATAATGGTTTAACTGAGTTTAAGACTTCATCAAGTGGTCTGAAATACTTTGATTACGACCTATTTGATCCTACTGAGAAAACCATATCTAGATATACACGGATGAATGACAAAATCATTTTAACTGTTTCAACTAAGTTTGATGTAATAGACAGAGTTTGGACTCTGAGTAGGTCTACAGACGTCTCTCACCTAGACTTAGTGTACAGAGAGTACACACTTAACACTTTGGTGTTTTATACTGCCGTAGTGGTTTTAGCCCTTGTATCTATAATTAGATCTGCAAGACAGATCACAAATCCCATAAATGAGTTGATTGAGACTATGAGAGAAATTCAAAAAAAACAGTTTATCGGACAGGGTTCAGTTAAAGAAAATCAGAGAACTTCAAATACTAGGACAAACGTTCAACGAACTCATGGACAATGTTGAAGAACGACATCAAAAAGTGATTCAAGAGCGTGATGTTCGTCAGAACTTTATCGACAGTCTTAGGCATGAAATGCGTACACCACTTACGTCTATTATTGGTTATAGCGACCTCATGAGAAAGGGAATACTTGATTCAAGGGAACAAGTAGAGTCTTCAGAAACTGTTTATTTAGAAGCATCCAGACTGCAAGCCATGAGTGATGCTTTGTTATATGGATTAATGGCTAAAGGGGAGTTGCAATATTCCTGTATTGAAACGAACAAACTTGTTAATGACTTGGTTAAAACATATAAATTGCAGTTAGACGAGAAAAAGCTAAATATAGTTTCAAAAAAAATAGAACTTGAATATATAAATGCTGAACCGATACTCATTTTTCAAGCTATAGGAAATCTAATTGATAATGCAATAAAAGATTCTCCATTTAACGGCGAAATTTTACTTGAGGTTAATTGTAGGGGCATAAGTGTGTGTGATCATGGAAGTGGTGCTTATTCTAAACCAGTTAAAGAGACTATTCGTTCAGAAGGATATGGATTAGGACTGCATATAGTTAGGGAAATTGTCATGGCTCATGGTTGGGCATTTAAGCTTGAAACCAGAGTCAGTAAAGGGACGACTTCTAAAATTGAATTCTAGCAATAGTCCCTTGTAATTTGAATTCGATTTAATCTTGATAAATCTTTGACAACTTTATGATTAGTATGTGACTTTCAGACAGTAGACTATCCTTACATCCTAAGGAGGGATAGATATGAAAAATAGTAAAATAAGAATAGTAACTAATGTAATTGTGTTACTGGTGTTATCTATGTTGTTAAGCAGTTGCAAAGTTCCAATAGACAATGAAATTGTTATTGAGGAAGAAGAACTGTATGGTCACGGGCCAAAACTACTTATACCAAGTTATACAGATTATTCTGGACGGCTTACGTCAACGCTCATTGGCGATTATTTTAAAATCATAAATCTAGATTCAGAAGAGTATGATTTAAAGGTATATGAACCACCTTATTTTGAAGTGGACTGGCGAGCGAGTGAAAGAGTATGGTGTGACGAGTTCATAGCTAGTAAAGCACCAGAAATGATAACTATTGAGTGGAATGAGCGGTACATTGATATATCAAACTTAAAAGAAATTGAAGGTATCGATCAGTATCAAATGGAAGCCTTTAAAAATCCCTATGTGGTACCTATAGGAGCGTTCATGCGCAACTTTGAAATTCGGAAAAGCGAGTTAATCAGAGTACTTGGCTTAGATTCTATGACAGAAGTTGAAGACATGTCGCTCATTGAGATTCTTGATTGGTACTATGCATCTGAAAATGCGAAACGGTATATATTCGAGAATGATTTATTGAATTTAGCCGCTGAAAGTAATCCTATGAGTTTACCAACACCAGCTCGGTATCATCATGATCGGTTAAATAAAGACAGTGTTGTACAACTAACAAAACGGGCATATGAGTTTAAAAAAAAGGTGGAAAGTGAAGCTCAGTGAAAGCTCAGAAGAGGACCTCAGCGTTATTAGTTCTGGTTGGAATGTACAAGGTTTAAACTCTAATTTTATCGGGGATTTTCATGAAAGAGAAATGTATGTACTCCGTCCCAATTGGAGTGACCCTGTACCTTTTGGTGTTGCAAGTGGAGTGGGGAATGACAATGAATATTTGACAAAACGTTTTGCTCACGACATATTGAAAGACAAATCTCAATTAGCATTATATGTGATTTCAGACAATAACATATATGGACATTACTTTAGCCCGGTAAATCCAAAACTACATGACAAACTCTCTGACCTTGAACGTGATAGAATGGACTATGGTTTAAAAACATCTAGAGAATTCTATAAAACATGGGTGGAAGAAGGCCCTTGGGAACCAGCGGTTATGCATTCAGAAGAAAAACTGGAAAAGTTCTATTTGCTAATGGGTGTAATTTATGACACTTTGAAAAAAGACGAAGTGGATTGGGCCGCGTTTGAAGTTAGAGTTGATGAGTATTTTGAGTGATTAATGTATAGTAAATAAAGTAATTGTCCGTTTGTGGTAGAATGTGTATGTAATAACAGTTTGAGTTAAATAACGAAAGAGAAGTGGAAAACATGTTCATAGAAGTCTGTGTTCCTAATAATAGTGTTTCTTCAAGTAAAAAAAACTATGCTAATGATATTCAGATTGGAAAAGATTATATACTTAATGTATTTAAAAAAAATGAAGTTGTTATCAGATCGTTTGATAGGAAATGGTATGTTGGATTTGAAAAAAAATATATCTGAGTTCAGCAAGCTCATTGATATATATGGAGAGTTTGAGTTTTGCAATAACCAAATAAAGATTTCATCGAAAGCTGTTGATGCTCGTGGTCAAATGGTGTTAGGTTTTACCTTGGAAGTTATTGAACACTCAATTATAATTCCAGAGTGTAAAGCAACTGAAAGCTTGAAGGTTGGACAGAAGTTGAAGTTAAGATTCTATCAGGATTACCAGTTTGGAATCTATACAATGCAAAATGTAAAGTTAATCTCAAAAAAAAATTAGCTACGATGATGATTCATTGGATCAACTTAAACAAATTGCTAGAGAAGGAAAATATAGAGCTGTAATTCGTTCTATGATTAAATCAGATGATGGAAATCTGGAAGTGAAAATTTATATAACCAGACACCAAATGAGTAACTACTCGGACGTATCTTTGCTAAACCCAAAAGTTGGCTCTTTGAGAGGTAATAATAAAGAAAGAAAGTATACTTACTCAGTATATGCATATAATGAATCAATATTCCAGGCTCTTTCAGAGAGCAAAAAAAAGACGAATGGAAAGTACTAAACTTATATGTAGATAGACGGTATTATGACCCAGATGCATATCATCGTGACTTTGATACAATGAAACTCGGAATTGGAGAAGTCGTTGAATTTAACGGATTAGTACGAACTGAGTCTGTTGAAAGAAAGTCTAAAGCTGTAAGTAAAATAGAAGTGTTACTTAAATCGTATACAGTATGGGTCCATAAAAGGGTTGTCGACACTGATGAACTTGCGAATTATTGTACTATTTCTAATGATGATATTTTAAGATCATATGCAGGATATAGTAGTCGATTCCCTGTGAATACAGGGGTTAATATTCTAAATGGATACATAGACAGCCTGGTTCAAGAAATTAACACACGGTATTTTACACTTTCAAAAAGAGTAGCTGACTTTTCTGGTAATGCTCAACTACCAAATCTAACTATAGATGAATACTATTTTGATGAAGAAAAGTATAAAGTAGAGAAAGATAAGGCTGAGAATCCGAGTATAAGTGATTATAAATCTGAACCAAATCCTACAGAATACTGGGATGAAACATATACAGATTCTTCAGGGAATGAAGTATGGGGGAATAGGGAATTGAACTCCTATTATGGTTATGATGATGACTATGACGGAGACTATGATTAGTATTTTGTCTGATGTTTTCAAGTAATCTTGTCATACTACAATTGCATCTATCATGAACCACTATTTTGGGTATAGTAATAACGTGGTGGTGAGACTATGAGAAAGTATAGGAAAATACTTCTGGTACTGATATTTATGGGTGTTTTATTGTCGTGTGATCAAGCAAATATTCAAAGTGATTTAGAGGCTGATGAAGATATTGAGTTAAACGTCCAAAACGAAGAACGCGAGGACAATCAATTTAATTCACCAGAGTATGTTTATCGGCACCGTTCCTCTCTTAAAGGTGGCAACGATAGAGAAAAGTACATTTGGGATGTGCTTAGACTATCGCTTGAAGCAACATACAGTGATTTCGGAGCCTATGAAATTCAAGAAGTTGAAGGGATCAATCAAGTCAGAGAAGATGAGGAACTAATTCACAACACAGGATTGATAACTGTAATTTCTGATTCAATTAATGAGGAAAATTTAAGCAAACTAGACCATATACAAGTGCCATTACTTCGAAATTTACTTGGTCATAGAGTGTTTTTTATCACAGAGGATCGAAAACAAGACCTGGAAGATGTAATAAGTAAAGACGATTTGAAACAGTTTACCTTTGGCATTGCTTTAGGTTGGAATGACAAGATTATTTTAGAAAACGCAGGTATTGAAATTTATGAAGCCGATCGTTATGAAGCCCTTTATAGAGGATTAACTGAGGGTGTATATGATGTGTTTTCAAGAAGTGTGTTAGAAGTAAGTGGGGAGTATGAAGTATATAGTGAGACCTATTCTAACCTATATATTGATGAAAACGTGTTACTACGTTACCCGCTACCTAGATACTTTTGGTTTTCAAGATCAGACCATGGCGAAAAACTAATGACCCGAGTTGAGGTAGGTCTTAATAGAATTATTGAAAATGGTGAGCTATATGACTTGTTTAACTCATATTTTGCTGATGATATTGAAAAGCTCAATTTAGATGAAAGAATAATTATAGATTTAGAGAACCCTATGTATATTGAAAGCTTTGATGAAATTGATTCTAAATACAGATATAATCCTTTGAGGGTGAGTGATTTTCAGTACAGTTGTAATTAAATAAGGTATGTATATTAAAAGACTACGATTTTCTCGTAGTCTTTCTTTGTAAGTGTTTTCTTGTACTGTGCAGCGTGAATTGTTATAATCCTACTGTGACAAATTTAGATGAATTATTATTATGGGAATAGACAAGCAGATATGTGTCTGGAACCCAATTTTATAGTAGCTGTTTAAACTGTACGAATAACTGTAGAATAGCTTTTCAACCAGTTAGAAGCACTTTGCGTATAAGCGCGAGTAGTATGGAGGAATGAATGACTGAATTACTAGCACCAGCAGGAAATATGGAAGCTTTAAAAGCTGCAGTTTCTAATGGTTGTGATGCAATATACTTAGGAATGCAAAAGTTTGGAGCACGTGCGTACTCATCCAACTTTGACTTGGAATCGTTAAAAGAGGCTGTTGCATACGCACATTTAAGAAACGTTAAAATCTATGTTACGATGAATACCATTGTTTTCGAAAATGAAATTGAAGAAATGAAAGAGCAAATGCATGATTTAAATGACATTGGTGTTGATGGAATTATTGTTAATGACCTTGCCGCACTTGATTACATGGTCAAGAACTTCTTTGATATGGAAGCACATTGTTCAACTCAAATGGGCATTGACGATTTAGACGGAACTTTATTACTTAAAGAACTTGGTGCTAAAAGGGTTGTATTGTCTCGTGAGGTTGAAATTGAAAAAGTAAAAGAAATTAGAAGACAAGCGAAAATACCATTAGAAATTTTTTGTACATGGAGCTTTATGCGTGTCATACTCTGGCAACTGTCTAATGTCTGGATTAATAGGGTATCGAAGCGGGAATCGTGGAAGATGTGTAGGATCATGCCGTAAGCCGTTTGAGCTTATTGATAAAACGACAGACACACCATTAGGAAACAGTTATATTCTATCTCCTAAGGACTTAAACACAATTGATTTTATTGATGAGTTAAAGGGCATTGATTCTCTGAAGGTAGAAGGTAGAATGAAAGAGCCTGCATATGTGGCTAATGTTGTATCGAAGTATCGTAAGGCATTAGATCATAAAGTAACGGAAGAAGATAAGGCAAACCTTAGTAAAACCTTCAATAGAACCTTTACGAAGGGGTACTTGTTCCATGAAGACCAGAAGAACCTGACAAACATTTTAAGACCTAATAATAATGGCTTTGAGGTTGGAGGAATTAGTAAAATGGTTAAAGACATGTATGAAATTAAACTTACCCGTCCTTTAAACCAAAACGACATTATCCGAATAAGTCACAATAACGAAGATATAGTTTTAACGGTTGCAAAACTATATGATAAAGCGGGAAGTCTTATTAACAAAGCTGACGATGTCTGTTATATCAAAATTAAAGAAAAACTATCAAAAGGTGACTTGGTTTATATAACAAAAGACTACGCGTACTATAAAGAATTGGAATCTTCATTAGAAAAAGAGTTTAAAAGTTTTGCCCTAGATATTAAAGTATATGCATACCCAGAATCAAAACTTGTTATTGACGCTGAAGCTTTTGGATTCAATTACTTTTATGAAAGTGAAGAAGTTTTAGGTGAGGCAATAAACAATCCCACAACACAAGAACAGGTAACTAAGCAGTTATCAAGGTTAAGTGATACTATATTTGAGCTTAATCATGTAGATTTTGAAGCGTATAATGTTTTTATACCTGCAAAACTTCTAAATTCAGCAAGAAGAGAAATTGTACAGGGCCTATATGACTTAAAGTTAAACAGCCAAAAGAAAAGAACCAAGGCTTTAAAAGCAAAAGACAAAATAAACTTTACTCCTAAAACCCCATATCTGACAGCTACAGTAACGACGAAAGAACAATATGATGCTTGCGTGAGCTCTGGTATAAAGGAAGTTTATTTTGAGAATGTTATAAGACGAAACCAGAACGACTATGTCGAAAAAAAATGGACAACTGCTTATCGGTGGCTATGGTGGAATTCATCATTACAGAAAAAAGCAATTCTTTTGTCACGGACTATTCGTTAAACGTTGTTAATGCAACAAGTTGTTATGAGCTATATAAATTAGGTGCAAAACGAGTAACGCTATCTTATGAACTTAATAAGAATCAAATTGAAGATTTAAAAAATGCCTATAATAAAGAAAACGATGGTTACCCAGCATTAGAAATGATTGTATATGGCAGGGCACCTATGATGTTTACAAAATATTGTCCAATGAAAATCATGAATGAATGTGGTGATTGTAAATCTAAGACTTACGAGTTAAAGGATGAGCACGGAACTTTCCCTGTTATTTCTCATGATGATTGTTCAACAACGATTCTTAATGGGAAGACACTTAATCTGTTAGATGAAATAGACAAGTTAAAGGGTATAGAAGCATTCCGATTAAACTTTACAATTGAATCGAAAGATCAAGTTGTAGAGACAATCAAAAAGGCTATTGGTAAGTTAGACGGTTCTTTGAAGAAAACTGTCTTTAATCAAGAAACAGACACGAGAGGACATTTGAATAAAGAAATTTTGTAAATAATTGCATTCAAACTTAAAATTACCCTTTAAAAAAAAGTTTCAGTATCTATTGGTTCTAATAGATACTGTTTTTTTATCCCCAAAACTTTCAGTACAAATTGTTTTGTAATTTGACCAAATTGTCTAGAAGCTCAAAACGTCGCCTGATTTCCATAGTGCTTTTTCGGGTAATGATATAAACAGGTTAATAGATGGGAGTTCAAGTTTTCAGAATAAGATGAAGATAAAAGCATTCAACTAGTTTTTGATGTTTGAAAAAATAGGAATAACGACCGAGGTGATTCTATGAATGCGTTAAGATCTAAATTGATTTTGAGCTTTTCCCTGTTGATTATCATTTTGATGTCAGGATTAACATTGATGGGGTATTTCCAGTCTGAGAGTAATATGGGTAATTTGGCTCACGAAACACTTATAAGCAAATTGAATGGTGATGTAAATGCTCTTCAGGCCTACGTGACCTCCTATTATGGAGAGCTTGTATTTGTAAATGGTAATCTTGTTGACTCAGAAAAAGAAGTTATTGAAGGACGATACGAACTTGTAGATATGGTTGGGACAGAACTCGGGGATGCAGTGACCATATTTGCCAAAGAGGGAGATGACTTCGTTCGTGTTGCCACTAATATAGTTAAAGACGATGGAAATCGCGCTGTTGGCACCTATTTGGGAAAAGATTCCGCTGCTTATCCTTCCATGAATGAAGGCAAGCTGTTTATTGGTGAAGCCAATATACTTGGTAAGAGTTATCTAACTGCTTATGACCCAATTCTTAATAAAAAATAATGAGACAATCGGTATTTTATTCGTTGGTGTTGAGACAACGAAAGTGGATCAGATAGTGGCAGATGACTTAACGAGATTTTTAAGTGTGTTTATAAGTTTTGCTCTTTTTGCGGTCGTTATTGGGGTAGCTTTTTCTTGGGCTCTAAGTAATTCTATAGTTAAACCGATTATTGCCACACAAAAGTTTGCGGAAAGTTTGGCTCAAGGACTTTTATATACACAGATAGATGAAAAATACATGCATGACAAAACTGAAGTTGGTAGTTTAGTCAATGCATTTGATGCAATGAACGACAGCTTTAAGACACTACTTACAAATATTGTGACACTGTCAAATAGCACCAGAGAGTCAACCCAGCAGTTGAACACGTCGACGCTTAAAACTACAAGAGCTGCCGATGAAGTATTTAGAACAGTTGAACAGATTGCCCACGCTGCGACTGAACAGGCGCACAATACTCAAAGCGGTACAGTAGAGGTTTCTACAATGGGTAATATAATCGACAGTAATCGTTCAATGACGAATACTCTGGTTCAAAGTTCAGAGGCGTTAAGACAAGTTGCGGATGAAAGCATTGAGGTTCTTAAGGAACTACGTTCAAGCACAGATAAGGTAAGTGAGTCACAAACAGAAATACAAACAGGTATTGAAAAGACAAATATGAGTGCTGAGCGTATTATGGAAGCAACGAGCATGATTGCTTCACTTTCAGATCAGACTAACCTGCTGGCATTGAACGCATCAATAGAAGCGGCAAGAGCGGGTGACGCAGGTAGAGGATTTGCAGTTGTAGCGGAAGAAATTAGAAAACTTGCAGAACAATCACATGAATCCACTCAGGTGATTGCTAACATCACAGATGAGCTAAGAATGAATTCTAATAAATCCATGAAGGTTACACATGATTCCCAGGAATCTATGCAAGTTCAGATTGAGTCTGTAAAAAGAACAGTCGACAGGTTTGATCAGGTGTATAATGGTTTGGTCTCCCTAGCAGATAGTCTGAAACTTATAGAGAATAGTAGTATTGAAATGAATAGCAATAAAGAAAATGTATTGGAGTCAATGGAAAGTTTGGCGTCGATAGCTGAGGAAAATGCCGCAGCAACAGAAGAGGTTATGGCAACAAATTCGGAAATATCTGAGGAAATGCAAAAAATTACAAATCTTTCGAATAAACTGGTAGAACAAATGAATACACTTCATGGTCATACAACGAAGTTTAAACTTGAAAAGTAGAGTTGGAAATAGAATAATAAGAAAAGCTCTAGCGAATTTCGCTAGAGCTTTTTTAATGGCGGGAATGTGTGAGAATCGAACTCACCTAAGACGCTCTTAACGCCTCAAAACGGTGTTGAAGACCGCAGGACACACCAGCACCCATCCACTCCCAAATAGGTGACAAATCAATGGCACCACTCAATTATAAGAACAATTTCGTACACTGTCAAGAAGAATGTAAAGATCGTGCTAAAACACAGAAAAATCGGAAAACTCAGGGTGTTTTACTGCAATTTTGCTCAGTATCTTTTTTTTAAGGGCCATCCTGTATAATATTGAGTAGAATGCTGGGTCAACGAGTAGACTTAGCAGTGGAGGACAGTATATGAAGCAAGACATCTTAAAGGGACATCTATTCCTACTCATAATTATTTTATTCAGCCTTAGTTCTGGACTTATTGATGGGTTTATTCCAGATTCAATCGAAGGCATCATTCATCAGCCAATTTTTTTAGGAATTCCTGTTATTCTCTATATTATACTGAGAAAAAAGAACTTGGTTAGAACATTAAGGCTCAATACAATATCTGTGAAAGATATGCTGACTATGGTACTGGTTGCAGTGGTTATGCAACCTGCAGTTTATTTATTGGCTTCAATTGCCCAAGTAATTTTTGGCAATCAACTGGAGTTTCTGTTTGCAGATTTAATGGATCAACCATATTGGTATTTAATAATTACCGTGCTATTCTGCCAGCAATATTTGAGGAGCTTGTATTACGTGGTGTCATTATGGACGCATATAGAGGCCAAAAGCTGTATACTGTTATAATTATGAATGGTCTATTGTTTGGTCTTTTCCATATGAATATGAATCAATTTGTATATACTTTCTTCATTGGTACAGTTTTATCTTTAAGTGTATATTATACAAACTCAATTTATGCTGGTATGATTATTCATTTCGTGAATAATTTCCTTAGTATATATGTTATGTCTTTCCCAGATTCATTGTATTCAAAATTTGAATTATGGCTGTTTGCACTTGAAACACCCCTTGATATTGTGAAATTTATTGTTTTTGGAACGATTAGCTTCTTGTTAACGTTTAGAATAGTAAATGCAATGGGGCGTAGAAACCGTAAGTTATACTTACATGATGCGTCATTAATGAGTTATGAAAAGGTCGTTAATTGGCCTTTAATGGTCTTGATTGGGATATTCTTGGTATTTAGTATATTACTAACTATAGCCGTCACAAGTATATGATAAGTCCAGTAGAAACTTGTCACTTTCCTGTTACGATTATGATGTCATATTCGTCTATAATAGCAGAAGGGAGGGTGTAGTATGCATAAATACATTGGATTGACTCTTGCGGCTGCTTTGACCTTAACGGGCTGTCAGGCAGATAACTCGCAAGTTATTAAAGTTGAATATCAACCTACACCGACTAAGGTTGTTGAAAAAAAAAGAGACAACTGAAGCGGATCGGATCATGGAAGACTTCAATAGGTTACTTGCTAAAGAACCACGTGAAGATGAAGTCTTCGATTTTATAGATAAAAAAAATCAGCAAGGTACCTATGGAATATGCGGATGAATTGGTCCTTGGGTACGAAAGAATTCAATACTCTACATTTAGGAATAGACATCAGTTTATGATGAAAGATGATGTTCAAGCTATATGTATTAGTAATTTCAAATTGAGTGGTGTTCCAGAAGACACAGCAGAAATTGAGGATGTTGGTCTACGAATATATGTAGAAGACTTGAAGAAGATAGGGTATAAGCTGGTCGTAAAAGATGGTAAGTACCTGCCAGAACTGGATTATGCCTTCTATGGACAGTTTGCTGAGTATCTTTCAGAGGAAATGCAGACATATCTAGAGTTAATGGGACTTCGAAAGGAACTTCTTTTTACAGCGGATCAAAGACTACCAATCACATGGGATAATGTGTTTGACAGAATTATGAGATTTGAGAACTTTTTAACGAGGTATCCAGATTCGAAAAAGCAAGATGTTATCTGGCTGAACTATGAGTATTATACGAAGCTGTATTTGTATGGAACTGAAGGGACACCAGCTTTTAACCTGTCAGACAACGAACTTGACAACTGGTTGAAGGTCAGTTATTCAAATATATATTTAGGGAACACTGACAGTGAATTTATAATTTACTTCAAGGAGTATTTACAAGTTATGGAGCGAGAAGAGTATGTATTGACTGAATCGGTTGATTCAGAGAGAAATACAGTACTGCATAGCTTAGACATGCAACTTATATATTAAGAAAAAAGGTTCTCATGAAATTCATGAGAACCTTTTATATTCTTAAGTTATTTTTTTTGGCGTTTTTTACCTTGGGTTGACTGCTGAAAGTGAACTTACTCTCTTCACCTTTGATTAGTCTCATTAGGTTGCTTCTATGTCTGTAAATGACAAAAGCACCTAGAAATGCTGCCCAACAGACAAACTGAAGTGACATCCCCATAAGGTAACTGAATACTGGAAACGCTGCAGCCGACATAATTGATCCCATTGACATAAAGCCAGACAGTCTAATAACTGCAAATTGGAATACAATTAGAATAAGGGCAAGTACAGGGTTTGTTCCAACAATCATACCTGCAGTTGCTGCGACGCCTTTACCGCCTTTAAAACCAAGAGTGAATGGATAGCAGTGCCCAATTACTGCAAATGCTCCACAAATCACAGCACCATCTTGTCCCATCAAGTAATGGCCAATAAGTGCAGACACCAAGCCTTTGGAGAAGTCTCCTAAGAATGCTACAGCACCGGCTTTCTTTCCAAGCGTTCGAATGACATTCGTCGCTCCAGTGTTGCCGCTTCCGTACTCTCTAATATCGATATTGCCCATCCACTTGCTAACAAGGAATGAAAACGGGATACTGCCCAGCAGATAACCGATACCGATGAGTAGGAATATCGTCGTATTTAACATGTCATACCTCCCATACAAACCTATTTTAACACAAGTTGCGACTTCAAAACTATACTATTAAATTCGAAAATGATACAATCGACTTAGCTAGTTCATATTTATGGGGGGGCTCACAATGAAAGAAATTCAGATATCATCGGCCGATGGTTTACTTTTACAGGGTAAACATTGGACATCTGAAAAGCCTGTTAAGGCAGTCGTACAGATATCCCACGGGATGGCTGAACATATAGACAGATACGACAGCTTTGCACGTTATTTAAATGATCAAGGCATAGAGGTATACGGGCACAGTCATAGAGGTCATGGTAAAACCGCAACATCGTCGAGCGACCTTGGCTACCTAGCCCATAGTCGCGGATGGGATATGTTGGTTGACGACCTAATTGAAGTCACCAGCATGATCAAAGATGAAATGCCAAATGTTCCGCTCATTCTTATGGGACATAGTATGGGGTCTTTTGCTGCACGTAATGCATTAAGACGACAGGCTCAGTTATACGACGGTGCTATTATTGTCGGATCAGGTTGGCAAAGTCAGATTACTGTCAAACTTGGAAAATGTGTATCAAAAGTGGTTAAATCCACAAGTGGAGAGCGAACACGTTCAAAGCTGATGGACATGCTACTGTTTAATAATTACAACGATGGTGTACTGGATAGTCGTACGTCGTTTGACTGGTTATCTAGAGATCATGAAATGGTTAAGACATATATTGACGACCCCTATTGTGGTTTTTTATGTACAACAAGTTTTTACAATGATTTATTGACTGGTGTTGGTCGTGTCATGAAGAGATCAGGACTTGAACTCATACCAGTGGACATGCCTATTTTAGTTGCGTCTGGAGATCGAGACCCAGTCGGCAATTATGGTAAAGGTGTAAAAAAGTTAGTAGAGAATTATAAGAGAAATGGTTTAAACAATGTTGAAATGAAACTTTATTCTGAAGGCAGACATGAAATACTAAATGAGATGAATCGTATGGTTGTCTTTGAGGATATAACCGACTGGATTTTAAGAAGTATAGATAAATAGATATAGAGAAGTACTATTTGACAAGTGTAGATTCATATGACATGATGTTAGCGAATGCTAACGTAAGGAGGGATTATGTCAAAGACCACAAGGCAAAAGCTATGTGAGGCTGCTATTGAGCTATTCTCCAATGAAGGCTATGATGGCGTTACGACCAAAAAAAATAGCAGAAGTTGCTGGCGTTAGCGAAATGACACTCTTTAGGCACTTTGGTTCAAAAAAACAATCTGTTCCAAGACGCCTATGATTCATATTTGTATCAACCGAATTTTGAATCTCTCTTTGAGAGCGGACTAAAAGGAGATATCGAAAAAGACTTGCTGAGAATTGGGCATGTTTATCTCGATGTTCTCAGTATGAACAGGTCTCTCATAATGATGGAGATCAGGTCGAAGACCCTTGAAAAAGGAGAAAGACAGCCACTCACTAAGGCGCCATTACTGTTTAAAACTCAAATGATCAAATACTTAGAGACTTTGAGGCGTAGTGGAAAAATAAAGAATGAAGATGTAGAGTTGATTGCGGTTGCCTTTATCAGCAATATTATGGGGCATTTTTTTAGAGAGACAATTTTTCATGAAACGATTACGGACATTACCGCACAGGATGGGATCGATTATAGCATCCGTCTTTTTGCGCAGAGTATATCAGTTACGCCATAGTTCTATGGCGTTCTCTTTTGACACTTGTGTTAGTGAGTACTAACTGCAGTTGATTCTTTCTAAAAGGAGTTTGTGTCATTTTGAAGAGTAAAAAGGTGCTTAATGTTAGGTGAAAACAGGTATAAGTATTAAGTGTGTTAAGAGTTGTGGGACTTTTGTTTATTTGAGTGAAAGTTTAGAAAAAATTAACACATAAACAATTGAATAATCAGTATCTTCAGACTATAATAATCAATAATTTGAAATGGATTTGTACAGGTAGGGCTAGGCATATGTAACAATATGCAATAAAAGAGGTGTATTGAAAATGAAATCTATCAGACATGCCGGAATTGATGTTGGATCAACGACTGTTAAAGCCGTTGTCATGGATGAGAATCATAGCATTCTATTTTCAACGTACAGGCGTCACTTTTCCGATGTGAAAAGCGCAGCGGTTGCGCTCTTTGAATCTTTAAAGGAACACCTAATTGACGCTGAGTTTACTTTGAGTGTTACAGGGTCTGGCGGACTTATGCTGTCAGAAGTTCTTGCAATGCCATTTGTCCAAGAGGTTGTGGCTAGCTCATCAATGATACGAAGAAATTACACAGAAGTTGATGTTGCAATTGAACTTGGTGGTGAAGATGCAAAAATTACATACTTTGGTAGTTCGTTAGAACAGCGAATGAATGGTGTTTGTGCAGGTGGGACTGGCGCTTTTATTGATCAGATGGCAAGTCTTATAGGCACTGACGCAAGTGGTCTTAACGACCTTGCAAAACATCATAGTGTAATATATCCCATTGCATCAAGATGTGGCGTTTTCGCAAAATCAGATATTCAGCCACTTCTTAATGAGGGCACTCCGAAAGAAGATATTGCTGCATCAGTGTTTCAAGCCGTGGTGAATCAAACTATTAGTGGACTTGCTTGTGGAAAGCCTATTAGAGGAAATGTCGCATTCCTTGGGGGTCCATTATACTTTCTTTCAGAACTCAGAAAGCGGTTTATTGAAACCCTAGATTTAAGTGAAACAGGCTATGTTTTCCCGGAAAATGCCCAGTATGCTGTGGCCATAGGTGCTGCTTACGAAGGTATGAGAGAAAAGAGTATTACATGGACAGAGATTTCTTCGAAGTTAAGTAAGATTATGAAGAAAACAGCTTCAAGGACAGAGCACTTAGAAACTCTATTTGAAACCCCTGAAGAGTATACAACTTTTATTAATAGACAACAAAAAACATGAAGTGAAAAAAGCAAATTTGGGTGATCATCAAGGGCACTGTTACTTAGGTATAGATGCTGGGTCAACAACAACAAAAATGGCTCTAATAGATGAACAAGGCAGACTTCTTCATTCTCACTACGGGTCAAATGAGGGGAATCCGCTTCATTCTGTTATGAATGCACTTAAGCTTTTATATAAAAAAATGCCCAAGAATACTAGGATTTCCAAGGCTGCTGTTACAGGGTATGGTGAACACCTCCTAAAGTCAGCTCTCCATATTGATCTTGGTGAGATTGAGACGGTTGCTCATTACAAAGCAGCAGAGTTTTTCCAACCAGGTGTGGATTTTGTTCTAGACATTGGTGGACAGGACATGAAAAGTCTAAAAAATTAATGATGGATACATAGAGAGTATTATGTTAAACGAAGCGTGCTCTTCTGGTTGCGGTTCATTTATTGAAGCATTTGCAAAATCAATGCAATATGAAGTTCGAGATTTTGCTAAAGAAGCTTTGTATGCAACTCATCCTGTTGATTTAGGTACAAGGTGTACAGTCTTTATGAATTCAAAGGTGAAGCAAGCGCAAAAGGAAGGTGCAGGTGTTGGAGACATATCTGCAGGAATATCCTATTCAGTTATAAAGAATGCATTATACAAGGTCATTCGTCTTCGAAGAATGGATGAACTAGGGTCAAAAATTGTTGTTCAAGGTGGAACATTTTATAATGATGCAGTTCTAAGAAGCTTCGAGAAAATCACGGGAAGAGAAGTCGTTAGGCCTGATATTGCAGGTGCAATGGGAGCATTTGGAGCGGCTCTAATTGCAAGAGACACTCACCTTGAGGATGAAGTTTCAACTATATTGTCATTAAAGAAACTGGAATCTTTTTCATCCAAAATTATAAATCAAAGATGTGGTCTATGTGGCAATAGATGTCTACTCACCATTAACAAATTTTCTGATGGCAATCGGTTTATATCAGGCAACAGATGTGAACGTGGTGCTGGTGAAAAAATAAAAGTTTCAAATACACCCAATATTTATGACTATAAGTATAATCGTGTGTTTGCATATGACTCAATACCAGAGGAAAAAGCGCATAAAGGAGTAGTTGGTTTACCGAGAGTGCTCAATATGTATGAACATTATCCGTTTTGGCATACATACTTCACAGAATTAGGATACCGAGTGATCCTATCGGATGAATCCTCAAAAGACATGTATACAAAGGGGATGGATAGTATTCCATCAGAGTCAGCATGTTATCCAGCTAAACTTGCTCATGGTCATATTGAGAACTTGATCGAAAAAGAATCTGATATTATTTTTTATCCATGTATTCCATATGATATGAAAGAATCGGATCATGCTAATAATCATTTTGCATGTCCTATAGTGACAAGCTATCCTGAGACGATATATTCCAACGTTGAACAGCTTGGTGAAAGTGGTGTGAAATTTATGAAGCCGTTTCTTCCACTGGACGCACCAAGGCGAATGGAGAAAAAACTTTACGATGTATTCCATAGTCATGATATTAGTAGAAGCACTCATAAATCAGCGGTAGAATCTGCTTATGAGGCGCTTGAAATGTATAAGTCAGATGTCCGTAACAAAGGTGAGGAAATTCTTAAGTGGATAGAGGACAATGGTTCTAAAGGAATAGTGTTAGCTGGCAGGCCCTATCATATAGATCCTGAGATAAATCATGGTATTCCAAAATTAATAACAAACTACAATATTGCAGTACTTAGTGAAGATGCAATAGCCCATCTGGAAGATGTACCAAGACCACTACGCGTTGTGGATCAGTGGATGTTCCATACTCGACTGTATAATGTTGCTGCTTATACCGCATCCAGAAAAGATTTGGAAATGGTTCAACTCAATTCGTTTGGTTGTGGACTGGACGCAGTGACAACTGATCAGGTTCAGGAAATTATGACTAGTGCAAACAAGTTGTATACACTTTTAAAAATTGACGAGATTAATAATCTTGGTGCTGCTCGAATTAGGCTGAGATCCTTAATTGCAGTGATGAATGAAAGAGTCGACTCTAAGATAAAGCCACTACCAAGTATGATGCAAGAGCGCGTGGTTTTTAAGAGGTCAATGAAGGACAAGTATACAATTATTTCACCACAAATGTCGCCAATTCATTTTGAATTACTTGAAGAAGTTTTTAACATGAGCGGGTACAACTTCAAGGTTCTTCCAGATGTTAATAGGTCAGTTATTGAAGCGGGATTAAAGTACGTTAACAACGATGCGTGTTACCCATCTATTTTGGTTGTTGGTCAGGTTATGGAGGCTCTGCTTTCAGGAGAGTATGACTTGTCTAGAACTGCGGTAATTATGTCTCAAACCGGAGGCGGCTGTCGGGCAACAAACTACATAGCATTTATTCGAAAAGCACTTAAGGATGCAGGACTTGAACAGGTTCCAGTCATATCGTTAAATGCTGGTGGTTTAGAAAAAAATCCAGGTTTCAATCTTGATTTAAGGTCATTAAAACGCCTTAGTATGGGAATGATATATGGTGACCTACTGATGAGACTGCTCTTTAGGGTTAGACCATATGAAGTTATTGATGGCTCAGCAAATGAACTACACAGAAAATGGATGACGCGTTGTAAAGAGTCGTTAGTAAAAGCAGATAGAACCACCTACAAAGACAATGTAAAACACATTATTGACGATTTCGATAATTTTCCAATACATGATATTGTCAAACCTAAAGTAGGCATTGTAGGTGAGATTTTGGTAAAGTTTCATCCAGGTGCGAATAATAGGCTTGTTGAATACTTAGAATCTGAGGGCTGTGAAGCTGTTGTGCCCGACTTAGCAGATTTCATGTTGTATTGTGGCTATAATGCAGTTGTTCGTCACGACGAGCTATCAGGCTCCTTAAAATCGAAGTTAGGTGGCAATATGCTTATTAAGTATATAGAACACTATAGGAAAGATATGAAACTGCATTTGAAAAACAGTAAACGGTTTACTGCACCAGAGAATATTGAGCATTTAGCGGACAAAGCTTCAAATGTGCTTTCCGTATGTAATCAAACTGGGGAGGGATGGTTCCTTACAGCTGAAATGATGGAGTTGCTGGAATCAGATGTAAACAATATTGCTTGTCTACAACCTTTTGCATGTTTGCCTAATCACATTACTGGTAAAGGAATGATCAAATCATTGAAGAACATTTTTCCAAAAGCTAATATAGCACCGATTGATTATGATCCTGGTGCCAGCGAAGTGAATCAGATTAATAGACTGAAATTAATGCTCTCAACTGCATTTGATTCTTTATAGCATTATCTGGTATAATCATGGGGGCTCAACAAAATGTTGAGCCTCCTGTTATGAGTGTGCATGACAGGAATATGAAGTTCTCACAATATTATGAATAGTGATTAAAATCCGAAAGTTTACTTATTCAGAAAAACTTTAAGAAATTTTCATGAAAACGTTTTACTTCTTTGATCTTTTTGCTAAAATATTGTTGTGTAACTCTTATCAAGATGACAAGTCCATATAAAATACATATTGATTTTTCGGACTTGCCACAATTTTAATTTCCTAATAAGAAAGGGAGTAGTGTGAATGTCTTACGTAAATGAAGTATTTGAACGCGTTCAAGCTAGAAATTCAAGTGAACCTGAATTTCTACAAGCAGTTGAAGAAGTATTTGAGTCTCTAGAGCCTGTTTTAGCTCAACACCCTGAATTCGTTGAAGCTAACATTCTTGAAAGAATGACAGAGCCTGAGCGTCAAATTATATTCCGTGTACCTTGGGTTGACAATGCTGGTAACCTACAAGTTAACCGTGGTTTCCGCGTTCAGTTCAACGGAGCAATTGGTCCTTACAAGGGCGGCCTTCGTTTCCACCCATCTGTTTACCTAGGTATCGTTAAGTTCCTTGGTTTCGAGCAGATCTTCAAGAACTCACTAACTGGCTTACCAATCGGTGGCGGTAAAGGTGGTTCTGACTTTGATCCTAAAGGCAAAACAGATGCAGAAGTTATGCGTTTCTGCCAGTCATTCATGACTGAGCTTCAAAGACATATTGGACCAGACGTTGATGTTCCAGCTGGTGACATCGGTGTTGGCGGTCGTGAAATTGGCTACATGTACGGTCAATACAGAAGAATCCGTGGCGCATTCGAAAACGGTGTTCTTACTGGTAAAGGCCTTAAGTACGGTGGTTCTCTAGTTCGTACTGAAGCAACTGGTTTCGGTCTTGTTTACTTCGTAGACGAAATGCTTAAGTACAACAAAGATACAATGGAAGGCAAGACAGTAGTTATCTCTGGTTCTGGTAACGTTGCTATCTACGCTTGTAAGAAAGCTACTGAACTAGGCGCTAAAGTTGTTGCTGTTTCTGATTCTGCTGGTTACGTTTACGATGCTGACGGTATCAAGCTAGATACTGTTAAGCGCATTAAAGAAGTTGAACGTAAGAGAATCAAAGAGTACGTTGTTGCTCATCCAACTGCTGAGTACCATGAAGGTCGCGGCGTTTGGGGTATCAAGTGTGATATCGCTCTTCCATGTGCAACTCAAAATGACATCCTAATCGATGACGCTAAGCTTCTTGTTGCTAATGGTTGTAAAGTAGTTGGCGAAGGTGCTAACATGCCTACAACAAACGAAGCAATCAAGTACCTTCTAGAGCAAAAAGTTCTTCTTGCTCCTGCTAAGGCTGCTAATGCTGGTGGTGTTGCTACTTCAGCTCTTGAAATGTCTCAAAACTCTATGCGTTACTCTTGGACTTTCGAAGAAGTTGATGCTAAGCTTAAGCAAATCATGATCGATATTCACACGAATGCAGCTGCTGCTTCTGAGAAATACGGCATGGGTTACAACCTAGTTGCTGGTGCTAACATCGCAGGCTTCCTAAAAGTTGCTGAAGCAATGGTAGCTCAAGGCGAATACTAATCTGACGATTAAAATGACATAACATTTGAGGGACTGTTTTCGGACAGTCCCTTTATTATTTTTTTGAGAAAATGGATATATAGCATAAACGGCTTCAAATCTAAAAACCAAAAAGAAATAACGAGTTCTTTCGAACTCGCCAGTAGTATTGTTTTCTCAATTGTAGTGTTCTATCAATTACTAAGATTTCTTCAATACATCAAGAAGTGCGTCTACAGCATCTTCCTTTGTAGCCCATGATGTAATCAATCTAATTGCAGAATAAGTTTGGTCAATTTTCTGCCATACATAAAAATCAAAATCGTTTTGTAGTGCTTTTATCTTTTCGTTTTCTAGAATCGGGAAGAGCTGGTTTGTTGTTGGTGGTACTAGGAAGTTATATCCTGCGCCCTTGAGACCTTCTGTAAGCTTATTTGCCATATTAATTGAATGAGTGGCTAGCTCGTAGTACAAACCATCTTTGAAAAGCTCCTCGAATTGTATACCAAGTAAACGACCTTTGGCGAGGAGTGCACCTCTTTGTTTGATAATGTATTCTATTCCAGGTTGAAGGGTCTTGTTTCTTATAATGAGAGCTTCACCGAGTAAGGCACCGATTTTTGTTGCTCCAATGAAGAATGCATCTGTTAAGTTGTATAAGTCTTTTAATCCAACACCAAATTGTGGCTGGCAAAGAACTGTACCCAGACGTGCACCGTCGCAGTATAGTAAAAGATCATGATTATCACAGTAAGCTCTTAACTCTTTCAATTCGTCTATTGTATAAACCGTTCCGAGTTCGGTTGGATTTGAAATGTAAACTAGACGTGGAAGAACCATGTGTTCGTCTTCATGACTACTGATAACACTATCAACATGTGCTGTTGTCAGTTTTCCATCCTCTGTTTTGACAATACAAATCTTATGGCCAGTGGCCTCAATGGCACCAGTTTCATGAACGGCAATATGACCTGTCTCGGCAGCAATACATGCTTCATGTGGCCTCAAAAACGAACTGATAGCAATTAAGTTTGTCTGTGTTCCACCAGAGATCATATGAATTTTTGCATCAGAGTCACCAATTTCTTTTTTTTAGCATATGTATTGCATTTTGTGTATGTGAGTCGTATCCATATCCTTGTTCTTGATTTGAGTTGCTATTTATAAGTGCGTTCAATATTTGGGGATGCGCACCTTCACTATAATCATTTTTGAAACTATATTTCATAAAGAATCCTCCTAATATTAAATGAATAATATGGTCCAGTATAAATCCAGTTTAAACCATAATAGTTGAAAGTTCAACTAAAAAAAATCGACGGCTGCTGTTTATACATAAAAGAGCCACCCACAGTGATGGGTGACTCTAATAGAAGTTAGTTTGATTTTGTATTGTTGTTGAATTCCTGTTGTAGTTCTGAGAACTCTAGGCTGATTGCATGTTGCCTATCGTGTTGTCTATGACCCATTGGGAATCCATTTGTATCAAACCCGATGTATGACGTTTTAACAGGAAGAGAGAAGGTAAAAGTTGCGCCTTGGCCTTCATCGCTATTAAGAAAAATTGTGCCACCATGAAGGTCAATAATATTCTTAACAAGAGATAACCCAATTCCATGACCTTCGTGATTTCTATTAAGTGTTGTATCGACTTGAGCGAAACGATCAAATATCTTATTTTGGTTATCCTTGCTAATCCCAATTCCGTTATCAACAATAGATAAAAAGATATTCTCTTCGGAATCGTCATAAACAATTTTTACTGTAACGATGCCATCTGTTCCAGTAAACTTGATTGCGTTTGATAAAAGGTTCATTATAACTCTCTCAATTTCAAATGGATCACATTCAACAACACCTTCATCGATATCAGTATCGATGGATAATTTTATTCGTTTTTTATCTGCATAAGGTTGTATAGCCATAGTAAGTTCTTCAGCTAGGTATACAACATCCACCAAATCAATGTTCAATGTGTATTTATCTGCATCCATCTTAGTAATATCAATGAGGTTGTTAACCACTCGTAGTAGTCTATAGCTGTTGCTTTTTATAATGTTTGTAAAGCTATCGGCGTTCTCAAGGAGTTTATCATAGTTCTGTTTACTAATATAAAGCTCGTTGAGTTGAATCGCACCCAATATGACGTTTAGGGGAGTACGCAGTTCATGCGACAGGTTGATGAAGTAATCATTCTTGAATTTTTCATGTCGAATAATTTCATCATATAGTTGCCTGTTTTCATCAAGTTTTTCTCGAAGTTGCTTAGTTCGTGAATTAACCTTCGTTTGTAGTGTGTTTCCTCTATAAATGAGGAAGAGTATCACAGCGATAGATAAGCCAAGAACTATGTTGAACATTCTAAGGAAGAAATCCTCACGGTTTCCAATTTCATAATCTGAAAGCCAAGAGTTGTTTAGTTTCGTAATATAACCAGACTTCTTTTGAGTTAAGATAAAAGAGTCTAGCTGGTGAAGAAGTTTGTCATCTTTGGCCCAATACCCTGTGTTCTTGAAATACAACTTTTGGTCAACGAATTGAATATCGTCAATCTTGAAGTGTTCAAGTACAGAGTTTGCTTGGTGAAATGGCAAAATTGCAATGTCGATTACATTATTATTCAGTGCAGTGAAGGTGTCTGATATAGTCTCAAACTGCATAATGTTTTCATCGGGAGCAAGGGAAGAAATGTAGTCATCTATTGACTGACCACTTCTAATACCAATCTTATTGCCACTAAACTTTGTGGAAGCTTCATAAAAACTATGAAGATCATCGGGACTTATTGATCTTGCATCTTCTTTTGTTGCATAAAGGTAAAACTCCTGGACAAACAAGGGCAGAGATTTATCACCATGAATCGACCTATAAAATGATCCGTCGTAGAATAGATCGCCGTGATCTTTAAACGCATCTAGTGCATCTTCAGGGCTATACAACTCAATTTGCAGCTTGTACCCTTCATTTTCTGCAAATGATTTTATGAATTCAATAGCATAACCTGATGGTCGGCCATCAACATCGTAGAAAATAAAGGGATAATCATTATTGATACCAATAAGAGTTAAAGGCTCTGTCTCAGCAAATGCACTATATGGAGTTGTTATGACTAGTATTAAGATTAGCAGTAAGCTTAGCTTCATTATGCGATTCATACGCATAACCTCCATTTTATGTCTTGATGATTACTATTCTGTAATTCGTTCCTGCATATTTTCAGATGCGTTTTCTGGATCGACTTGACCAGTAAGTGCCTTTGTCACTTCATTTTGAAGAATGTATGAGATCTTATCGTAGTGTGCTACACGAGGTCTTGGTTTTGCGTTATTGAAATATGGAAGCATACTATCAATAAAAGGCATTTGTTCTAAGATATCTGGATCTTCATATAAAGACTTTACTATTGGAAGGTAGTTATGTGTTAACACCATTTCCTTTTCTTTTTCTTCACTAATCATAAACTTGATAAATTCAGCAGCTTCTTCTTTATGGTTAGAATGCTTTGAAATCATGAACATCCATCCACCAAATGTACCATGGCTCGTTCCGTTTTCTTTAAAAGAAGGGAGTGGTGCAACTTTTACTTTGCCCTTAACAGCAGAGTCGTCTGCATTCAGTTTTCTCCAGCCAGCTGGCCAATCTCGCATAAACACAAGATTTTCGGCAAGGAACTGTTTTCGTACTCCACCACTTGTATAAGTCGTAACATCTGGTGGTACAATTCCATGTTTGTATATCATATCGACCATAAGCTCTAAAGATTCTTTTGCGGTATCACTATTAAGAGCTAACTCGTCGCCGTTTGAGAACACTTCGCCGTCATTACTCCATAAAAATTCGAGATAATTACATGTTAAACCCTCATACTCAAACCATGAACCTGCGTGGCCATACATACTGCCTTCGCCATTCATAACCACTTTTGAAGTGTTGATAAGTTGATCCCATGTTTTTTGGTACAGGTTGATTGTATTTTTTCTAATAGATCTTCTCTATAGAAGAGCATACCAGAATCAATTCTGTATGGAATTGCGTAAAGTTCATTGTGAATTGTACCTGCATCAATGGCACTTTCTAGTAGGTTTGACAATTCCTCTTCAGTAAAATAAGAGTCCAGCGGTTCTACCCAACCTGCATCAACAAAAATTGCTGGCCAAATAACATCAGCGTCAATAATGTCGATGGAACCATTTTCAAGAGCAAGAGCATTATTTAATACCTCATATTTCGCATTTGTGTCATCGGGTAATTCTATGAGTTTCACACGAATTTTAGGATTAAGTTGCTCAAACTCCTCAATAGACTTTGAAACAAACCCAAGCTTGTCAGGATGGAAGTAGAGTGTAACCTCAACCTTCTGATTCATAATATAAATGAAGTTTACAAGTAAACCAACTACGATCAGGGCCACTACAACCAATAATCCTTTGTTTTTAATCATTCTGTATCACTCCCGCCTCATAGGATTCTATGATATTTATATTGATTTGCTCTATTCTTTCTTTTATCTATGAAAGTTGCCCAGCAAATCGAGCTATGTCTAAAAAATACCCGACCATAGGATACCTAAACCAGTGTAGGCATAAAAATGGATGGGGTAAGTCCTATTTTGCGTTTCGAGGTAGGATCGGTTTGTGTTCCAGTGGTGTTGAAAGTACAATTTCAGTTCGTGTGCTTCCAATAGCTTGAATTTCATCAAGTAAAGTTTCAAGCTCTAGTGTATCTGAGACCATTGCGCGAATTGTCATGCAGTCATTACCAGTAACGTGGTGACATTCAACGATTGCTTCGTGGTTGTTTACAAAAGCAAGAAATGTCTTGTGAGCGGATACATTTAAACCCACATGAATAATGACAGAAACATTTAAACCAAGCATAATAGGATTGACAACTGCTTTATATCCCTTGATGATTCCGTTTTCCTCAAGTCTTTTAACACGCTCAGAGACAGCTGGAGAAGTTAGTGAAACCCGCTTTCCAAGCTCTTTCATGGATATCCTGCCGTCCTCTTGAAGTATTTCAAGTATTTTTGCATCAGTAATGTCCATTATGTCCTCCTAATAATATAAAGGTTTGTTTTCGAAATAACTTACTATATTAACTCCTTATATATTATCACTTTTCAATGTGACTGTACACTCGAAAATTACAGATGTATAATATAGCATATAAACTATGAAGTATACCCACGGGGAGGCGTTACCATGTCGAATGTTAAAATTACCGAAACTATTCTACGTGATGCACACCAATCGTTGATTGCAACGAGACTTAAAACAGAACAAATGGTGCCGATTCTAGAGGCTCTTGATAATGCAGGATACCATGCACTTGAATGCTGGGGCGGCGCAACGTTTGATGCGTCACTAAGATTCCTTAGTGAAAGTCCATGGGACAGATTACGTACTATTAAAAAGCATGTTAAGAACACAAAGTTACAAATGTTACTTCGTGGTCAGAACATTCTTGGTTACAAGCACTATCCAGACGATGTTGTTCGTGAGTTTGTAAAGCACGCAGTTCATAATGGTATTGATATTATTCGTATCTTTGATGCTCTAAATGATATTCGTAACCTTGAAACAGCGATTGATCAAACTAAAATAGAAGGCGCACATGCTCAAGCAGCTATTTCTTACACAATTTCTCCAGTTCATACTGTTGATACGTATGTAAAACTAGCTAAAGACATGGAGTCAATGGGTGCTGATTCAATTTGTATTAAAGATATGTCTGGTCTACTAAAGCCATATTCAGCATATGAGCTTGTGGGCGCACTTAAAAAAGCGGTAAATGTTCCGATTGAAATGCACTCGCACTGTACATCAGGTCTTGCAAGTATGACATATATGAAGGCGATTGAAGCAGGTGTTGATATTATTGATACTGCAATTTCACCATTCTCAATGGGGACGTCACAGCCTCCAACAGAAGCTTTTGTTTCAACTCTTATGGACACTCAATATGAGACTGGCCTCGATATGAAAGTTCTTAATGAAGTGGCTGAGTACTTCACACCTATTAGAGAACAGTCTTTAGAATCAGGTCTACTAAACCCTAAAGTACTTGGTGTTGATATTAACACTCTAGTATATCAGGTTCCAGGCGGTATGCTTTCTAATCTTGTGTCACAGCTTACAATGCAAAATGCAATTGATAAGTTTGACGAAGTTCTAAAAGAAGTACCGAGAGTTCGTGAAGACCTAGGTTACCCACCACTAGTAACACCTACAAGCCAGATTGTTGGTACACAAGCTGTACTTAATGTTATTACAGGTGAACGTTATAAAATGGTTCCTAACGAAGTTAAAGCATACGTTAAAGGTATGTATGGCCGTCCAACAATTCCTATGAAGGAAGAATTTATTAAGAAAATTATTGGTGATCAAGAAGTTGTAACTTGCAGACCAGCAGATACTCTTGAGCCTATTTTAAATATTGAAAAGAAGAAAATGGCAGAATACTTCGAGTCTGATGAAGACGTTCTATCATACGCTCTATTCCCACAACCCGCTGAGGAGTACTTTAAGTACCGTCAAGCAGAGAAGTATAAGATTGACAGCGGAATGGTTGATACAGAGCAAAAAACACACCCAGTTTAGTAAACGCATTAGCGTTCTTCAATAATTGTCTTAATTGACGTTTTTACCACAAAGCAGCTTTTGTTGCTTTGTGGTTTTTTTTTATTTTTGTGACTAGAATAACTTAAGAGTGTTTGATCATTGAATCACTATGGGCATGTTGAACTATTGAGTATGAAATGTTCTATTTCATAAAAAAATGGGAATTAATAAAGTAGACGAGTAAAAATCGTTTTGTATATGAATTACAGAGAGATAAACGCACCGAAATGTTAAACTAAATTGTAGGAGAGGATGTGATACTTGATGAAGTTTACCATACATGAAGAGGTTTTGAAGTATTTACGATCAATGAGAACAAATGAAGTTACAATTAATTTGGATCACTTAACAAGTTGCTGATCGACAATTAGAGAGATCACAGTACAAACATGGTCTCCACGTAATCCGGCGGGTTACGACTTATATCATGAAAATGGTTTAGTTATTTATGTAGATAAAGACATCATTCATAACGACTGGCTTGATTTAAGTATGAATCCTATAAGATCTGATTTGCCAGACCGAGAAATTCTTGTCTTAGGTACAGAAAATAAGTAAAATGAAAAACTATTTGATATGAACTGAATCATAATACTCAATTGAAAATAAACCAAATTAAAAATGGACACAAAAAGACACCTGTGCTTGCACAGATGTCTTTTTGTTGTGTGAACCCTTACGTAAGAACTGATGATTCTGTTTCCAGAAATCATATTAATTATATATGGAAATGGTCATTAAATCAATACGTTTAAGCCACTTAATATATATTTACAAAATATGGAATTGGTGTTATAGTGTATATTGTAAATAAATGGAAGGAGGTTGTATGAGTAAATTTCGAGTGGGTATTTTTACAAGGGATAAAAGCTGGTTCAGGCTATTTTCAAAATATGTTCAAATGTATCATACGAGCAGTTTAGAAGTTATACTCTGTCAAAGCCTATGTTCAGCTTATGAGGAAAACTTAGACATATCACTTATTGATAAGTGTGAGAAAATTGATGACTTTGCTTCACTGAACAAAAAAGATATAGGAAGGCACTTATATCTAATCAATAATAGTGAAGAGAGTTTTACAGCTGACTCAGTTTATAAATATGTACCAGCAGACCAGTTGGTAAATAGACTACTAGACCTGGTAAAAGGGGCAATAGGTGATAAGAATGTAAAACACATAGTTGTCTCGTCGGCAGTAGAAACAAGAACCAGTTATGATTTGTGTGAATATATAGGTCAAAACAGTCTTAAAGGCAAAACACTACTACTCTCTTTCTCATATTTTGATGCATTAAATGACCCAAAATCAAGGGAGATAAATGACCCATTTGGACGTTTGGTGTATTATGCCTCTGAGTCTGAAGACAAACTCTTTGGTAGTCTTGATGTTCTTGTAACTAAGAAGGCTGGAGACCTTCATACAATCCTTAAACCATATCCATTTGACGCTTCACTTTGGAATCAAACCATTTCGGAAAATGTCATACGTACACTTAATAAACAGTCACAATATAAGACCATAATATGGCATTTGGGATCAGTTTATAGTTTAGGATTTGGTGAGATACTTCAAAGTGCAAACAACTTTTTATGGTTTGGCAATGAATCGGACTTACTAGAAGACAATGCATTTCTTTCATATCAAGGTTTAAGCGGTTGTAGACTGGATCTGAAAACCACATTAATAAACCTAAAGACATGGGATGGTAATTATGAGGAATCAGTAAGCAAATGTAGTCGTATTGCAAAAGAGATAAAAGGACTTTAAAAGAGCTCAAATCGAGGTTGCTAAAATGAAAAAACCAAAACAGTGAAATGAACGAACTACTTAAATTGATTAGGGATCGATTGAGCAATAAGGAAGTTTTAGAAGACGATAGAGTGTTAAGTGTTATAGAAGATATAGTTTTAGATTCTCCTGTTTGTAGGAATATGAGCATTGAAGACCAGAAGACACTTGTTCAACGACTTTTTAACAGAATGCGCCGATATGACGTTATTCAACCACTTCTTGATGATAGTTCAGTGACTGAGATTATGATTAATGGACCTTCCAATATCTTCATTGAAGTTGGTGGAAAAATTATTCCGTCAGGTGTTCAGTTTGAATCTCAAGAACGACTGGAGGCTGTTGTACAGCAAATAGTTTCAGAAGTTGATAGGAAAGTGAATCGATCCGACCCCATAGCTGATGCACGGTTAAAAGATGGGTCAAGGGTAAATGTTGTTCTCCCTCCTGTTGCCCTTGATGGTGCAGCCGTAACAATAAGAAAGTTCAGCAAAGACAAGCTGACTATGGACAAGTTGGTTGACTATGGGGCTTTGTCTAATGAAATAGCCGAATTTTTATCGAAACTTGTCATATCAAGACATAATATTTTGATATGCGGTGGTACTGGTTCGGGCAAAACCACGTTTCTAAATGCATTAAGTGACTATATTCCCAAGGACGAACGTATCGTTACAGTGGAAGACAGTGCTGAGCTAAAGTTGAATGACATTCCTAACTTGATTCGCTTAGAGTCGCGTGAAGGTAAAAGAAATGATGAATTGTCAGTTTCAATGCAGGACTTGATTAAATCGTCACTTAGAATGCGTCCTGATCGAATCATCGTTGGTGAAGTCAGAGGTGCTGAGGCGCTTGATATGCTTCAGGCTATGAATACAGGCCATGAAGGATCTATCACAACGGGTCATAGTAATTCTGGAAAAGATATGCTTCACAGGCTAGAAACCATGATTTTGTCAGGCGCTAGGGACATTCCACTTCACTCCATTAGAAGTCAAATCTCAAGTGGGCTAGATATAATCATTTATTTAAGACGGTTTAAAGATGGGGCAAGACGGGTTGTAAGCATTGAGGAAATTACAGGCTTTGATGGTGATGATATAAGTACTGCGCTCATTTATTCCTTCGATAGAACCAGAGGATACGTTAAACACAGGGAGATGGAGAACATATGGAAGTTAGAAGCTTATTTAGAGACTTAATAAATTCTAAACACTTCCCTCGGGCGGCATGTGAGCTTCTTGTTCTTTCCATAGTGACAGGGTATGTGTTTTATAAAAGTGTTTTTTGGAATGGCTTTTGTCTTGTTATGTATTAGCGTAACAGTAAAGGGTAGAATTGAATCTCTGAATAAAAGTGAAAAACAATCTAAGACAGAAGCCTTTGTAGATTTACTTCACGTTATACGAAGGTTAAGCGCCTCGGGTATGTCCATTCAGGCTTGTTTCAAAGCCGCTGAAAAAGAACTTGAAAGTCTCTATCCAGATAGTAATGCATGGATCATAGTGTCGTTGGCAGATTTGAATTCTAAACTCACTGTAGATCCGTATCCTGGACCTTATATTAAAGAATGGGGAGAACGAGAAGGGTTAAAAGAAATAAGGGATTTTGGACAAATTGCGACAGTTGTTCAAGAGTATGGTGGAAACTTGTCAGAGCAAATCGGAGAAACCGCATTAATGATTTCTCAGAGAGTTGAGACAGATAGACACATTTGTTCTGGCTTCTAGTAAGATCTTCGAGCAAAAAGTCTTGTATTACTTAGGGTATGTCATGATACTTGTTCTACAGTCTGTTATGCCCGAAATGTTTAGTGTTTTGTATGGAACACTTATAGGCAGAGGGGTCATGACACTGTCATTATTATTCATGGTGGTAGGTCGATCAGTTGGAATGAAACTCACAAGAATTGAGGTGTAGTGTGGAATCTTTGTATATTAAGATCGCGAATGTGTTAGCAAGTATGAATGCGATTTTGGATAAAGTGCCATTAATTCAACTAAGAAGAAATGCAATTAAAATATACTCTGAGAAAATAGACACCCCATTTGAATACGTACTTGCCAAAGGGTTTGTGACTGGGAGTATAATTATGCTTCTAATCATGCTTTACGCAATGACAAGTAACTTAGAGTCATTAGCCCTAGTTCTCATGATTGGTTCATCTATACCTATTGGTGTCTATCTTCAGTTTCAAGAAACCAAGAGAATTCTTTTGAAATACGAACGTGAAGTCACAATAACCTTCTCTAGACTATCATCAAACTGTTCAATGTTTTTAGCATCGGGACTAAGCGTGCGTAGAGCGTTTGAGCTAAGTGCAGAAAACTTAGAAGAAAGTCAAATTGCTTTGCAAATAGAAAAAGCTGTGTCAGATTTGAGAATGAATGCCAATACGAGCGAAGTTTTTGCTGCACTTAATAATCGTGTGCGCCATCCCTTTGTTGCTGAGTTTACTTCCATACTCGAGCAGACTGAGAAGTATGGTGTTGGATCAAATGCAGACCTAGATAGACTCATAAAAAATTCATGGCAAATTAGACGAGATTCTGCAAGTCAAGCAGCTAAGGAGATGGAAACAAAATTAGTGTTTCCAAGCATGTTGATCTTCTTTGGGGTCATGATCATGATTGCTGTTGGTATGCTTATGCAATTAAGTATGTAATATACAAGTCAGAAAGTGTAGAAAGAGGAGTGTATATGAACGATTTAAAAAGGTTTATATGTGAAGAAGAAGCAATGGGTACAGTAGAGGTTGTATTGATTGCTGCAGTGTTAATTGGGATTGGTTTAATGTTTAAAGATGTTGTTCTGAGATTTGTTAAGAAACATCTCGCCCAAGTAGAAGAAGTAAATGTTGATATTGATGTTTTGACTGAGACAAATGAAAATGTAATCACGAATGAATAAATAATTTGATTTCAATAAGGAGGTGACTCCACCATAAATACCACAAGGATTTTAATAAAGGATAATAGTGAGGACATACAAGTTGGTTTAGAAATGATTCGGAGGCATCAACCCGATGGGTTCATTCCCATTCAATTTAAACTAAGTGAGAATGGTCTTGATTTAGAATTCAAGACTGAAAGGTATACGACTCTTGCGACACACTTGGAAAGATCAGTATTATCTGACGAAGGATTTGCCTGTCTAATTGTCTCCTTGATTGCCCCTCTTGAACATTTAGAGCGGTTCTATTTAGATGGCATTTATGTTAGTCTTCAGCTTTCGAATCTCTATTATAATTATCAGGAAAAAGAGGTTATGCTACTTTATGGAACGACAGAGAAAGAGCTTAATGGGATTGAAGAACGTCTTAAATCTCTAATTAGAGAACTAATATATGAACATGCGAGATTGGAAGTTCCAAATTCGGAATTTATATCAACCCTACTGTCTTATCTTAAAGAGCCAGGGTGGCACCTCAAAGGACTTAAGTATTTACTAAAAGAGCAGATTCAGAAAAATGTGACTGCAAATATGGGTGAAGTATCTGAAGGATCAAGGCAAAAAAGTAAAGAGGAAGCTCTTAAGTCAGAAGCAGTCATTAAACATTTTAATGGAAAAGTGGCTGAAAAGGTTGAAGGTAAATCTGGCAAGATTTCAGATGAAAGGAAAGCAGGTTTTAGGAAAGATGTAGACCTTAATAAATTGAAAATTGGATTTTTAATTGCTTTGGCTGGATTTTTATTTGGTTATATCAGAACTTTAAGTTTTTCGTCATCTGAAAAAGTAGGATTAATGTTAATAATTGGTGCATTAATAGGCATAATTGTTGTAAGAGTTGGTAAAGGTTCAGAAAAAGCATTCACCAAGAATAAGAATGTAGTTGGGGGAGCGTTACCACGTGAGTTAGAAGTGAAAAAAAAGTTCTATATTTGAAGTAAAAACGCAAAAGGAACCTTATTCAGAAGCTCAAGATAGAACTGTTATGGTCAAAAAGGTAAAGGATGGATTTGCACTTTCAGGGCAATCAGGTCACAAAATTCCACTCAACAAGGATATTCTAATTATTGGAAGGCAAGAAGGTGTAGCGGATATTCTCATAACAGAAAACACATCTGTTGGAAGACAACATGCAAAGTTGATAAAGATTGATAGTAGTTATGCCGTAAAAGATTTGAAATCTATTAATGGTACATATGTGAATGATAAGAAGGTTGCACCAGATCAGCCTATTGCCCTTATGGATGGCGATGTGCTTATAGTGTCAGACGAACGGTTTACGTTCCACTCAATTAGGTAAGCGATTTTTTTTATAAATGATCCCGTAGACAATATTGTCGGAATCGGGATCATTTTTACGTTAATAATAAACGTTCGTTCATTTTATGAGGTGTTTTAAATATTGTGGGTATAAAATAATAATGAACGGGGGTTTATTTATGCAGACGTTAAAAACCGAGATTAAAGATAAAATACTTATTGAAGCTAGAAGAATTTTTCATCAAAAAGGATTTGAGAAAACGTCTATGAGGGAAATCGCAGAAGCTTCAGGCATTACTGTTGGGAATGTTTATCGTTATTTTAAAAATAAGAACGAGTTGTTTTACGCAGTTGTTCAGGAAGCCCATGAAGCCATAACGCATATTGTACAGTCGGACCACAGTGATAATGTTATTGTAATGGACAATCATATTTCTGATACTATTTTTCTGGAGAAAGTAGATCCTACCTTGAACGATATAATAGATGTTTTTGTTAAGTATAAAGTGGAAATTACCATACTGGTTTATAAATCTCATGGATCGGAACTGGGTATGATGATAGATAGATTCACAGAAATGATAATAGATAAGGTGTATACTCAAGTTTTTCATCATAGTGAAGGGAACGCTATTGACATGAAGTTGCTGTCAAAATCTCTAGCTCTAACCTGTATTCAGGGAATCACAGAAATTTGTAATTCGAACTTAAATGATGAGGAAATGTATAAAAGTATATATGGTCTGTTGATGTTCTTGTTCATGGGAGCAAAGCAGAGACTTGAACAAATTGAAAGACGATTGGTAGGTGGTCTTGGTGAGTAAAAGATCAGATTTTCAGTGGAAAGCTTTAAAATCTGTTTATATACTGCTGCTTCTTTTTTGTCTGTTAATTACAGGATGTGGTTCAAAAACGCAACCTGAGCTGAGAGTAGAAGCTAAAACACCAGTAAAGACTCAGGTAGTCCACTCGAAGGTTATTAAGGATACTGTTTCTTATATTGGTGTAATTAGCAATGATCAAATTGTTAAGAAGTCTTTCAAAGTTCAGGGGCGGTTGTTAAATGTTCTAGTAAATGAAGGTGACCATGTGTTAACTGGTGAGGAACTTATGACACTCGAACCCCTTGATCTAGATTTTGCTCTCGAAGCTTCAAAGGCAGATGTAACGGCGTCTAAAGCACAAATGTCTAAAGCACAAAATGCATTTGATTTTGCAATGAATAATGCTGAAGATTCAAAAAATACTTTATGAACAAGGCGCTATTTCTCAATTAAGTTATGATCAGTCTGTTTTAAATTTGGACCTTGCTAGATCAGATTTGAATAGTTCCACTGAGCTCTACAGACAAGCGAAGGTATCGCTTGAGCAAAATAAAAATATGCGATCTGAATCTGTTTTGTATGCACCGTTTGACGGACAAGTCTTTAACATCCTAGCAGAAGAAGGAGAAATGGTGAGTGCGGGCTATCCAGTTCTTATTATTAGTAATGATAAGAAAATAATGAACACTGGAGTATCACAACTGGATGTTCAGCGTATAGAACCAGGAATGTCTGCTGTAGTGGATGTTAATGATAGTCGTATTGATGGTGTAGTCAGAGGTGTGAATTTGGTGCCGGATCCACAAACGAGAACATATCAGGTGTCGATTAATATTGACGACTCAGGGTATCCTGTGGGCGCGATTGGCGAAGTGAAAATAACAGTTGGAGAGAAAAAAGGTATGAAAATACCTATACAGGCAGTACTGTCCAGTTCGATTGATTATGTTTATATTATTGAAGATGGTCTGGCTATTAAAAAGGTAATAGAGCTTGGTGATGTTGAAGGCACTGATGTGTTCGTATCAGGTCTGGAAAACGGTTCAGAACTCGTTATAGAGGGCATGAAAAATCTTAAGAATTTAAGTCAAGTTCAGATTATTGAGCAGTAGGGAGGCACTAATGAGAGGGTTAATATATACTGCCATAAAGTATAGAAAAATCACACTTTTTATTCTCGTGATCTCATTAGTAATGGGGCTTATAACTACTATATATCGCCACGGCAGGAAAATCCCGAGATCAATGCTCCCATTGCAATGGTGACGGTGGTTTATCCAGGGGCTTCTCCAGAAGATGTTGAGTCTCTTGTTACTTCTAAAGTGGAGAATGAACTGACAGAACTTGAAGGGTATGACTACTCAAATTCATTTTCGAGGAACTCTGTGTCTGTAAGTATTGTAAGACTTGTGTATGGTACCAATACTGAAGAAGCATGGCGCCTATTAAGACAAAAGATGGAAGATGTACAAAGGGAATTACCAAGTGAATGTGACACAATAGATGTGAACACAGACTTAGTCGAAACTGCGGGTATTATTGTTAGTGTTTCTGGAGAAAATTACTCTTATGAAGAACTCTTTGACTATGCAGAAGAGTTAAAAAATGATTTGTCAGAAATCAGTGGTGTATCTCGGTTTGATATTGACGGCAAACAGGAGAAAAATGTACTTGTAGAAGTCGATTACAAGAAACTGAATCAATTTAATCTGTCACTGTATGACATAACAAGACTACTAGAGAGTCAAAATCTTGAGATCCCATCTGGTTCTCTCGATACAGGTACAACCCAAATCAATGTGAAAGCAACTGGCACTTTTAACTCTATAAATGAAATAAAAGATGTTATCATTGGTATTTCAAGTGAAAATGGGTCGATAGTTAAGCTGTCAAATATTGCGGATGTAAAAATCGGTCTAGGAGATTCAACATTTAAGATCAAAGAAGGTAAGAAAAAATGCAGTTCTACTAACTGGATACTTTCAGAAGAACAAGAATGTAGTACTCGTTGGACGTAGTGTTGAAGAAGCAATAGAGGCCTTCAAAATGACATTGCCAAAAGACCTTGTGTTTGAACAGGTCCTGTATCAGCCTAAAACAGTGGAAAAATCAGTCCGTAATTTTGGAATGAATCTTATTCAAGGTGTTGGATTCGTCATAATTGTTGTCTTTCTTGGAATGGGAATACGTAATGCCATAATTGTTTCAACAGCAATCCCTGCATCTATATTTATCACTTTCTCATGTATGAAACTGATGGGTATTAACATACATCAAATATCTATTGCCGCGCTTATTGTTGCTTTAGGCATGTTGGTCGACAATGGAATCGTTATAGCAGATGCAATTCAAGTGCTTATTGATAACGACGAGGAAAAAATGAGTGCCTGCGTAAATGGAACAAAGTCAGTTGCAATTCCTGTGTTAACATCTACACTGACTACCATTGCTGCATTTATGCCATTCCTAATGCTCGATTCAATAGCTGGTGAGTATATAGTAAGTCTGCCCCAAATCATTATGATTGCACTATTGGCATCTTATGTAGTAGCGCTGTTTATAACGCCTTCCATGGCTTTTATCTTTTTTCAGGAAATCTAAGAATATAGCTCGGAAGTCTCTAGTGACGCATTTCTTTGAATTGGCTTTGGCATGGGGGGCTTAAAAAAGGAAAAACTGTCATTTTACTAATTGTGTTATCACTGGTGTTAACGGGTCATGTTGCAACACTTCTGGGACTACAGTTTTTCCCAAAGGCAGACACCCATATGATGTATCTAAATGTTGTTAGCCATGGTTCTGGAAATATTCAGCAGACAGAATTAATTGTTGATCAAGTTGCGGATATTCTCAACGACGAAATACCAGTTAAGGCATATACTTCAGCTATAGGTGGAGATTTACCGAAATTTTTTAACACACTATCAAACCGCGCTCCGTCACAAGATTATGGTCAAATGATGCTGCGTCTTGACTTGAATGTCATTGGCTCAGGATTATTGTATGAGAGTATAGAAGAATATGTTGGGCACCTGCAAGGTATAATAGATAAAAACATATCGGCAGGTAAGGTTACTGTCAATCAATTAGAACAGGCAGAGCCAATTGGAGCGCCAGTCCGAGTTCGGGTTACAGGCAACAATATGGATCGCTTGGTGACGTTGCTGAAGATATTAAAAAGCTGCTTATTGGAATACAAGGAACGGAAAATGTTGATGATGATTTTGAAGACCGAATATATGAGTTTGTTGTGAATTCAGACCGCATAAAAACGAGTCACTTAGGCATTTCAAATTTTGATGTTCAAAATGAAGTAAGTATTGCACTTCGCGCACGGGAGGCAAGTACATTTAGAAAAAATGGACTTGAATATCCTATAATAGTCAGTACAGATATTGATTCCAAGTCTGACTTAGAGAATTTTATGATAAAATCCAGTATTACTAATCAAAAGGTGCTGTTAAAGGAAGTAGCAGGTGTTGAGCTAAAGTCGCAATTGCCAGTCATTAAGAAGTATAATAAAAAGCTGGCAGTACATGTTTTAAGCGATGTATTGCCAGGGTTTTCATCGGCAAATATACAGGATGAGTTAGCGAGTCAACTTAATTCACTTGACCTTACTGGAGTTGAAGTTAAATTTGATGGAGAACCTGAGAAAATTGGAGAGAACTTTGGAAATGTTGCGGTTGCAGCAATATATGCTGTAGTAGCTGTTTATCTAATTTTACTTATTCAGTTTAAATCCTTTGCACAACCTATAGTTATACTTGTGACTGTACCACTTGCCTTAATAGGATCAGTGCTGGGATTATATATATTTGGACAGGTTCTGTCTTTTATAGCTATGCTTGGAATGGTTAGTTTGTTAGGCATTGTGGTAAACAACGCAATTGTTCTTGTCGATTTTATAAATCATGAGCTTGATGAAGGAAAGTGTATTGAAGAGGCTTGTACACATGCAGTGCAAAAGAGAATGCGACCAATTATTCTGAGTACGAGTACTACAATTATTGGCTTAACACCACTTATTTATTCGGGCAGCCCACTATTTGTGCCTATGGCTGTAGCTTTAATGAGTGGACTGCTTGTATCGACTTTGTTAACCTTAATCGTTATTCCAGTTATATATAGTTTGGTTATGAAATATGTACATCCTTGCTAACTGATTTCTTAATAAATGATACTTGTCATTATTAAAGATGTACTGTATTATTATAGTGTTGTAATCGGACATACCTAATTATGTTCGCCAGGCATGAAGGTGCTAAAACCTTTTTTGAACTGTTACCCGTACGAATTTCGATTTTTGGTTAAAAAAGTCGCTGTTCGTTCGGGTTTTTTTGTATCAATAGGGTATATACACCTTGTCTGAATGAAAATGAGATTGATCTTGACGAAAAACCGTACATTCATCGTAGAATGTTCAGAGTTCAGGCGTTAATTCTGGGATTTTCCCTTAATTTTATTGAAAAAATCCACAGTTTTCTGGCAAAAAGCCGAATTAAGATGTATAATGTTTTGTGGATGTTCGGTATTAGGGTAATCATTCTGGAACATCCATTTCGGTTGAACGAATACGATAAATTTGTGCGGGGTGACGAGATGAACAATGATATTAAAGAAATTCTATTTTCAAAAGAAGTTATTGCAGAAAAAGTTAAAGAGCTAGGTGCTCAAATTTCAAAGGATTATAAAGACAGAGAGTTACTAGTAATTGGTGTCCTAAAAGGTGCTAATGTATTTATGTCTGACCTTATCCGTGAGATTGACCTTCCAGTTGAGATCGATTTTATCGCAGCTTCAAGCTACGGACATTCGACTCAAAGCACTGGTATAGTAAAGATTATTAAAGATCTTGACTATAGTATTGAAGGAAAAAAATGTTCTTATTGTAGAAGATATTATCGATACTGGTCTAACTTTGCAATACCTAACTGAGAATTTCAGATCTAGAGGAACTGAGAGTCTTTCCATTTGTACACTTCTTGATAAGCCGGAACGCCGTAAGGCAAAAATCGACGTAGCGTACAAAGGTTTTGACATTCCAGATGAGTTTATAGTAGGTTATGGCATTGACTATGCAGAAAAGTATAGAAATCTTCCTTTTGTAGCAACACTTAAAGAAGAAGTATATCGTTAATTACAGTGAATTCCTGATTTGACTATCAGTATGAATGCATAATACTTAGAAATGATTAAATGTAATTATGCAATCATCTCCATTAAATATGGTATTTTACAGCTTGCCCACTTGCATGCAAGAATCCAGATTTATGAAAGCTTATAGGGTGTTCACAAGTGATTGACAATTGCCAAAATGACTATATAATTAGAATGTGAGTATAATGTATACAATATAATTCGGAGGTCATTACTATGGAAAAGAAACTCGTTCCGGTTGGTCTATCTAACCGACATGTACATCTAAGTCAAGAGCATATCGACGCACTATTTGGTGAAGGTTATGAACTAACAAAGTTCAAAGATCTTTCTCAGCCAGGTCAATTTGCTTGCAATGAAAAAATCGAAGTGGTAGGTCCAAAAGGCAGCCTAACTATGCGTGTTCTAGGTCCGGCTAGGAAAACGACTCAAATCGAGATCTCTCTAACAGATGGTTTTGTACTTGGCGTTAAGCCTCCAGTACGCGACTCTGGTGATCTTGCTGGTAGCCCAGGCGGCACAATTAAAGGTCCTAAAGGCGAAGCTGCTATTGAAGAAGGCATCATCGCTGCTGCTCGTCATATTCATATGCACACATCTGACGCTGAAAGATTTGGTCTTAAGGATAAGGACCGCGTTAGCGTTAAAGTGGAAGGCGATAGAGGCGTTGTATTTAACAACGTATTAGCTCGTGCACACGAGACTTACGCTCTTGAGTTCCACCTAGACATCGACGAAGGTAATGCTGCTGGCCTTAAAAACGCTATGGAAGTAGAAATTATTTAGTCTGTCATTACGCCGCGTCCTTCAGTACAAAGAACGGGGGACACCTGAAATGAATTTAGCTAAGTATATCGATCACACAATTCTAAAGCCACAAACAACGGAAGAGCAAGTTAAGGTAATTTGCGCAGAAGCGAGAGAACATAATTTCTTCTCAGTATGCGTTAATCCTTGCTATGTTACACTGGTTAAGAAGGAGCTTGAAGGTTCAGAGACAAAAGTTTGCTCTGTTATCAGCTTCCCACTTGGTGCAAACATTCCTGAAGTAAAAGCTTTTGAAGCGACTAAAGCTATCCAAGATGGTGCTGATGAAATTGATATGGTTATCAATATTGGCGCTCTTAAAGATGGTAAGTACGATTACGTTCTTGAAGACATTAAAGCAGTTGTAGAAGCTTGTAAAGGCAAAGCTCTGCTAAAAGTTATCATCGAAGCATGTCTATTAACTGACGAAGAGAAGGTTAAAGCTTGCGAGCTTTCTAAAGAAGCAGGTGCTGACTTTGTTAAGACTTCAACTGGCTTTAGCACTGGTGGCGCTACTGCAGAAGACATCGCTCTAATGCGAAAAACTGTTGGTCCTGAACTAGGCGTAAAAGCTTCTGGCGGCGTTCGTGATTTCGAAGGCGCTGAGAAAATGATTGATGCTGGTGCATCAAGAATCGGCGCAAGCTCATCTGTAGCAATCGTAACAGGTGGCGTAAGCGACTCTGATTACTAATGGAACGATCCAAATCTATGATTTGGAGCATCGTTCCTTACTCCGACGACCGCAGGGAGTCGTGAGTTA
>JDSF01000113.1_pt1 | contig 62320 bp, 61 predicted proteins | sample 199441 | NCBI WGS metagenome assembly JDSF01 (sample SAMN02592751, study PRJNA231836) | bioreactor metagenome | isolation source: continuous culture bioreactor denitrification-DNRA | place: Germany: Bremen
ACGCCCTCAAACATTCCTCGCTTGACCGGCTTGACTTGCTTCCGTTCCGGCGGCGTCACACGGGAGAGTGAGATTTAGGATAATTAGTCCAATCAAAGAGAGGAACAGACGTCAACTGTGGTCAAACCGCAGTTGACGTCTTCGCCCATGGTGAGAAGCTTGCTTCGAGGTTGGGCGCATCCCACTGAAACAATAATATTCACCTCTGCCAGTTTTCTTCGCCCGCGCGACTCAATCCAGAGGCGCTGAATCAAAGAAGGTTGTTGTCAGTCGCAGAGACATATGAAAGTGGTGTCATACTGGCAACAGTCATAAAAGAGCCCCTTTTGCTTACTTTTCTGGGCGATTGGAGAAAAGTAAGGCGGCTGTCGGTCCGCGAACCGACGGGGTTGCCTTAAAAACAAAAAAGCCCCACTAAATTAAACAATCCAGAGGGGCTTCTTATCATCTTTTCAATAAATATTATTCTCTTTGCCTACGCGGACTTTTCGGCCCTCTACGGTTGCGGATCTTTTTCTCTTTTTGTTTCTCTTTTTCTTCCGCTTCAGCCGCCGCTGCTGCCATTCTTTCTTCTTTTGAGCGTGACAGGGCGACCTTGATCAGGCGACCCTGGATCTTGGTTCCGTCAAGCATATTGACCGCTTCTCGGGTCTCTTTTTCACTTGCCATACGAACGTAGGCGGCACCTTTGAAGTTGTCTTTGTCATCTGTGACCATCTGAATTGATTTGACGGTACCGCACAGGCTGAACAGTTGGGCTAGCTCTTCCTCTGTGGCGTCAAAGGAAATTTCGGTCACATAGATATCTTTAAACTTTGGGGCTTTTTTCATTCTGATTCGACTCCTCTGTCGAAGGCACTGTTAGATTCCTGAGGGCGTTCCAGGCTGACCCTGCCAAATTTTCCTGCACGCAGGTCGTGCAGAATTAATTCTGCCGCTCGGTGAAGATCGATGTCACCACCACTGATCAGGCATCCACGCTTGCGACCGACCTCTTCAACCAATTCCATCTGTTTCTCAGGAATTTCAGTGAGCTTGTAACGCTGCATCAGCATGGCAGGGTAACGTTCTGCCAGATATGAAGCGCTGGTCAGGCCAACTTCTGTTGTATCAAAAGCATTATCACCAATGGCACCACTGGCAGCCAGACGACAGGCGCCGGGCATGTCATCCAGAATCGGCCAGAGCAGACCTGGGGTATCAGACAGAAGGATACCGTTACGCAGGTCGATCTGCTGCGGACAGGTGGTGATGGCTGGTTTGTCACCGACCCGGGCAATCTTTTTGCCAGCAAGGGTATTGATCAAGGTCGATTTTCCGACATTGGGAATGCCGACAATCAAAATCCGTAACGGCTTCCGTGCTTGGACTCGCTTGGCTAATATTTTACGGCAGAGCTTCGGTAACAATCCGACATCACGACGATTCTTAGCTTCGAGGGGAATGGCTCTGACCCCTTGTTCCTCTTCTAAGGCTTGAACCCAGGCTTTTGTCACGGTCGGATCAGCCAGATCATTTTTGTTCAGAACTTTGATACAGGGTTTATCCCCTCTTAACCGAGCCAGCAGTGGGTTGGCACTACTGACAGGTAAGCGGGCATCCAGGACCTCAATGACCAGATCGATCTTGGGCAGGATTTCAATAATCTGTGCCCGGGCTCTTTTCATGTGGCCCGGATACCAGTCGATAATCATAATTTCACTTTCTTGTTATTTGCTAACCACTGAGGCACGGAAGGCACTGAGTTGTGGTAAGAGTCCCCATTGTCCAACCCTCTCCCGCCTGGAAATTGTGATTGTTTATAGGGTTACTCTTCTTCGCGCCACTGTGGTGAAAATTGGTTTCTATAGACGCATCTTCTGGATCATAACCAAATCGGCCAGGACCAGCGCTGCCATCGTTTCTACAATCGGGATAGCGCGGGGAACAACGCATGGGTCATGGCGTCCCTTTGCTTCCAGTGTTGTTTCATTGCCAGCGTAGTCAACGGTCTCTTGCGCTTGGCCAATGGTTGCTGGTGGTTTGAAGGCAATGCGGAAATAAACCGCTTCGCCGTTGGAAATGCCTCCCTGGACACCACCGCTGAAGTTGGTTGTTGTGCCGAGGCGATCACCTTTCTGGATGTAAGGGTCGTTGTGGACCGAACCATTCATCTTTGCGCCTTCAAAGCCGGAGCCGATTTCAAACCCCTTTGTCGCCGGGAGAGAGAGCATGGCATGGGCGAGTTTGGCTTCTAATCGATCAAAGACCGGCTCACCAAGCCCAGCAGGAAGGTTGCGGCAGACACAGCTGACAACACCGCCTACGGAGTCTTTATTGTCCCTGCTGTCTCAACCTCTTTGGTCATCCGTTCTGCGGCAACTTTATCTGGGCAGCGAATCTCATTTTCATCAACCTGATCACGGTTGATGGTGAGCATATCGACTGAATCGGTCTGCTCCGGTCCGACACCACTGACCCAGGCCACGATTTCAATACCATATTCTTCGCGTAGAAATTTTTCAGCAATGGCACCTGCAGCAACCCGGCCGATAGTCTCTCTGGCGCTTGAACGTCCGCCACCACTGGATGCATGGGTTCCATATTTGGCTCTGTAGGTAAAGTCGGCATGTGATGGCCGTGGTATTTCACTCATTGAGCCGTAGTCGCCTGGACGCTGATCCTTATTGTTAACCAGCATGCCGATGGGGCTGCCCAAGGTTTTCCCATGTTCGACACCAGAAAGAATTTTGACCTGATCGGCTTCGTTTCTTTCTGTCCCGAGTTTATTTCCACCAGGCCGGCGCCGATCAAGTTGAATCTGGATGTCCGCTTCTGTAATTTCCATGCGGGGTGGCACGCCATCGACAACAACACCGACTCCTGGGCAATGGGATTCACCAAATGTACTGATTCTGAAAAAACGTCCAAAACTACTTGCCATGCTGTCCTCTATTAATGTGAAGTTTGAAAACGAATTTTTAACATTTCAATTATAGGGAGAATAGCAGAAAACACGCAGTGACGCTATTTGCTATGCGAATCATGTAACAATTGGACTTTGTGATGTTCTTTTCTCGATTGACAAGCTCAATGGCCTGACGCAAGATGGACAGAAATGGACAAAAGGAGACATTGAATGGACAGAAGCTTTTTAACCGTAAAGGAAATGTCGCTTAAACTAGGGGTCTCAGAAAAGACCATCTATCGGATGGTCTCAGCAAAAACAATTCCATTCGCCATTAAAATAGGGGGACAGTGGCGTTTCAATAGCGATAAAATTGAAAATTGGATGATCGAAAGAGATGGCAATGAAGATGTTCGCTGTCAGACCAACCTGAAAATTAAGGTCGCAGAAGCGGTCTCGAATGGTCTGGTTCTCTATCGCGCTCATGGAGAGACGAGAGATGAGATTCTCGATGAAGTTTTCGCCATGTGCAATGCTTTCCCTGCTGACGAAGTCCTCAATATCAAGAAACAGATTCTCTATAAAGAATCGATTATCTCGTCTTCTCTTCAGGGGATGGCATTGATGACGCCCGAGCAAACTGTGGGTTATATGGTGAAAAAGTCACAGGTCATCCTTGCTTTTCTGGATGAGCCGACAGATTTGGATGCCATTGATGGAAGTGATACGGAAATCGTCTTTCTGTTGCTGGCTGCAAATATGTCAGAACACCTGATCTTGAGAACTAAAATATTGCGTTTGTTGATGGAGCCTGAGTTTGTTGCCATGTTGAAGATGCACCCTCATCGGAAGGTTCTGTTGGAAGAGATTGAGGCGATTGAGACGGCATTATTGCTGTAAGCAGTGAGATCCCGCTTTTTTAATGATCTAGAAAAGTTACATCCATGAGAGCTTTTGAGGACCGCTAATTTATAATTTTATTGTTCCTCTGTGGATTTTTTAGAAACCTGTTTGTTCTTTTTTTCGAGAGGGTTTCTGTGCTGTTCAGGGTTTTTTTCACCTGATCTGAATGGTGATCTGATTTCTGACGAAAATTCTTGTCAAAACTGTGTTAGAATCCCCTCTGATATTGAATAGGGAGAGCATAGTATGGCAGACGTTACAAAATTTATTTCTGGAATCGAATCTTTTCAACAACAGCATTTCGGTGAAAATTCCGAACTAGCAGATACGTTAAAAAAAGGCCAGGAGCCACAGGCTCTGTTGATCGGTTGTTGTGATTCTCGGGTCGATCCAGCACTTTTGACAGATTGCGCTCCCGGGGATCTTTTTATTCTGCGCAATATTGCTAATCTGGTTCCCCCCTATCTGAAAAACAACGATGACTTTCATGGTGTCAGTTCTTCGATTGAGTATGCGGTTTGCTATCTGGAAGTGTCAGACATTATTGTCCTGGGCCATTCCAACTGTGGTGGTATCGGTGCATTGATGCAGTCCGTCAAAGGTGAAGAAGAGGGTGAGTTTATTGGCAAGTGGGTTAATATTGCTGCATCAGCCAGAGATAAAGTTGTTGAAGAAATGGCCGATAAGTCACCAGAAGAGCAGGCGAGGGCCTGTGAAAAAGAGGCGATTCTGGTCTCTATGAAAAACCTGATGACCTTCCCCTGGGTTAAGGAGAGGGTGTCTCGTGGTCAACTCAGTCTGCATGGATGGTATTACAACATTGGATCAGGACAGCTGAAATATTACAACCAGCTGACTGGTGCCTTTGACGTTTTGGTAGAACGCTATAAGGCTCCCTTGGCTGATGTGCGCGAATGGGCTCCTTAGTCTGCGCCTTTGATTGTGAAAAAGACGCAGTTTACAGGCAGAAAAAGACTAGTTTTCTACGATTCTTCCGCGCTTAACCTTTAGCAGCTTCAGCTCTTTTATCGCATCACCGTAGCTGTCGAATCCTTTTGTTCCCGTCACACCACGAAAGTCCTGTAACTCAACAAGCTTTCTCCGCAGATTGTCACGGTTAACGACAGCAGGATCATCCATCATTTGAAGAAGTAAGGTTGCTGCATCAAAGGCCTGAGCTTCAAGGATTGATGGCTCCTCTTTGTACGCTTGCCGATACAACTCGATGAAACGTTTCACTTCAGGGTTTTTACTGTCAGCAAAATAAGCGTCGACAAAGACAGCATTTTTCAAGAAACGTCCAGCACGGCCGACTAACTCTGGGGAATTCCAGCCATTGATCCCGAGCAGGGTGACGTCTTTAATGCCATAAAAGAGGAGTTGAGGCGCAATTTGACTGATCCTGTCAGCATAGTCTGGAAGGAACAGGGCATGGAACGGAGCCAGCGGATACTCCAGATCAGGAGTTTCTTCATTCTCTTCAGTTCGGGCGGGCTGATTATCTTTGACCCACTGCAGTTGTTGAATCTGTTTTCTAAAATCGGTGCTGTCTTCCGGGTAGCTGATGACGTCAACGATTTCACCACCAATTTTTTGCAATTCAGTGGCAAAAAGTTCACTCATCTGGCGGCCAAGCCGGTTGTCAGGGTGGAGAATTGAAAAAGAAATGTGGTTGGTTTTGATCGCATAATCTACGAGGGTTTTAATCTGTTGTTCAGCGGTCAGGGTGTCACGAAAGACAAAGTTTCCGATTTCAGGGAGAAAGTCTGTCTGTGACAGGGCCAGTAACGGAACCATTTCTCGTTGGGCGCGCTGAGCGGCTTCTCCTGCTGTTGAAGCGAGCAGGGGGCCGATAATTGCCATGACTTTGTCATCATCGGTCAGAGTGCTGACCTGCTGTGCCGGAGTCACTTCTTCAACAGCGGTATCACGATAGATGAAGCGGATCGGCAGGCGTGTTTTATTGTGTTCCTCAAGGGCGAGTTCGAGTCCTTTTTTAACCAGTTCACCATAGGATGCATATGGTCCACTCAGGGGCAGAAGGACACCGATGCGATCGCGATTCAGCCAACTGTCAACGCTCGTTCTTTGTAATAACAGTTCCGCTTCCTGCCAGTATGGAAACATCACAGGAGAGGTGAGGAGCTGTTCAAGCTGTTGACGTGCAATAACTGGATTTTGTTGCACTAAGGCCCGGCGGGCCAGTTGTAACCGGGCGTCCTGACCGATTTCAGTTCCCTGCCACATGAATGCTGCTTCAGTCAGATCTGACGCGCTCATTCTGTTTTGCAATATTTCATGGGCCTGGGCCAGTATTGTTGCAGGCTGATGGCTTAGATGGAGCTGTTGTTGAAGGTAGTGTATGGCCAGCAGGAATTGCTTCTCCTCCCTGGCTGACAGCGTTAAATCTTGCAGCAAGGCCGTTCGGTCGGTCAGGCTGAGCGATTCGTTTTGCAGTGGCTGCAGCAGAACGAGTCCTTCATTAAAGTGGCCGGTTTGAACCAGGCTTTTTCCCAGCAGGAGTGTCGATTCAGCAGTCCTCAGGAAATGAGGAATACGTTTTAGATAAAGAATGGCATCCTTGTAGTGCTGCTGACGGGTTAAAATCCGTCCGATCAGAGCGTACGCTGGTGCGCTTTCTGTATTGTCCGATGACTGTTGAACAAAGGCTCGCAAAACAGCCAAGGCTTGATTGAGGTCGCCTTCCTGATAGAGTTGGCGACCGTAGACGACGGCAGCATTTTCCTCGGCAGCTCTGGATTGCTCGGGCAAACTGAAAATCAGTGTTGCAGACAGAGTCCAGAATAAAATAAGGCAAATGATCCGCTTCATGTCTACTCCAATCAAAAAACCGGGTAAGGGGTTGTATCAGTCGAACAGTTCCTTGACCTTGTCAAAAAACCTTTCCCCTGAGGATGGATGTCTTCGCCGCCTTCTTTGGCAAATTCTTCCAGTAATTCTCGTTGTTTGCCGTTAAGTTTGGTCGGTACTTCAACCTTTAGAATGACCAGTTGATTACCACGTCCGTAGCCTTGCAGGGAAACGATGCCTTTGCCCGATAGCTTGAAGACCTTACCTGTCTGGGTGCCGGCCGGAACCTTGAGATTGACACGTCCCTCAAGAGTTGGGACTTCCAGATCGCAGCCAAGTGTTGCTTGGACAAAGGATATGGGGATCTCGCAGAGGATATCTTGGCCGTCACGTTCGAAAATAGGATGTTCTTCAACGCTGATGACAACGTAAAGGTCACCTGCTGGACCCCCTTGGCTTCCCGCTTCTCCTTCACTGCTTAACTTGAGGCGAGTGCCATTTTCAACCCCGGCTGGTACCTTGAGAGAGAGTGAGCGCTTCTGCTTGACCTGTCCTGTACCACGGCATTCCGGGCATGGATCGGCAATGATTTTACCTTCACCACGGCAGTCGGGACAAGGGCGGGTCATGGTGAAAAAGCCTTGTTGGTAGCGAACCTGGCCTGCTCCACGGCAGGTGCTACAGGTCTGTGCTTCTGTTCCTGGACGAGCACCAGAACCGTTGCAGGTATCGCAAGGCTGTTTGCGTGGAAGTTGCAGCTTTTTCTCGGTTCCGAAGGCTGCTTCTTCAAAGCTGATTGTCAGGTTATAGCGTAGATCATCGCCACGTTGGCCTCGACTGCCGCGGCGAGAACCACCACCGCCGAAGATGTCACCGAAAATATCACCAAATATATCTTCGAATGGGGCGCCACCACCACCAAAGTCAAACCCTCCACTGGAGAAGCCACCGTTACCGTTGACACCGGCGTGACCAAATTGGTCATAGGTTGCTCGCTTTTGAGAGTCGGAAAGAACAGCATATGCTTCGGACAGCTCTTTGAACTGGCTTTCGGCTTGCTTATCTCCGGGGTTTTTATCCGGATGGAATTTAATCGCCAGCTTACGGTAAGACTTTTTGATTTCGGTTTCACTGGCGTTACGATTGACACCCAGAATTTCGTAGTAATCGCGCTTTGACAAAATATCTATCCTGATCTTTTATTCAGATCTGAGGTTGCGTTTGCACCCCTATCAGATCTGGGAAACGATAAACAGACGCCGACCATTAACAGCGGTCGGCGTCTGTGTTTTCTTCAGTTTACTTCTTTTCGTCGACGTCTTCAAACTCTGCGTCAACAACATCATCTGCAGCGCCAGCGTCAGCAGCTTCTGCATCAGATCCGCCTTCTGCACCAGCACCATCCTGAGCTTGAGCATACATCATCTCTGCCAGTTTGTGGGATGCCTGAGCGAGGGCTTCACTCTTCTGCTTGATCTCTTCTGGATTGTCGCCTTCAATCGCTTTCTTCAGCTCATCGAGTGCATCCTGAATCTGTTGCTTTGTTTCAGAATCAAGCTTTTCACCATGCTCGGTCAGCGATTTTTCAGTTGTGTAGGCCAGACCGTCAGCCTGATTTCTAGCTTCGATCAGCTCACGTTTCTGCTTGTCATCACTGGCGTGTGATTCCGCATCTTGAACCATGCGGTTGATTTCTTCTTCAGACAAACCACTGGAAGCAGTGATCTGAATTGACTGCTCTTTGCCGGTACCAAGGTCCTTGGCTGAAACGTGGAGGATACCGTTGGCGTCAATGTCAAAGGTGACTTCGATCTGTGGAACTCCGCGTGGTGCTGATGGGATTCCAACCAGTTCAAAATTACCGATGGTTTTGTTGTCAGTTGCCATTTCCCGCTCACCTTGAAGAACATGAACTGAAACTGCTGGCTGATTGTCTGCCGCTGTCGAGAAAACCTGACTTTTCTTGCATGGGACAGTTGTGTTCTTTTCGATAAGCTTGGTCATAACACTACCGAGGGTTTCGATGCCCAGGGACAGTGGAGTGACGTCGAGCAACAGAACATCTTTAACATCACCCGTCAGAACGCCACCCTGGATCGCAGCACCAATAGCAACAACCTCATCCGGGTTAACACCTTTACTTGGAGTTTTGCCGAAGATTTCTTTAACGCGCTCGACAACAGCTGGCATGCGGGTCATACCACCAACGAGGATAACCTCGTCAATTTCATTGGCTGAAAGACCAGAATCTTTGATCGCAGTCTGGCAAGGAGCAACCAGGCGGTTCAACAGATCGCCGCAGATGCTTTCAAGCTTGGAGCGTGACAGCTTGATGTTCAGGTGTTTCGGACCTGACTGATCAGCAGTGATAAAGGGCAGGTTGATGTCAGTTTCCATCGAAGAGGAAAGCTCACATTTAGCTTTTTCAGCGGCTTCCTTCAGGCGTTGGAGAGCCATTTTGTCGCCACGAAGATCGATGCCTTGATCTTTTTTGAACTCGTCAGCAACATAATCAATGATACGTAGATCGAAGTCTTCACCACCGAGGAATGTGTCACCGTTGGTTGATTTAACTTCGAAAACACCGTCGCCAAGATCAAGAACTGATACGTCAAAAGTACCACCACCCAAGTCAAAGACAGCGATGGTCATTTCGTTTTTCTTGTCGAGACCATAGGCCAGAGATGCAGCGGTAGGCTCGTTGATGATCCGCAGAACGTTCAGACCTGAGATCTTACCGGCATCCTTGGTTGCTTGACGCTGGGAATCATTGAAATAGGCCGGTACAGTGATAACGGCATCAGTGACTTTTTCACCCAGGTAATCTTCAGCGGTCTGCTTCATTTTCTGCAGGATCATAGCTGAGATTTCAGCTGAGCTGTATTTTTTGTCACGAGCTTCAACCCAGGCATCACCATTGTCAGCTTCAACAATGTTGAATGGGCTGATTTTTACATCTTTTTGAACCGCTTCAGAATTAAATTTGCGACCGATCAGACGCTTGATGGCAAACAGTGTGTTTTCTGGATTGGTGACGGCCTGACGTTTTGCTTGTTGTCCGACAATTCTTTCACCAGATTCTGTGAAGCCAATCATTGATGGTGTTGTACGTGAACCTTCTGAGTTGGCGATAACAACAGGCTCGCCACCTTCCATAACGGCAACACAAGAGTTGGTGGTGCCTAAGTCAATACCAATAACTTTACCCATGATTTATATCCTCCTTGTTCTCTATTCAGAGTCGCTTAATTGTTCATCCGTTTCGGATGTGGTGTTTTCTTTTTCAGTTTTTTCTTCTGGTTGCGGCTCCGCCGGTGCTTTTGCAACCATAACGAATGCCGGACGCAGCAGACGATCATTCAGCTGATAACCTTTTTGCATCTGCTGAACAACAGTGTTAACTGGCTGATCGGCTGATTCCAGTTGACCCATGGCTTGGTGCAGGGCTGAATCGAACATCTGACCGAGAGCATCAACGGACTTGACGCCAAAACGAGTGAGAACCTGGCTGAACTGAGTCAAGGTCATTTGAACCCCTTCCAGCAATCCGTCACCGTTCTCACCCTGATCAGCATGCTCCAACGCTCTTTCCAAGTTGTCAACGACTGGCAGAATTTCACGCAGGATGTTTTCGTTGGCAAATTTTGCCAGATCTTCTTTTTCTCTCTGGGTTCTTTTGCGCAGGTTTTCCATATCCGCCAAGGTTCTCAGATACTGTTCCTGTTGAGCTTTCGCTTCTTGCAGCGCTTGGGTCAGTTCGTTTTGCAACTGTTCTTCGGCTGAAAGTTCTTGGGCCTCAACTTCGTCAGTCTGACTGATCTCTTCTTTATTTTTCAGATCCTTATCTGAACCTTTTTTTTCTGTCTTTTTGCCCACCTCTGTGCTCCTTTATCTGTATTATTCTATTTCACGTTCTAATACCCGACTGACCAGTTGGGCTGTAAAATCAACAATAGGAATGACCTGCGAGTAATCCATGCGGACCGGGCCGATGACCCCCAGAGCTCCGACAGCTCCCTTCTCGTTGGAGAAGTTTGAGGTAATCAGACTGCAACCCTCCAGATCAATGTGGCTGCTGTCGCTGCCGATAAATATCTGTACCCCCTCGGCATCCTGGCTGCGATCAAGCAGGTCGATCAACTGCTTCTTACTTTCCAATGTCTGAATGAGACGTTTCATCTGCTCAGGCGTTGAAAATTCTGGCTGTTCAAGCATCAGCGATGCTCCAGAGACGTAGACCTTATCTTCGACCTCATCCTGAAGGGCTGCGCATGAGAGGCTTAACGCCTGGCTCTTCAACTGGTCGTAGCGGGTTCGTTCTTCACTTAATTCCTGATTCAGTTTTGTTCGGACTTCCTGGATGGAAAGTCCGGTCAGCTCGTCATTCAGGTAATTGCTGATGTGCTCAAGCTGTTGTGCTGTCAGGGATGCGTCAGTTTCAATAACTTTATTCTGAACCAACCCACTCTCCGAGACATAGATCACCAGCAACCGTCCTTGTGAAAGACGGATGAACTCGATCTGGCGGAAGACAGTTGATGCAAATTTGGGCGCCATGACCAGTCCCGTATATTTCGACAGGCCAGAGAGAACCCGACCGACTTCTTGCATGATGTCTTCCATCTTCATGCCTTGGAAGCGGTAACTCCTTTTCAGTGTCTGTTTTTCTTTCTGACTTAGATCGCGAACCTGGAGCAGAGTGTCAATATAGTACTGGAACCCTGCCTCTGTTGGGATTCGACCAGCAGACGTGTGTGGAGAACACAGGAGACCCATGTCTTCCAGATCGGCCATGACATTACGCACTGATGCTGGCGACAGGTTGAAACTGTGCCTGCGAGTAATCGCACGGCTCCCGACCGGTTCTGCTGACGAAATGTAATCTTCGACAATCGCCTCAAGAATGTTTTGACTGCGTTCTGTCAATTGGTCAGTCACGCTTTGTTGCTCCATCAATTCACCGGAATATTGAATCATTTGTCATGTTAGCACTCTATCCGGATGAGTGCTAATTGTGCAGACTATCAATGCCTCTTAACTTTGTCAAGGCTTATAGCGTGTTAAAGGGCTGATCTGTAACGGAGAGTTCTAAAGAAAAGCACTGATCAAATGATCGTAGATAAGCCAGCTTTCGAGATCAAAATACCAGCGTTGTTGATCTGATTTTAATGCGGAAGAGATTTGTTCAAATGCGTCAGAAAAGACTGTTTCGGCTTGACAGTTGAAGTGTTTTTCAAAGGTTTTCCGATTGATGCCATCGCTGGTGCGCAGGCCGAGATAGAAGTATTCCTGCATTGCCTGGTGGCGGTCAAATGTTTCAAGGGTTGTCGCAGGGTTATTCCCCTTGACCAGATTGTTTTTGTAATTATCGAGTGATGGCTCGATATACCAGCGTCGCCCCCATGCTTCAGTGCTAAAACCATGAGCGCCAATTCCGACGGCCAGGCACGAGTCTCTCTTCCAGTAATTCTGGTTGTGCTGACAGCGTAGATCTGGCTTAGCAAAGTTTGATATTTCATAATGCTCATAGCCGGCTGCGGCAAGGCGCTCATCGATTAATCTGTATTGATCTGTATAGAGCTCTTCTGAGCTCTCAGAAAGTGAACCGATCTGCTTGAGTCGTTCAAACTCGGTTCCGTCCTCAAAAGATAGACCGTAGATGGAAATATGTTCTGAGTTGAGTCGCAGAAGGTTTGAAAGCTCGGATTCCAGATCGGAGAGTGATTGCTGCGGGAGGGCAAAAATCAGGTCGAGACTGAGATTGTCAAAGCCTGCCTGACGTGACATGTCGACACTGTTGTATGCTTGTTGAGCGTCATGCTGACGGCCTAGGATTTTGAGGTTATCGTCATTAAGGGACTGCACTCCAATGGATAACCGATTGACGCCGGTTTTACGGAAATCACTAAGTTGCTGTTGGCTTACTGTTCCCGGATTGGCTTCAAGAGTGATTTCGGCATTTTCCTGGATACCGAAATGATTTTCAATTTCGTTGAGGATGCGGTCGATCTGCCTGGCCGGGAGTAAAGAGGGCGTGCCACCGCCAAAATAGATTGTCGTAAACGGCTGATGTTGCGGATAACTTGTTTTGAGTACAGGGATGTTGAGAAGAAGCAAGTCAACATAATCATCGAGTTGTTGTGGGGTTCCGACCTGCGAGAAAAAATCACAATAAGGGCATTTATTGATACAGAAGGGGATATGTAAATAAAGGGAACTCATGAATCTTTAATTGCCAGTTTGATAACAAAACCTATCTATGGATTTTGTCATGCTCAATTGTGCGAAAGTGCGATTTTGATCCACCCACACAAACAGGGTGTGAGTACTTTTTGTTTAAGCCTCTCCCGTTGGTGGGAGAGGCTTAAACTGTTTAATTAAAGTAGAGCAGTGACATAACGGCCAGGAAAACAACAGCCAGAAAAACACCACCACCGACAGGGTAAGCCAAAAATCTGGTTCGTTGTCGGATTCGGTTCTCTCTCTGTTCAACACGACTATTGTCACCAGTGGCTTCAGCAGTCAAGCGCACAATGTGGTTCTGAACGTTACGCGATGGATCAGAAAAAAAGTTGCTCAGGAGTGTGGGAATCTCTTGCGTGAAAACTCGGGCACAAAAATCATTGATACGGTTGAAAATGATATCACAGCCCTTATAGAAAAGTTTGCCGCCCTTGCGATAGATCCAGTCACTATCAATTGAGATGGTCTCAGTTCGCTTCAGTAATGGTAGCAACATGAAGAATGCCAAGGCTGAGAACATCAACAGCTGAAACTGGTTGAGGGTGTGTTCAAACCCGTAGGCATGGAAATCAACCGGGTACGGAAGAATGTCGTAAAGGGGCTGCGGGTAGACACCGATAAAAATACAGATAAAGGACAGAAACGCCATAGCAAACAGCATATGTTTCGGTGGTTCTCCTGGGCGTAGACCGTTGTCTTTGGCAAAAAAGACGAAGTAGGGGAACTTGATTCCCGCATGCAGAAAAACACCGGCTGAAGCGATTTCAAGGATTAACCAGACCCAGAAGAACCCTTCATGAACACCTGCTTCAATAATCATTGGTTTGGTGGTATAGCCGGATAAGAAGGGGAAGCTTGAAATCGCCAATGCGCCGATGGTCCCGAAAATCATCGTCAACGGCATCGTTTTATACAGTCCACCAAGATCGGTACACTTACTCTTTCCCGTCAGGTAGAGAACCGCACCGGCACTCATCCAGAGCAGTGCCTTGTAGATGATGTGGGCAAAAGCATGAGCCACAGCACCACTGAGTGCCATGGCTGTGCCGATTCCAATTCCGCAGATCATGAAGCCGACCTGGTTCATAATTGAATAGGCCAGAATACGGCGCATATCATTTTCTAAAATGGCGTAGATGATGCCGTATATCGCCATGAAGCAACCGACAAACATCAGGACTTCCCAACCGGCAAAACCACGGATCAGCGTGTAAACGGCAGTTTTTGTTGTGTAAGCAGTCATGATGACGCCACCTGTCACCGTTGCTTCTGGATAGGCGTCAGAGAGCCAGGCAGAGATCGGTGGTGCTGCAGCATTGACAAGAAAGCCGATCAGGATCAGATAGGTCGGTAATCCCTTAAGGCTGAATCCATCAAAGGCGACTGAGCCTGTGGCATTGACTTGCAGGAGGATTCCGGCCAGAAGGCAAAGTCCACCAAAAATATGGACCATGACATAACGGAATGCGGCGTTGTACGATCTTTGGGTGTTGCGGGCCAGGACCAGAAAAGTTGAAGTGATGGCCATGACTTCCCAGAACAGATACAGGGAAATCAAGTCGCCGGCAAAAACCGCACCGAGGGCAGCACCGATATAGGCTAATGCTGCTGTGTGCTCGTAACGGCCTTTAAGGTGCCAGGCGAACAGGAAGCAGGCAAATGCATTGATGGTAAAAACATAGCCGAAAGCCTTGCTCAGTTTGTCGACCCGCATCAGGTTAAGATCAAAACCGAACAGTTCATAGCCATAGGAGGTGCCGTGGCTCAGCTGAGTGATGACAGCAAAAGCTGCTGCTGGTGCAAGAAGAATGACCACCTTACGACCTGCCAGCGGTAGAGCCCAGAGGAGCAGTGCCCCGGCAAAAAATAGCAGTGTCGGGTGCAGACTAGCGATCATAGTAGTCCTCTTTACGTTTGAGTACGAATCCAAGTAGTTTTGATACTAGGATGATGACAACACAGGAGATAAATCCAAAAAAAGCATAAAACCCCGGCCAGGATTCAACGGGTGAATAGAGGCTGTGCTTATGTATGAAAAAATCAGGAACGACCAATAGAACCAGAACAATATAAAAACCGATTTTCAGTCTCTTTATATTTCGTGGATGGTCAAACCAGGTCCAGACTTCCGGTTTTTTATTTTCAGAATCCATAACTTACCTCAGCTTAAGGAAACAGGGCCAAGTGCGCCAGCCGGAGGAACACATCAGGGTAGAAGAACAAGGCCAGTGAAACGCAGGCTGTCATTGACAACGGGATCAGGCAGAAGATAGGGGCTTCTTTGATCCCTTGGTCGTAAATCGGGTCGGATGCCTTAGCGAAAAAACCACGATATACGATCGGCAGAAAGTAGGCTGCGTTCAATAATGAGCTGACCAACAGGACGCAAAGTAAAACTAAGTGGTCGCCATTGACAGCACCGATGGCAAGATTCCATTTACTGATAAATCCGCCGAGAGGTGGCATGCCGATGATACTGATGGATCCAAACATAAAGGCCAGATAGGTCAGTGGCATGCGTCGGCCAAGGCCATCCATCTGGCTGATATATTTTTTGCCTGCAGCAACGAAAATTGCCCCGGCGCAGAAAAACAGGGTGATTTTACCGAAGGCATGCATGGCAATATGGAGCAGACCACCTGTCATCCCGGCGGCAGTCAGCATTCCGGCACCGAGCACCATGTATGAGAGCTGTCCGATTGTTGAGTAGGCCAGACGTCGTTTCAGGTTGTCCTGGGTCAAAGCAATCAAGGATGCGACCAGGATCGTGATCGATGCGATTGTGGTAATGATCCACCCCAGGTTGGCATTGAGTAGTTGGTCGGGGCCAAAAATGTGGAAGATAACCCTGAGAATAGAGAAGACGCCGACTTTGACGACAGCAACACCATGAAGGAATGAACTGACCGGAGTCGGTGCAACCATTGCTGCTGGGAGCCAGCCGTGAAATGGCATCAATCCTGATTTGGCGAATCCGAACAGGAAGAGAACCAGAATAACAGCGAGGGCTTGTGGCGATGCCCCGGTACCAGCCATGATCCCGCCGATTTTGAAATCAAGTGTTCCGGCCAGAGAATAAACAATCAGCATGGCTGGTAGCGCCAGGCCGATGGATGTCCCGAGAATATAGGTCAGATATTTACGACCCGATTGTCTTGCTTCGGCATCCTGGTGGTGTGTGACCAGTGGATAGGTCGACAGTGACAGCATCTCGTAGAAAAGGTAGAGAGTCAGCAGGTTAGCTGAAAAGGCTACGCCCAGAGTTGCTGAAATTGCGACGGCAAAAGAGGCATAGTAGCGCGTCTGCCCATGCTCGTTGAGTGTCCGCATGTAGCCGATGGAATAGACCGAAGTGAAGAACCACAGAATTGAAGCAACGAGGGCAAAGAACATCCCCATGGCGTCGACGCGCAGCGCTAACGGGACTCCTGGGATGACTTCGGCAATGACGAACTCAAAACCACCACCAGCCAGAACGGTTGGAAGCAGTGATGCGACGATCACAACCTTGGTCAATGCAATCAGTAATGTCCAGCTCTCACGCAGGTTTGGACTACGACCCGACAACATGATCGGAATCGATCCGATCAGCGAAATCAAAACTGCCGCTAGGGGCCAAATGGAGACTTGATAACTCATAATGAAGGTTACCCTGTTCTTGGTTAATCGACTACAACGCTAAAAAGCTGTCTGTCTATTCTTTTAAAGTCCAGCAGGTACTGCCATCTTGATGATTGTTTCAATCAAGGGGCCGGAACTGAGGCCGATAATAATTAATGCTGCGGCACTGATAATTAATGGAATCTGCATGCTTAAGGGTGCTTCTTCGACAATTTCGTGGCCGTGATGTTCGCCATCTTTGAAGAAATAGCCAATCTCAATAATACGGAAGAAGAGCACTGCATTGACCAATGAGCTGAAGAGCAGGGCGACCACGTATATCCATTGCCCTGCCTCGATTCCTCCGAGAATAAGGTACCATTTACTGAAGAAACCAGCTGTTGGCGGAACCCCGATCATAGAAAATGCTCCGACTGTAAATGCAGCCATGGTGATCGGCATCTTACGGTAAATACCTTGTAGACCTTTGAACTCCAGAGGAGCGCCGAGTCGATAGGTGATTGCCGCTGCTGCGAGGAACAGAGAGAGGGTCATCAGGGCGTCATTCACAATATGAAGGATTGCCCCGGTCATTCCGGTTTTGTTGGCCAGCCAGATGCCACCGACCATGTAGCCGACTTCGGCTACAACAATATAGGTCAGCATCTTTTTCAGATAATTTTGTGCCAGAGCCATTGCAGAAGCACAGATAATGGCAATGGCCGCAACCCATACAATTCCCTGCTGTACTAACGGGTTCTGGAAGAAGATGTAGTCAACGGAGAATACGGAGAACATGACCCGTATCATCAGGTAGATCGTCACCTTGGTGACCAGCGGGGCTGCAATCAGGGCTGCTCCGGTTGGAGCCAAGGCATAGGCATTAGGGAGCCAACCATGCAGTGGGAAAAAGGCCATTTTGACCCAGAGACCAACAATGATGAAGGCCAGAGCTGTGGCAACCGCAGTGCCTCCATTTATTGTCTGCAGGATTTGGCTGATATTTGCCATGTTGAGGCTACCGGTCATGATGTAGAGGTAGCCGACACCGAGGAGGTAGAAACAGGCACCGATCGAACCCATGATGATGTAGTTGAAGCTGGCCAGGGGGGCCCGGCCCGGTCCCATAGCGATCAATCCATATGTCGTAATGGAGGTAATCTCCAGCAGAACGTAAAGGTTAAATGCATCCCCGGTTAAAACCAAACCATAGAGTCCGGTAATTAAAATCAGATAGAGAGTGAAGAACAGGTGTTCTTGTCCCGGCAGTTCTTTGTCAACTGATTTCAACGCTGATATTGTCGCAATTAAGGCGACAACGGAGATCAGAACCATCATGAGGGCAGAGAGGTGATCAACAACCAGTTCAATGCCGAAAGGAGGTTGCCAGTTACCGACTGTGTAGCTGAACCCGCCATATTTGATGACTCGGCCCATGACAATGATCGATGTGACTGTCGAAAAAGCCAGACAACCCAGTGTCAGCGGGGCAATGACAGCTTTTGTCCGGCTGCCAAGAATATTGACGAAGAAAGCCGTTAGCAGTGGCACGGCCATGACATAGACATGTAAGTTAGATGAACTCATTGGTCGAGCTTCTCCAGGATTTCATCCTCTTCGAGGGTTCCATATTCACGGTAAATGCGTAGCAGAATTGCCAGGGCAACACCAGTAACACTGACCGAAACGACAATCGCAGTCAGCATGAGAACGTGGGGAAGGGGGTTGACGACTTCGGCAACGATGACCCCATGCTTGAGAACCTCATACTTATCCAGAATCGGGATTTTTGCGCCCTGCTTTACTCCGGCAGAGACAAACATCAAAATGATAGCTGTCTGGAAAATATTCATGCCGATCAATTTTTTGACCAGGTTTTTTTTGCCGATCATGGCATAGAAACCGATCATCATCAGAGTGACATATATCCAGTAGTTATATTTGGCAATGATTATGGCAGTGAACTGTTCCATGGTTAGAGCCCCTCGTCCATTTCTCCGTTTGAGCCGAGTACCCAGAAGAGGGCGGCCATGATACTCATGACAGCGAGACCAACTCCGACTTCGACAATAAAGATGCCGAAGGATCTCCATTCGATAGGGCCTAGTGGAATAAGTGTGTCAAGGGCGCTGTAGTCAAGGTAGAGGCCACCCATGATGGCGCATAGGGCAGCGGTTCCGGTAAAGATCAGAGCGCCAATGTTGCCGAGCAGGTTATTGGCTTTTTCCGACATGTAGTGCATGGAAAACTTTTGATCAAAAGCCAGTGCCAGTAGGACAAATGATGCTCCGAGGATAACGCCACCCTGAAAACCGCCACCAGGACTATAATGTCCATGGACAATGACATAGAGGCCAAAGAGCTGGATGAACGGAACCAGCATGCGCACAGCAGTCTGGATGATCAGACTTTCGCCAAGTTTCTGTTTTCTGGTTCTTTCTTGGAGGAGTTTCATGCTTTACCCTCCTTTGGTTTAGATTTTTTACGGCGCAGAACGCTGACGACAGCTAGGCCAGCACAGTAAATAACGACAGTTTCGAACATTGTGTCGTAACCTCGATAGTCACCAAGTACGGCTGTTACCAGGTTTGGCACATGTGTTTGATGGACTGCTTCTTCAATGAAGTAGGCCGATAAGTTGGTCGCTGCCGGTGATTGCGGATCACCAAGTGCCGGGAAGTCCATGGTTCCGTACAGCATGACAGCTCCGGTGACGAGCGTGGTAAAAAGAGCGAGCGCTTTCAATCTTTGCTCCTCCGTGACGTATGCAGAATTGCAGCAATAAAGAGAACAGTACTAATACCAGCTCCAACAGTTGCTTCGGTAAAGGCGACATCAACGGCGCCCATTTCAGCCCAGAGCAGACACATCAGGAAGCTGTAAACACCAAAAATAACCGTAGCACTGAGCAGGTCTTTAACCGTGATGGCCGCGATTGCACAGATGACGACCATGAGAAGAATCAATAAATCAATAGCCCAGATCATTTCTTCGCCTTCCCTTTTACCCAGGGGGTTACACCGATGACCATAGCCGTTTTTGTTATGGCGTGAGTTGCAGTCGGGCTGGCCACGAATATAAAGACTGCGATCAGCATAATTTTGATACTGACCAGAGCATTGGCTAGATTGAAGTCGCTCAGGTTGTACAGAGCGACTGCGATGATGACCAGGATTGCACCCAGGGAGTCAGATTTTCCGGCTGCGTGAAGGCGGCTGTAGAAGTCTGGAAAGCGTAAAACACCAATAACACCGATGGTGAAAATGAACATTCCAGCCACCATAAACAGGATAATGGCAATATTCATTATGACCTCCCGTTGGCTTGGTTGGAGCGATCAACCAGTTCAGCCTGTTCGTCGAGAACTGATTCTAGAATCTCACCGGAATCACGTTTACGCAGGAAGAATTTTGTTGCCCCAAGTGTTGCGATAAAGTTGAGCAGAGCATAGGCGATTGCGATATCGACAAACATGCCCAGGTTTTCGTAGAAAATCCCGACCAACAAAAGCAGGATTGTTGTCTTTGTACCGATGATATTTCCACCGAGAATGCGGTCGAGGACAGTCGGTCCGCCGATAACCCGATAGAGGCTTAATAACATCAGAAAGAGTAGTAAAATAGCGGAATAAAGAAAGATCGTATCGACCATTATTCAATCTCCAGTGCTTTTGCCACCTGACGTTCCATCTCTCCAGGGAGGGCCGCTGCGGCCTCTCTGGTCAGGGCATAAACCGCGATCTGGTTTTCATGGATGTTGACGGTGATTGTCCCTGGAGTGAGTGTGATTGACTGACCCAATGCAACTTTGGAAATAGGGCGCTTAAGTTTTGTTTCGAAGCGGAACATGTGTGGATCAATTTTATCCAGCATGCGCGGGTGAAGGACGATATATGTGACTTGCAAATTGGCAATGATGATTTGCCAGAGCAGGTAAGGCAGGTAACGAATAAAGCCGATTAGCTCTCGAAACCAGGGTTTCCCTTGGTCAGGAAAGAGCAAATCACTGCTGAAAAATGAGATCAGTAGACAGCAGAGAATGCCGAGTGAAAAGTGGAAGGCGTCAAACATGCCAGACATAATTGTCCAGAAAGTCAGCATGATGATAAAGGTAGCCGCTTTTCTCTTCATGACACTAAACTCCAGTAGGGTATCAGCGTAAAAAAAATCGTGTGATGCAGACAACAAATTACATTTGAGAACTTAACAAGCCTTCGTACTGAGATTAATTTAACAAACCAGCGTTCAGTATATAAACACTAAAATAAAAGGCAAATAAAAAAGCTTTTTAACCGATGTTGATTGGTGTTCCTTGAAGACGAAGAGCAAAAACATATTGTTCATTATTTGAACTCATGCGCAAATAGTGTGCAACTTCTAAGTATGTCTATCATGGGAAAAGTATACAGTCAACAAAATCCAAGGGTGATTTATGATATTGACAACCACATATTTCTAGAGCAATTGCTATGCCAAAGATTAATCAATTATGAATATTCCGTTGTTTGGTCGATAGGATCATTTGATCGTCGCTATTTAATCGTTCAGGGTGCAAAAACGTGCACTGATCTGTACGTTTTTTGCACGTCTCTTGGTTGGAGGAAAAACGTCTAAAAGTGATGTTTTTAGCCATAAGGAAGATCGCATAATTTGACAGAATGGGTTGATTTATCTGGTTATTCAATTGATGATGGATGGAAAATCAGGTAAATCATATTGATTATCGGAATTAAAACTCATTGTTGATTTGAACTTATAGTCAGGAGAAGGACATGAAACAGTTGATAGCAGCGTCTATCCAATACAACATTTCTATCGGATACATTGATGCCAATCTTGATAAGGCGACAGCAGCGTTACGTCGTGTCGCAGCCCAGGGTGCAAAGTTGGCTGTGTTGCCTGAAATGTGGAGTTGTGGATACTATTACCGTAACTTTACCGCTTTGGCAGAAGAAACACCACGAGTGCTTGAATCGATGCAAAAGCTTTGTCAGGAACTTCAACTTGTCACCGTTGGTAGCCTGCCAGAATTAGAAGATGGAAAAATCTACAATACTGCCTATGTGATTGATCGAGGTGAAATTGTAGCGACTTATCGTAAGCTTCATCTGTACTCGACCATGTATGAAGATCGTTACCTTGGTGCTGGAGATCATTCTCTGGTGGTTGATACTTCAGTCGGTCGGCTCGGTATTGCAATTTGCTATGATCTTCGCTTCACCGAACTGTTTCGTAAGATGGCTCTGGAGGGGGCAGAAATAATTTGCCTTCCAGCAGAATGGCCAAGACCGCGTCAAGAACATTGGAAAACATTGATCCGTGCTCGAGCCATAGAAAATCAGTTGTTTATGATTGGAGCGAACTGCTGCGGAATACAGGGGAAGCTGGACTTTGTTGGTCTGAGTCAGTTGGTTTCACCTCTCGGAAATGTCTTGCAGGTGGCAACGGAAGGTGAAGACGCTGAGCTGGTGGCAACGCTGGATTTTGCTGAGATGGAAAAATATCGCTCAGAGATCAAGATTCTGAATGACCGTCGACCCGATATTTACGGAAATCCGTAATCCTGCCATCGCTAGAATTGTTATGAGTCGGTCTGGTTGCCTGCGGCGGCTGGATCGGCTCTCAACATCTGCTCTGCTTCAGGCATGCTGCGACAGGTAAAAAAAGCCAGCAGAATCAGCCCGGCAAGAGTTGCCAACATGGCCGTTGCCCCTGCCCAATGAGCGATCATTCCGATTGAGCCACTTAATAAAGCTAACACCCCGACCACGCTGTTGCTGAATGCTGTAAACGTCGTGCGATCCTGTTTCGGCGAGGCATCAACCAAATAGGTCTTTCGCCCCAAGCGGACGCCTGATTCTGCCAGTCCAATTAAGACAAAAATCACAAAGTAGCACCCATATTGGAGGCTTTTGGATGGGACCGTCCCGGCCAGTAAAGCCAGAATAGTGGCGATAAAGGCGATCAGTGCACTCAGGATCATCACCTTTTTGCTGGTCTGATCGGCCATTTTGCCCCAGAAGGGACTGCTGACGATTTGTGAGATTCCGACAGCAATAACCAGAATGCCGATATCTTGGACTTTTAAGTCCATCAATTGTCCAGCGTGAAGGACAAAGAACGGTGTTGCCAATTCAACCGATAACAACAAGCTACGACCGTGCAGGAATTTTCTAAAACCAGGGTATTGTTTATACAGTGAGAAACCCGCACGCGTTTCTTCCGCTGCATTCCTGCCACCCTGGGTTGCTCCAGGACGTTCACGAATCATGGCGAAAAAAGAGCAGCCAGGCCCCAGAGCAAGGCAGCAATAAAAATAAGAACGAGGACCGAGGATAGATCTTGCTGACTTTCTCGGACGCGATTCAGAATCAGTCCTGCAGCGGTAGTCAGTATGCCACCGACAAATGCTCTGCGGGCTAAAAGTCGTCCCCTGTGTCCCTTGTCGATGGTTTTTCCCAGAACATCCTGAAAAGCGACCGATGCTGTTCCACTGGCACAGCTGAAGAGAACCAATAACAGGAGCAAGGTAAATCCAGCCGTCTGTGGCTGTAGCCAGAGTGCTGTTGGGATCATCAGTAATAGACAACAGGTTTGAGTCAGCCCTGCTACAACCCAAACCCATTTGCGCACTGAAAGACGACGAATCCTACCGGCGACAACCATTTGTGGAAGGAGTGAGAAGCTCTGTTTGATCGGCATCAAAAATGCGAACATCCACGCAGGAGTGCCGAGAATCTGAAATAACCAGGGGAGTATCAGGTTCGGACCGGCAATCTGCTCTGCCAGTTTTGAGGCTGCACCATTGGCCACATTGCGTGTGAAATTCCAAGATGTTTCTTCGCACGATTCCGCTGGAATGCTTTTGCAGGCTCGGTCGAGGTTGTCATCTCCACTGAGAACGCTTGCCAGCTGCCGTTTGATATCGCTCATTGATCAGTCCGCTAATGGCTGGGCGTCATTTTGGTATTTTAGCGGGACGCTTTTTAAACTATCGGCAAACTGCAGGACACCATTATCGTCGACATAGAGATAGCGTGTCGGCTGTGATTTTGTAACAGGTGTTCGTTGAGTTGATTTCTCAATCACATTTTCGATGGTGTTTTTGGGCTTGTGGGAGCCGGAGACGAATAAACCAATAAAGCGCGCCCGAAAATCGACATAAAATGTCTGACTTTCTTTCAGTCCCGGTGTGTTTAAGGGAGTTTTGGTCATGATCTGGTCGAAGCCGATGGCCAATATGAGAATGACAACAAACCCCAGAGTGTATTTGAACAATTTGAACATTGAAATGGTCTCCTTGATAGCAGGTGATATACTACCTGTGGATCTTCATCTTTTCAAGAAACCTGTGCTTGTGGAGGTGTTCCATTTTGCTGTTAGATATGCAAGAATGTGAATCTATTGCACAGATTGATAGTGAATGGACGGACGATAGGTTCAGCTGCCACTGCATAAATTATTTCATTATCTTATTTCAACCCAAGGAGTTGTAACGAATATGAGCGAGACACAATATGATGTTGTTATTATCGGAGGTGGCCCAGCCGGGATGACAGCTGGACTGTACGCTTCACGTGCACGTTTGAAATCTTTGATGCTGGAAAAGATGATTATGGGCGGGCAAATGATGACAACAACTCTGGTTGAAAACTGGCCGGGGTATCCTGGTGGCATCGAAGGTCCAGAATTAATGATGCGCTTCCAGGAACATTGTGTTGAATTTGGCTTAGAAACCGGATATGGAACGGTTGAAAAAATCATTAACAATGGCGATAGCAAAACACTCATCGTCGATGGCAAGGAAATTACTTGCAAGGCCGTTATTATTTCCACTGGTGTTGTTGCGCGCAAGCTTGGGGTCGAAGGAGAAGAGGCTTTGGTTGGCAAAGGTGTCTCCTACTGTGCGACTTGTGATGGAGCTTTTTTCCGTGATGTCCCGATCGCTGTCATTGGTGGTGGTGATACCGCAGTTGAAGAGGCTTTGTTCCTGACCCGTTTTGCCAGCAAGGTTTATCTGGTTCATCGCCGTGACAAATTGCGTGCGACCAAAATTTTGCAAGATCGGGTTGCTGCCAACGATAAGATTGAAATGGCCTGGTGTTCTGTTGTCGATAGTCTGGAATCAGACAATTCGGGATTAACGGGGGCTGTTTTGCGAGACATGAAAACAGGTGAGACCCGCACGATCGATATTCATGGTATGTTTGTCGCTGTTGGTGTTACCCCGACAACCAGTTTCTTGAAAGATATTGTCGAGCTGAACGAAGATGGTTATATCAAGTCAGGTGAAGATACTCTGACCTCGGTGCCCGGAATTTATGCCGCTGGTGATTGTCGAACCACAGTGCTTAAACAGGTCTCGACTGCCGTTGGTGATGGTGCTGTTGCTGCGGTCATGGCGGAAAAATATATTGATGAGTTGGATCATCAGAACTAAACAGTTGTAGATTATTCCTGCGAGGTACATATATATGTGCCTTGAAAATAAGATGCATTTCGAAGGGGGGAGAGATGCTCGCAAAAGTGATTTCCGGTGCCTTGATCGGTATCGATGCTTATCCCGTTGAGGTTGAGGTCGATATTGCTCAAGGGCTACCACAGTTTTCTACCGTAGGTCTTCCAGAGGGCGCGGTCAAAGAGAGTAAAGACCGGGTCAAATCGGCCATCAAAAATTCCGGTTACGATTTCCCTGCCCGGAGAATTACCATCAATTTAGCTCCTGCCGATATTCGCAAGGATGGAGCAGCCTTCGATCTTCCCATCGCTGTTGGGCTCCTCAGTGCGACCGGTATTGTTAACGCCGATCATCTGAAAAACTATATTTTGCTTGGGGAACTGTCTCTTGATGGCCGGGTTAAGCCAGTACGAGGCGTCTTGCCGATTGCCGTCGCTGCGCGTGATTGGGGTGATTATGCACTGATATTACCGGTTGATAATGCCGAAGAAGGGGCGGTTGTCGTCGGTCCGGATGTTTTTCCCGTTCGAGATCTTGGTGAGGCGGTCGCTCTGATCAATGGTGAAATGAAAATTGCGCCCTATCGTCCCGATGTTGACATTGGCAAAGAAGAGCCGATTGGAGATGGTGAGGATTTTTCTGAGGTGCGTGGTCAGGAGCATGTCAAACGTGCTCTTGAGGTGGCTGCAGCAGGATCTCATAATATCCTGATGGCAGGACCTCCTGGAAGCGGCAAGACCATGCTGGCGCGGCGACTACCAACCATTTTACCCGATTTTTCCTTCGAAGAGGCGCTTGAAACCACCAAAATCCATTCGGTTGCTGGACTGCTTTCGCGCAGTAATGCCCTGGTACGCCAGAGACCTTTTCGTTCACCCCATCATACCATCAGTGATGCTGGGTTGATCGGTGGCGGTTCGTACCCACGACCTGGTGAAGTTTCACTTGCTCATCGTGGCATTCTTTTTCTTGATGAGTTTCCCGAATTCAAAAAAAATGTTTTGGAAATGTTGCGTCAACCTCTTGAGGATGGGCAGGTCAGTATCAGCCGTGCTGCTTTGAGTTTGACTTATCCTGCCAACTTTATGCTGGTTGCGGCAATGAATCCCTGCCCCTGTGGCTTTCTTGGCGACATTCAACATGATTGTACCTGCACTCCGACATTGATTCAGCGCTATCGCAGTCGTTTGTCGGGGCCGTTGCTCGACCGTATCGATCTGCATGTCGAAGTCCCGCGGGTCCCCCATAAAGATTTAACCGACGAGCGGCCTGCTGAATCGAGTCGCGAGATTCGCGAAAGAGTCAATCGGGCACGTCAGATTCAGAATGAGCGACTCGCCCCCTTTGGTCTCCATGCCAACAGCCAGATGCAGGCGCGCCATATTAAACGTTTTTGCCGACTGGAGGAAAAAGGTGACCTGTTGATGGAGCAGGTGACTGACAAGTTGGGCTTGTCGGCACGTAGTTTCACCCGTATTTTGAAATTGGCCAGAACCATTGCTGATCTGGCTGAGACAACTCAAATAACAACGCAACATTTGAGTGAGGCCATTCAGTATCGGGGGATGGATCGTAAAAGTACATGATTTTATCTTCTGTAAACGATGGTGATAAAGAGGTGGGGGGTGGCTTTCAGCTGTTTAAATTAACTCGTATTGACTGCATTTCTTTATAATCATGTTCTAAAATTGAGCAAATCACAGGTGTATGATCTCTAAGTATCTATATCTATTAACCGATATATTGTGAATATATTTCCCTTGCATTTGCAGTAGAATGGTCCTACGATTTTCTATCCCATTCAGGTGAATGAGATGATCGTTGTTTCCTTTTTTATTTCAATGTTAGAGGTCATATAAATGATAAACACAGATGTATTGGTTATCGGTGGAAGTGCGTCGGGACTCGTTGCGGCTATGACGGCCAGAAGTAATTATCCAGATGCGAAAGTAACAGTGGTCCGTAAGGAGAAGGACGTTCTTGTTCCCTGTGGCATCCCCTATATCTTTGGTTCTCTGGAGGGCAGTCAGCAAAATTTGATCCCGGAGGAGGGGTTGGATAATTCTGGCGCTAAAAAATTAATTGATGAAGTGATGTCCGTCGATTGCAAGAACAAGAGCTGTAAAACCAAATCAGGAGAGACAATTAGCTTCGACAAGATTGTCTTTGCAACCGGGTCAACTCCTAATCGGCCATCCTGGCTTAAAGGTGCCCAGCTGGACAATGTTTTTATCGTTCCGAAAAATCGTGATTACCTTGATCTGGTTGCTGCTAAGTTGAAAGACTTAAACAAAATTGTCGTTATTGGTGGTGGTTTTATCGGTGTCGAGTTGTCTGACGAGCTTAATAAAAGCGGTAAGGATGTCACTCTGGTAGAAATGCTACCACATGTTTTGGGGGCGGTTTTTGATGAATCTGCCGCCAAACGAGCGGAGGATACTTTGATTGGGCGGGGGGTGAAGGTCAAAGCGGGATCAGGGATCAAGAAGATCAGCGGCACTGACAGGGCGACCGGTGTTGTTCTTGAAAATGGTGAGGAGATTGTCGCCGATGCCGTTTTCCTGACCATGGGCTATAAACCAAATACCGAATTGGCGAAGCAGGCGGGTTTGGTTCTTAACGAGTATGATCAGATTATGGTCGATGAGTTCATGCGTACGGCGGCCAATCCTGATGTTTTTGCTGTCGGTGATTGTGCTCAGAAGCGTGATTTCATTACCCGTAAGAAAAATAGAACCATGCTCGCATCAACTGCTTGTGCTGAGGGCCGAACCGCAGGACTGAACCTGTTTGACTTGTCTGTTATCAGTCATTTCAAGGGCACGATCGCGGTCTTTTCTACTGCCATTGGTGATTTAGCTTTCGGGGTCGCTGGGATGACGTACAGGCACGCCTGCGAAGAAAAAATGAAAGCTTTTACCACGAGTTTTGAGACACCCGACCATCACCCTGCCAAGCTTGAAGGGATGCATCTGCAGTCGGTTGAATTGGTTGTTGCCAAGGCGTCTGGTTTAGTTCTTGGAGGAACGGTTATTGGTGGTAAAAGTGTTGGTGAAATGGTCAACACCATCGGCCTGGCGATCCAGAACAATATGACCGTCTTTGATCTGTTGACAATCCAGATTGGTACCCATCCACTGCTGACTTCGTCACCGACCTCCTATCCATTGGTCAAGGCGGCTGAGTTGGCAGTCAAAAAAATAAGGCAGAGCTGATATTTATCTCAATAATAGATTTTTTTGAACGGGCGGCTTGAGATAGTCGCCCCGTTTTATTTCAACGTCTCTAGCGGGCTGTGAGCAGAGAGTTTTAAGAATCAGATTTTAAAATACTGTCGTTAAACATCCAAAAATGAAAAATGCAGATCACTCAATCCTATAATCAGAAAACGATTGAGTAATTCAGGAGTACCGAAAATAACCTGATAGATTTCATTGGCCATCAATGCTGATATGACCGTTGCTGCGGCACCTGTAACTGGGATGTCGCCCTGTGGTTGTTCTATCCCTGCAAACAACTCATGCAAAGGTTGTGACAGGCTTTTGCGTAGGGTGAGAACTTGTCCTTGATCTCTTTCGATCGCTCCATGAACAAGGAATAGTCCGTCTGGAATGCCCTTTTCCAGTTGAAAACGGCTACTGTAGTTGTCGAGACAGTCTGCTGCGAGGGTGATGTCAGCAGGACAACTGAAGGTGGAATCGATTCTTTGTACTATGGGGACAATCGTGATCTGGGAGTTGATTTGTTGTAAAAGCCTGCTGGCACAGTCGACTTTTAATTGGCCAATATCCTGTTCCGTATAGAGCGTCTGACGGTTGAGGTCGGGCCAATCGACCCGACCATCGTCCACCAAATAGAGTTTTCCGACACCGGCTCTGGCGAGAAGCTGACACAGAGTTCCACCCAATCCACCTAACCCTGCGACCAGAACCGTTGATTGTTCAATCTGCTGTTGCTTGGCCTCTCCCCAATGGAGAATCTGGCGGCTGTAACGTCGATCGACCGACATTAACCTCCTGCTCCCGGAGGGAAGAAGGCAATAGTATCTCCGTCACTTACTCTTGTCTTTAATTCATCGAGATGAAGAATGTTGCGGCGGTTAACCATAATGATGGTTCCAGGGATCAACGCACCCTGTCCATCCAGAAGTTTGTGTAAAAATGGTGTTGGTAGCTGTTTTTGAACCCTCTGCAAGAGTTGATTAATGGTTTCATCAGTGACCGCTTGAAGCTCAAGTTTCTCCTGTTTCAACAGTAAACGCAGCAGGCTGTAAAATTCAATTCGAACCATAAAATTCCTTTACGATGCCAGACGCAGCTGTGTCTGGGCGTAGTTGGCCGTTCCTTGGAGTAGTCTTTTTCCTGGGAAAACTTCTCGCGTTGTCACCAGTTGGTAATAAAGACCTGAATCGTTGGTCTCGCCGATCATGGTGGCTCCGATAACACGCTGTTTATTATCCATAAAGACTTTACGGAACCGGCCGGTCACAGGATTATAGGAACTGACAATCTGGTCGGCATCATCCTGGCAGTAGCCGACTGCCGCAATATCAATTCCGAAGATTTCGGTGATATTGTTTTTCAAACTCCCTTGGTAGGAGCAGTGGATCCCCAGCATATTCAAGGCAGCATTTTCACCCTGTTCAACGGCAGTCATCCAGTTGCCCTGAATGGTCAGTTCGCCACTGATAAAATCTTTCCCCTCTGCACTGTCGCCAGCGGCAAAAATATCGGGGTGACTGGTACAGCAAAAATCATCAATCAGGACGCCGTTGTCAATATGAAGTCCGGCGTCAGAGGCAAGGCCTGTATTCGGGGTGACCCCTTTGCCAACAATCAGTAAATCACTTTTGAGAGTTTTTCCTGAACGTAAATTCAGGTCGAGCTGGTCACCTTCCACGATTGTATCGATATCGTTTTCCTTGTGAATCTGCAAACCTTTTGCTGTTAACTTTTCTTCCAGGATGGCAGCAGCTTCAGCATCGACAACACGGCTGAAAATTCGATTAGAACCGACAACCAGATGCTTTTCCATCTGCTCGTCAGCATGTGACAGCAAGGGTAAGCTGACGAGTCCAGCACCGATGGCTGTGACACTTCTTGCGCTGGCTTGGAGCGATACAAGTTTCTCTGCATCAGTGATATGGCGTAAAACGCAGCTGCGTTCGGCTGATACAGACAGGGTCCTGGCTTCGGCTCCGGTTGCTAACAGCAATTTGGAGTAGAGAATCTCCATACCGTCAGTCAGCTGAACAATGTGTTCCTCAGGTTTGATGGCGACAACGGCTTGGCCGAAGATGGTTTTTGTGCCCATATCGGCATAAAAACTGTGAGAAACGATATCAAGTCCACCGCGTTCAATATGCCCACCAATATAGTAAGGAGTCAGAACACGTGAGTAGGCCGGGCAGTTTTCTCGATCGATAATGGCAATTCTTGAATGGCGGTCATGACGGCGCAGCGTTCTCAACGCCTGCAACCCAGCCGCGCTGTTGCCAATGATAATAAAATCAAAATGTTCAGGCATAAGCTTTATCCCCAAATGTTGGTGTGTGGTGTTTAAGGATCAAAAAACGGTCAGGGCCTGCACCACTAGGTGCAGGCCGACAACCATTGTCTTATGCCGTCAGGCCAAGGGCCTGAAGCTTTTCATCGGTCGGAATCCCCTCTGTACTCCAACCTCGTTCTTCATAGTAGAGTGGTAGCATGACGTCCAACTTGGCAACTTCACCTTTAAGCGGACCATCTGGGATCGGTTCTTCGAGCAGACGTTTTGGGAGTGTGTCCTGCCCTGGATCGATTCCGGCTTTCAGGTTGAAGACCCGTTCCAGATTATAAATACGATCGCCAAGGGTCATCAAAACCTCTTCACTGAAGTTTTGTCCGGTCGCGGCGGTACAGAAGTTAGCAAACTGAGGTGCACCGATAGCGAACGTGGTAAACAGACAGACTCCGGCTGAATCGACAACAGCGGTAAAGTCCTGGAAGATCTTGGCCCAGGTTGCTTTTCCATCCGTTGCCTGAGGGTCAATCTTTTCTGGCAGGCCGAGAATTTCCGGCGAAACCAGATAGCCCCGGACGTGGCAAGCTCCACGGTTGCTGGTGGCGTATTGCAGCGCCATGCCCTGCATCCCGCGACCATCGTAAGCTGGGAACTCCTGTTTCTTGACTGTCATAGAAAGTTCCACTGCACCGTAACTTTCAGCCAAGCGGTAGGAACCAAGGGCGAGTTTGTCGCCGAAGCCTTCTCGTTTACCGGTCATCTCGGCTAGCTTGACCAGAGCTTCAGCATCGCCGAATTTCAGCTCCATACCGATCTCTTCTGCACTGATCAATCCTTTTTCAGCCAGCTCCATGGCACAAGCCACTGTGGAGCCGAAGGTGATTGGATCCATGCCATCTTCATTACATATGTAGTTGGCCTTGGTAATCGCAGCGAGATCATCAATGCCACAGGCTGCACCCAATGACCAGATCGACTCATATTCAGGTCCTTCACCATCACCATTGAAGCGGCTCCCTTTGAGCCCCGTCACCCGGCCACAGGCAATGGTACAACCCATACAACCTTTGTTGCGTTTTAGATATGTGGCGACTAGGTTTTCACCTGAAATCGCTTCTGCACCGTCAAAGGTGCCTTTCTGAAAATTATTCGTCGGCAATGCACCAAATTGGTTGATGATGTTGACCAGAACTGGGGTTCCAAGAGCCGGAAGACCTTCACCTGAAACTGGATTTTGTTTGAGCAGACTGTAGGCTTCCAGTGCCGCTTCACGGAATGCTGCTTTATCCGCAACCTTGACACCGCCCGTACCACGGATGGCGACTGCTTTTAGATTTTTACTGCCCATGACGGCACCAACGCCGCTACGTCCGGCAGCGCGGTGTTTATCGTTCATGATGGCGGCAAAATTGACCTTTTTCTCACCGGCGGGGCCGATAGAGGCCACCTTGGCATCACCGTGAAATTCAGCCAGTATGGCGTCTTCGGTGGCATCGGTCGGTTTGCCCCACAGATGAACAGCACCCACAAGCTGAACTTTGTCATCAAAAACTTGTAAGTATGATGGGTATTCAGCCTTGCCTTCGAAGATGATCATGTCATAACCGGCATAGCGCAGTTCACAGGGGAAATAGCCGCCCGAATTGGAGCAGGCAATGGTACCGGTTAATGGTGATTTGGTGATGACCATGTAGCGACCGTTAGCCGCACCGTAGGTTCCGGTCAGCGGTCCGGCAGCCATAATCAGTTTGTTTTCAGGTGAAAAAGGATCGACTGTAGGGTCGACTTCTTCGGTATAATATTTACTTCCTAAACCGCGACCACCCAGATATTCCATAGCCCATTGTTCATTGAGCTTTTCTGTTTTGCAGGTGCCTGCGGTCAGATCGACACGTAATAGTTTTCCTTGCCAGCCATTCATGGTTACACCTCCATCTGTCCGTCTTTCATGGCGTCAACAAAACGCAGGATTTTCTGCCGGAGAGGTTTGTCTTCTTCATCGAGGCTTAGACAACCGGTTGGGCAAAAAGCGACACATTCGGGGGTGTCCCCACCACAGAGATCGCACTTATCGACCTTCTTTATGCTTGGGACATATTTGATCATGCCGAAAGGACATGCGCTGACACAGGTACGGCAACCAACACAACGATCTTTGTCAACCAGAACAACACCAGATGGCATTTCTTTAGTGATCGCAGCTTTTGGACAAGCTTTTTCGCACCATGGTTCATCACATTGCATACAGGTCACAGTGATGAATTTAGCTTCATCGAGAAAGACTTCATTGTAAATACGTGAACGGCTGGGAGCAAATTCACCTGTGTGTTTGAAAGAACAGGCCATTTCACAGGTTTTGCAACCGATACACTTCGAGGGTTCGATGCGGATCAGCTTCTGCATGGTTAACCTCCTTGGTGAGTGATGATGAAACACACGATATGGTGTGCAATATGGCAGATCTGATGTGTTTCTGTTGCTTTGCAACACACAGAATTATAACAGTTTTTTAAGTGTCGGCAACGCAGAGAGTAATCTGTCTGGATTCCTTCGATGTCCAGGAATCTGATTTATTGGTTTTCACAAGGGGGACAGAGGGATATAATGGACGGAGAACTTACAAAATATGATCAAGTCGTCCTTTTCTATATTGATAAGGCCTGAGAATAATGGGTCTTTAATAAATAAGGTGAAAACGGGTTGGAATGAAGAAGCTCGCTGATGGCCTCGGCCGAAAAATCAATTACCTAAGACTGTCTGTTACTGATCACTGTAACATGCGTTGTGTTTACTGTGTGCCAGAGGGGGGTGTTCCCCATGGTGCTTTAGATAAGCCTTTGGATTTTGATCAGTTTTTACTGATATCGCGTGCTGCGGTCAGTCTCGGGATCAAAAAAATCAGAGTGACAGGTGGGGAGCCACTGGTTCGTAAAGGGATTGTTGGTTTTCTGCGTGAGTTGGCAGGACTGCCCGGACTTGAGCGGCTTGTTCTGACGACTAATGGGCTCAATCTGGCCGAAATGGCACAGGACCTCAAGGATGCCGGAGTCCAAAGTCTCAATATCAGTCTCGATTCATTGGAGGCAGAGCGGTTTTGCCACTTGACCCGCAGGGATTGTTTGGATGATGTCCTCGCAGGTATCGAAATGGCAGAAAAAGTCGGGCTGCGTTATAAAATCAATACTGTCATTATGCGTGGGCGTAATGATCATGAGATTCCTGATTTTGCCAAGTTGGCGATGGCGCACAATTGTTCAGTGCGTTTTATCGAATATATGCCGGTCATGAAAGAAGAGGGTTGGCAGTCACTGGTCATGCCAAGTGACGAAGTCCTGCAACGGTTGCGTGAACACCATCAACTTGAGCAGGTTAATCGTGATTCAATGTCTGGCCCGGCCCGAGAATTTAGAATTGACGGAACAAAAGGGAAAGTCGGTGTTATTTCTCCGCTGTCAGGACACTTTTGTGGTGATTGTAATCGTATCAGGATTACGTCGACCGGAAAGGTCAGAACCTGTTTGTTTTCCGATCAGGTCCACGATTTAGTGCCGCTTTTGGAGACTCAAGATATTGATCAGTTGGCCGCCTATCTGTTGAGCCTTGTTAGTGACAAGCCCGCGCGACATTGTATGGATACAACACATGCTGAGCACACTGCTTTTTCCATGTCTGAGATCGGTGGTTGATTGCATCTTTTTCAGATTGAACCGTGATATTGACAGGAATTTAGAAAGTTATGAAACCGGTTGGTAGGTTTTTATCCGACCGGTTTCTTCTGTTCTGACGAGATGCACAGCCCTCTGCATTGTTTTTTTTTGTCGATCGGAAACTAAGAATTTCACCAGTCTATAAGGGTGATGACTCAATCCATATCGAGGAATTTATTTAATGATACATTCATTTGAACAGGCCCTTGAGCTGATTCTCCAGCACGCAACTCCGCTGTCCCCAGACGTTGTCTCACTTGGAAACTTGGTTGGGCGGGTCGCCGCTGAAGAGGTCTCTGCTCCCTGGGATATGCCTCGTTGGGATAATTCGGAAATGGATGGTTTTGCTGTCAGGGCAGAAGATTGCAGTATTGGAATCGAGTTGAATGTTCGTGGTTATATTCCCGCCGGGATGTCGGCATCAGGGGTAGAAGTGACCCCGGGCAGTGCTGTCCGTATTATGACAGGGGCACCCATTCCTGTGGGCTGCGATGCTGTCGTGCCGATTGAAAATACAACTCCGGGTGACGATAAAGTTTGTATCGATCAGTTGGTTACAAAAGGTGATTTTATCCGCTTTCGTGGCAATGATATGGTTTCGGGCGAGTCGATGATTCAGGCTGGTACCATTCTGCGTCCGGCAGAAATTAACCTGTTGGCGTCCTTTTCCCGGCTGCAGTTGAAGGTCTATCGACGACCACGGGTCGCAATTTTGTCAACGGGAGATGAACTGGTTGCTCCCGGTGAAGAAGCGGGTGATGGACAGATTGTCGACAGTAATGGCTATTCGTTGGCTGCAGCGGTGAAAGAACTTGGTGCCGAGCCGGTTCTGCTAGGTATTGCCAAAGATAATCTTGACAGTTTGAGTGAAAAAATCAAGGCTGGCCTTGAGGCCGATGTCCTGATTACTTCGGCGGGAGTGTCTGCCGGGGATAGAGATTTGGTTCGTGATGTTCTTGAGCAAGCCGGGGTTAAACAGTTGTTCTGGAAGGTTCAGATGAAGCCCGGAGGGCCAACTGCATTTGGAGTCAAAGGGAAACAGCTGGCTTTTTCGCTACCGGGGAATCCTGTTTCCAGTATGATCAGCTTCGAGCAATTGGTGCGCCCGGCTCTGCTGAAAATGTTGGGATATGAAAAAATTCTGAGAGCACCTGTCAAGGTGACACTTAAAACGCCATTGGCGAATGAAACTCCAAAGTTGAGATTCCTCCGAGTCAGGGTTCGAGAGACTGTCGACGGATTCATTGCCGAGAGTGCAGGAAACCAGAATACAGGTGTGTTGAAGACAATGCTTCGGGCCAATGCGATCGCAACACTTCCACCAGAGTGCTCAACATTGCAGCCTGGTGATTCTGCCGAAGTTCAGTTCCTCAATCCAGAACAGTTCTCCGCTTGTTCTGTAACGGCGGCAGATAAAATTTAAAAAGCGCTGCCGAGTACGAGCATTCCCTGCGTCAGTATGAAGATCCCGAACGCAATCAGCAAGCCTCCGCTGAGCATTCTTATTGCGACGGGATGCGCGTTTATCTGTTTGATTTTCTGCCGCAGCGATTGGGATGCATAGCCGAGAATCAACATCGGAATGGCAAATCCGAGTGAGTAGCAGGCGAGCAAGAAAAGTCCGTATGACAATCTACCATCGCTGGCAACCAGCGCAAGGACGCCTGCCAGCATAGGACCAACACAGGGAATCCAAACCAATCCCAGTGTCAAACCCATCACCAAACCTGACCAACGCCCCTGGCTTCCTCCTTTTATCCTGGAAAAAAGAGTAATCCGTTTGAACAGGTTGATGTCAAAAATCATCAGGACACCGAACAGTAAAATGATGATGCCAGCAGTTTTTTCCATTGCGGGGATCATTCCGGCGATGGCACCTCCAAACAGGGAGGTTGCAACTCCCATGGCCATAAAGCTGGTGCTGAGACCAGCGATAATAAGCAATGGCCGATATTTATGATCTTCTTCTGTGCCGGCAACGATGATCGGTATTACAGGCAGAATGCAGGGCGATGCAACACTGGCAATGCCAGCAAACATAACCAGAGCGATAGTCGCCAGAGATAAGTCCAGGGCAACCATGGTTAGTGACCCGGAATCTGGCTGATAAGGTTGCGGATAGTTTCTGCTGGATGAACACCTGGAGGCAGACGTTTGATCTCCTGGCCATTGGAATCTGCCAGCATCAAAGTTGGCAGAGCCCTGATCCCGTAGGCATAGAAGATATCAAGATCAGCTTGAACTGTGGTTTGAACCGGACGGATCATGACTTTTTCTTCCAATTCGTCAGAAATTTCGGACAAAATTTCCCCCTGCATCTGGCAAGGGCCGCCATCGGGATTGATGAAGAATATCAGCATATGCTCGGCCGCTTTCTTTTCACTGACTGCTTGGGTGGTTTCCTGCGGCGTAGATGCTACCTGGGCTATCTTTTGTGCTGGTTGTTCCTGAGAACAACTGATAAGAGCAAGAACCACAAAAACAATCATGAAATGTTTCAACATCGACAATCTCCCTTGATTTTATATATATGAATATAACATGTGTCCGTTGGGTCAGTTATACCCCAGCTGATCTTTCTAAATCAATATGGAGAGAGCGAAGACCTCTGATTGGTCTGGTTGTGCCTTCATGTGTGGCATTATCTCTGGACTTAACTTATCAAGTTCTTTAGTCTTGTTCTCTGAATGAGCTACTGACAGGAGGCCGTCATGTCCGAAGAAACGACCTTTTTTCTGCCGGTTAAGGATTATTATCACCGCAATCTGATTACCTGTAAAACAGGTGATACGGTCAGAACGGCTGCGGAGGTCATGCGGACTAAGGAGATTTCGAGCCTGATTGTCTGCGATGAGTTGGGGCAGCCTGTTGGCATTATGACCGACCGTGATTTGCGTAGTAAGGTTGTCGCGGGTGGATTGGTTCCCTCTGACACTGCCGTGCGCGAAGTGATGACTGCGCCGGTTATTTCAGTCCGCGAAAATGATACCCTTTTTGAAGTTCTCTATCAGATGTCTCACCACCGAATTCACAGGGTCGGTGTGGTTGATGATCAAAATACCCTCGTTGGTCTTATCAATGAATCTGACATTATCCGCCTGCAAAATCGATCTCCCCAGCGTTTATTGAGGTCTATCGACGAAGCTCATAGCGTTAGCGATCTGAAAAAAATTCATCAAGAATCTGAACAACTGATAATTTTCCTGCATCGTAATGGTGTGCGAACCCGGGAGCTTGTCCGTTTGGTCTCCTTGTTGAATGATCAGGTTGCTGACAAATTGATTGCTTTGCTCAAGCAGTCTCATTTTCCAGATATGGGAAGCAAGAGCACTTTTCTGGTTTTAGGGAGTGAGGGGCGACGTGAGCAAACTCTGAAAACAGATCAGGATAATGCCATCATTATTGCTGATGATGCCAGTGTTGATGAGTTGGAGGAGATCGAGCGGTTTTCACACATGTTGATTGATGCTTTGATCGATATCGGGGTCCCGGAATGTCCCGGTGGTATTATGGCGAAAAATGACTTTTGGCGCCGCCGTTTAGGTGATTGGAAAAACGCTGTCGATGGTTGGATCGCGTCACCGAGTAGTCAGAATATCCTCAACTTCAGCATGTTTTCCGATATGCGTTCGCTCTGTGGAGACTGTGATTTGGCTGATCGGCTGCGAGCACACATTGTGTTGCGCGCTGAGGAGAATACCATTTTTCTGGCCCGCATGGCGGCTAATGTCTGTCTTTTCTCCCCTCCTTTGGGGATGTTCGGTCGGATTAAAACAGAAAAAGCTGCTCCATACAGTGGTAAAATTGATCTGAAAAAGGCGGGGATCTTTGCGTTGACAGAGGGCGTGAAGACCTTGGCTCTGAATGTCGGCGTGTTGGAAGGGAGTACTCACGACAAGATCAGGGCGCTGATGGAGAAAGGTGTTCTTAGCCAAGTTCAGGCTGATGACATTGGAGCCAGTTTTAATTTATTGACATTCTTACGCTTGCGGGGCCAGGTCAATTCAGCCTCCTCTGGTCGTGAAGTGACCAATCATATTTCCCCTGCGAGCCTTGATCGAGTGGAAAAGGGGCGTTTAAAGCTGGCCTTAGAGGTCGTTGGTTCTTTTCAGGGGATGCTCAAGCAATATTTTCAACTCGATATGCTGCAGCGATAGACTGTTATTTACCCTTTTATATTGATAAGAGGGCGAACGCGATGCAGCACCTTGACCAGATCTTTTTGTAGCGCCATCACGTCATCAATATTTTTATAGGCAAAGGGAGCTTCATCTAAAGTGTGATGATCGACTTTTGCAACAATCCCAACCATGCTGGCGCTGAATTGTTTCAGCGTAATCTGTTTTTTTGCTGCTTTACGGCCCATAACTCGGCCTGCTCCATGGGAGCTTGACCAGAGAGCTTCAGGATGACCTTTGCCTTCAACAATGAATGACCCATCTCGCATGTTGCCGGGGATAACACCAAGCATCCCTGTTTCAGCATGGGTTGCCCCCTTACGGTGAATAATCAAACCATTCTTGTTTTCGGCGTGGTTGTGGTTGCGGTTGATCAGCTTTTCCCACTGAGCATCGCCATGACAAAAGGTCTGGATCGCCGCGACGACCCTTCTGATCATTTCATAGCGATTGACCAAGGCGAACTCCAGACAAAAATTCAAGTCATTCAGGTAGTCTTGCCCTTCAGGGCTGAGGATTGGGAAGCCGAAATGACCTTCGCGGGCCTTCCCTCCTGCAGCTAATTTCATATAGTGAGTTGCAATAGAATGTCCCAGATTACGTGAACCTGAATGGATGATGATCCAGATGGTTCGATTGTCATCGACTCCGATCTCAATAAAATGATTCCCGCTTCCCAGGGAACCTAGTTGTTTGAGTCCATTTTTATTGAATATATGGTCAAGGACCTTGGTGCGGGGGAGATGATGATGCTCCCAAGAACTGTCACTAGGGTTATGATGAAATCCTGTTGGGATCAAGCGGTAGATGGTGTTAAAAATTGCGCCAGCATGGCGGATGATATCGTCTTGCGACAGGTTGGTCGGTACAGCACAGATCCCACAGCCGATATCATAGCCAACCCAGGACGGTAAAATGATGCCATCGGTTGCAACGACAGCTCCAATTGGTAAGGTATAGCCTGTATGAGCGTCGGGCATTAATGCGCCACGCACACTGTACTCAAGGCGCATAGCACTGTAGAATTGATCCAATGCCGATGGTTCGATCTCTTTGGCAAATATTTTGTGCGGTTTCATCATGCTATTTTACCCGGAAAGAAGGTTCTCCTCAGAGTCGCTGAGACGCAGAGAAAGATCATTTAATGATAGCAAAATAGATAATGACTCTATTCTCTCCGCGTTTCTGTATCTCAATGGTTTATTTATACATTATGCCAATAACTAACATTTCTCCATATCAGATTAAAAACGTCCGCTTGTTTATCTTCTTTCGGGTTTTGTACAATGCTCGATTTTATTACCCTGTTTTTTCGATTCTGTTTCTTGATTTTGGTCTGACTCTGTCTCAGTTTGCCATCCTTAATGCTGTTTGGGCTGCAACAATCGTGATTTGTGAAGTCCCATCCGGGGCTTTGGCTGATACGATTGGTCGCCGCAACCTGCTGGTCTTTGCCGCGACTTTAATGGTTTTTGAGGTTGCGATCTGGGCATTTGTCCCCCGTTCGAATCTGACCCTGTTATTCTGGGCATTTGTCTTGAACCGGATTCTGAGTGGTATGGCGGAGGCTGCTGCCAGTGGAGCCGATGAAGCGCTGGCGTATGACAGCTTGCAGGAGGAAGGGGATATTAACGATTGGGGCAAGGTGTTAGAGCGCCAGGTCCAGGTTCAATCGATCGGGTTTGTCTTTGCCATGACTCTCGGTGGTCTAATCTACGATCCACAATTGATGCAGAAAGGTGCTGATTTTTTGGTCTGACGATAACGATTACTCGTGAGACAACCTTACGTTTACCGATCTATTTAACACTGTTGACCGCACTGTTCGCACTGTTAACCACCTTACGGATGCGCGAGGTCAAAACGGGTCATCAGCTGGAAGGATGTTCTCTGCGCGATCCGGTGAAAGAATCTTTTGAGCTGGTCTGGAAGGCAGGGAAGTGGATCTTCAGAACTCCATTTGTCCTTGGTCTGATGCTGTTTGGCCTGCTTTTTGACAGTGTTATCCGTATGCTATTGACGATGGCCAGCCAATACTATCGCTTGATCGAAGTGCCGGAAGCTTTCTTTGGTTTGCTCGGCTCCGGCATGGCTTTGTTTGGCTTTGTCGTGCCTGGGATTGCCCGAAGGTTAGTGGCACAACACTCTGCACTGTTCAATTTGTTGGTCACAGCAGGGTTGATCTTGCTGGGCTTGATCGGAATGTCTATGGCTTGGCCAATTGCCGGAATTTTACCCGCCATTTTATTGTTTGCCAGTTTGTATCTGGTTGGGTTTTTTCTGAGTCACTATCTGAATCAGGAGGCGAGCTCTGAACAAAGAGCGACGGTTTTAAGCTTTAAGGGCTTATTTTTGAATTTGGGTTATGGAGGGATAGGTCTTCTGTATTCACTCCTTTTGGCCTATCTTGGCAGTCATGTTGTGCCGGGCCAATCTGAATTAAGTGAAGAAGCCTTGAAGAATATAACGTTTCTTGCCTCATTGCCTTGGTTTTCTTGGTACTTTACTGGTTGTCTGATTTTATTATTATTTATCTTCGTTAAGTCCCTACGCAGGAAATGAATAATCTCTTTGTTGAGATGTCAGGTTATGTTAACAACGTTGAGTCTCGCGGTGCTCAGTATCGCTCAATACTCAAATGCCACGAAGAGTCCTTGAAAAAATGGAAGAATTGAATGGAAGGATCTGATCGAAGAGATCAGGAGAAGATGTTATCCCTGTCTTTGATGTCTAATTATTCGGTTATGGGACATTGGCAAAACTCTAAGCTATCAAATGTTATCGTGTTGAATATGGCCTTATTATATCGTTTCTTTATTTTATTCTTCATTCTGTTGGTTCTTAATGGCTGTCAAATCATTCCTCCACCACCTGCTGACAATCCACCCGTTAATGATCCTATTGCTGCTATTCTAACTGACAAGAGCTCAGCATTGACTGCTCCTGTTGGTCTTTTAAAGAAGCTTGGTTTTTCGGTGCAGGTTGGGGCTTTCAGTCAGATGGAGAATGCTGTTCGGCTGGAACAACAACTCAAAGAAAAGGGGGTTGATGCATATCATTTTCTCCATGAGTCTGGTTTCTACAAGGTTCGCTTCGGTGATTATGACCTGTACTCAAAGGCAAAAGATGAGGCCGAACGATTGACGGAACAGGGGCTTTTGGAGTCCTTTTTTATCGTCATTCCCGATGACTACGTTGTCAGCCAGAGTAGAAATGACGATCAGCGGTTCGTTCGCGCTGAGCTGGTTTCAACGGCGAAAAGATTTCTTGGTGTCCCTTATCGTTGGGGAGGTGAAGACCGCCATAACGGTTTTGATTGTAGTGGATTGACGATGGTCAGTTATCGCCTGAATGGGTTAAAGTTGCCACGTAATTCGCGCGCCCAATTCAAAGCTGGCCGAGTTGTTTCAAAAAAATATTTACAGCAGGGGGATCTGGTGTTTTTCGCGACAAAAGGGGGGACACGGGTCACACATGTTGGGATGTATGTTGGTGACGGGAAGTTTATTCATGCACCACGGTCGGGGAAAACGGTTCGGATTGCAAATTTGTCGAACAAATTTTTCCAGAGAACCTTTGTCGGTGCGAGGAGCTATCTATAAAATGGGATGGGCAGGTTCGGCTATGGGTAGGCCTGAGCCCAGGTAACAGCTTCATCTAAATCTGTAAAAAGCCTGACATTAACTCCTTTACTAAAGAGCAGATCTCGCAATGCTTCTTCATCCCTATTGTATTCAACCGACGAAACCATGGCCAGTTTACGTAAGATAGAACGATTTTTATAGCGTAGTATGGTGTCTACGACCAGATTCAGGCTCTTTTTATCACGGGAGCAGTCAATGTTACGTTTGTCGATAACAAGCCCTGTACAATCGGCGTCTTCAAGGCGGCTGATTATTGGCTTATAGATTGTTTCGATACAATTGTGACAGTCTGAAGGGCCTGAACAGGTGACGAGCATACATTCACCGACGACTTCATATGCCACTTTGAGTTGCAAAATACCGTTCTGAATAATCTCTTCCTGCTGCAATGCCTGAGTCATAAGTTCCTCTTATGGTGGTGTTTGCAAGATGATATCTATTATCTTGTCTACAAAATTCCATGTCCAGTTCAATTTAATTTATGATATTGTTATCTTAAAAAGATCGTAATATCGATATGTTGTAATGATAGTTAAGGCCTTTGTTTGTACGACTTTGTCTCTTGGCGAAGAGCTGAAGAGGTGAATAATTCAAATATATCTATATGGCCAGTATAAGGATTGCTTATGGGGTTATAAAAACTTTCCGCTTCTATCAATAGACGAGATGTGTGATTTTATATTCAGTCAAACATGATTTTCGATCTTAAATGTAAAGTATCTAGCTGTGTATTTGAAAATATAATTTCATTCCTGATGGAGGCTATGCAGTCTGCATTTAGCGGATGTTTTTATGCCACGGGAGCAAAGTATGGATACTGGTCGAATTCTGGTTGTTGATGATGAAAATCTGGTTTGCTGGTCTTTGGCTAAAATGCTGAAACGCTGTGGACATCAGGTTGAAATTGCCAACAATGGAGCTCAAGCCCGAACCAAACTTAAATCATTCAATCCCGACATGATGATTCTCGATTCCTGCCTGCCCGATATTGATGGTCTACAATTTCTAGAAGAATGTAAAATTATCGATGAATCATTGCCAATTATTGTTATGACATCAAGTTATCACTCCGAGCTTGCTTTTCAGGCTTTCAAGCTTGGTGCTGAAGACTATATTGGTAAACCGTTCAATATCGATATGGTTGAGCGCTCTGTTGAAAAAATTTTTATGAAGAAAGACTTGGAAAAGGATGTGACTCCAGGTCAAAAAATACTGCGTAAAAAATACCTTCAGGATCAATTGGTCGGCAATTGCCCTTCCATGGTTGATCTATTCAAAGTGATTAATGCCTGTGCTCAGAATGATTGTAAAACGATTCTTGTTCTTGGTGAAAGTGGTACCGGAAAAGAATTAGTGACTCAAGCCATCCATTACCAAAGTGCACGCAAAGAAGCTCCTTTGATCGAGCTTAATTGTGCTTCCATTCCTGATAATCTTCTGGAAAATGAACTATTCGGACATGAAAAAGGTGCCTATACCGACGCTGGGAATAGGGAAATTGGTGTTTTTGAACAAGCTGAGGGCGGAACTGTTTTTCTTGATGAAATTGGTGACATGCCTCTGGCGATGCAAGCTAAAATACTCAAAGTTATTGAGAATAAGCGTTTTCGCCGGCTTGGTGGTCAAAAAGATATTGATACAGATGTTCGTATCATTGCTGCAACTAATCAGAATTTACTGAAAATGGTCGAAGAGGGAACCTTCAGGGGGACCTCTATTATCGCTTGAATATGATGAATATTACGATTAAGCCGTTACGTGAGCGCAAAAAATGTATTCCAAGTATGGTCGATTATTTTGTCGATCGGTTAAACCTGGAATATGGTCGCAACGTTCATGGTGTATCGAGTGAGGCATTAAGAACTTTGATGGCTTATGATTGGCCTGGGAATGTGCGTGAGTTGCGTAATGCCATTGAGAGAGCGATGATGCTTGAGCAGGGCAAGGTCCTTTCGGTTGAACATTTCTGTCAGGAAAACCGGACAGAGACGTCTAAAGACAGTCTTTGTGGCTGCGGTTGCTCCGCGCCGGTTTCTTCAGGCATTATGCTGCCGCCAGAAGGTATCAGCATTGAAGAAGTCGAAAAAGAATATATTAAGCAAGCTCTGGCCCGATATGGCGGCAATCAGACTAAGGCAGCAAAAAGTCTGGGCCTGTCGCTTGATACTCTGCGTTATCGGCGTAAGAAATTCAGCCTCGAAAATTTTCCGACACCTAAAACTGCCGCTCTGTCACCCTCGACTCTTGGGGAACCAATGTTGACGTCAACACGAGCGGTTCCCGGTTAGCCGTAAATCTTTCTTCCATTAAGGACTCGGCCATGAAACGCTCGTTTGTATTCGCCAGGTTTTCACTTTTAACCTGTACGTTTTTGCTGGGCTGTGTTTTATGTGCGGTTTCCGCTTCTGCCAATACCTGCTCAACTAATGATTGTCATGCCGATCTGGGTGGTTTTAAATTTTCCCATGCTGCACTAGAAGAAGATGGTTGCTTCAGCTGTCATGAACAGATACAAGACCAGCATCCGGGCGCTCAAGGTGTGAGTTTCAATTTAATGGAAGATGGATCAAAGCTCTGTTATCAATGCCATGATCGTTTTGGTAAAAAATTGACGATTCATGACCCTGTTAAAGATGGCAGCTGTACCGATTGTCATAATCCGCATGGTTCAAATGAAGGCCGCTTTTTATTGCCGGTTGATTATAATCAGACAGAACTTTGTATGAACTGTCATGACTCTGAGGGGTTTTCGCAGAAAGTCGTCCATGGACCTGCTGCAAGTGGAGCCTGTACTCAGTGTCACAATCCTCACGAGTCAAATCAGCCTCAGCTTCTAAAAAAATCAAAGCAGAAAACCTGCACCGGATGCCATGAAGAAATAGCTGAAGGCATGGCGAATTCACCAGTTATTCATGAGGCTGTTGAAGAAGAGAGTTGTACTTCGTGTCATAATCCACATAGTGCCCCTTCAGCTAAATTACTGCAAAAAGGTATTCAAACTTTATGCATGGACTGTCACGGTGATATTGGGCGAAAAGTTAAAAAAGCCAAGGTGCAGCATGCTGCGCTCTATCGTGATGAAAAGTGCAGTGCCTGTCATGCAACACATTTTTCTGCTTATCCTGGGTTACTGAAGCAGTCGGAGAAGGAGACCTGCCTTTCCTGTCATGGGAAAGATGACTATAATAAATCGAAGCCGTTGAAAAATATCGCCAAGGAAATCAAAGATAAAAAATCCTACATGGACCCCTTCAGGAGGGAGAATGTTCCGGCTGTCATAATCCCCATGGTTCTGATTATACACGACTGCTTAAGGGTGCTTACCCTGAAAGTTTTTATGCTCCATATAGTAAGGGGACTTACGATTTTTGTCTGGAATGTCATGATAAGAATCTGCTCCGTTTCCCTGAAACTAGTATTTATACGGATTTCCGCAATGGTAAGCAAAACCTTCACTTTTTGCATGTGTCAAATAAGTATAAAGGGCGTAGCTGTCGCGCTTGCCATCAGCCGCATGCTGCCGATCTGGAGAAGCTAATGGCTGAAGAGGGGGCAGATTTTGGCAATTGGAAAATTCCAACGCGTTTTATAAAAACTGAAACGGGAGGGAGTTGTTCGCCCGGGTGTCATCAGTCTTATGATTATGACCGGGAATCACCGGTCGATTACGATAAGTAGTTTTCTTAAGGCTCCTCTTCCGAGGGGCTTTTTATTTTTTATGTCGTTTCAATTGAAGATAGTTTCGGTTGTATTGTTTTCTTGGTGGTGAAAGCGCATGGGGATATCACCTGAACCTGAATCACTTCGGGGATATCCCCATTAGGTTTATATGAGTATTTATATCTCCACATAATGAAGCTATAATGATGGTATTCTTAATATTTTTATTAGCTGTAATAACAGATGGTTATGGTGTTTTCTGTTTTTATTGTTAAGGACTTGGCATGGCTGGCATCAAGGTTGCTCATTAGAGGAATGATTGTTGAGAATAGCTACTTTTGGGGAAGAAGTTATGAACTCAAAAAAGGAAAGAGCCATAAAGGGTAAGTCAGAAAAAAGAACTGCCACGTTCTAAACATTAACAGGAGGAACAATTAAATGAAAACTCGTATGATTATCGTAACATTATGTGCTATCGCCCTAAGTTTTGGGTTTGCTTTTACATCCTTTGCAAAGGATGCCAACACGCCTGTTTATACACCAGGGGATGGCATTTCCGGGTCGCCACATGATTTTTCAAGTTGGGTTGCTGGTGAGACCAGAGTCTGTGCGTTTTGCCATACTCCACACCATGCGACTGTTGATGCGACTGTTGATTATCTGCCACTTTGGAGTCGCGATCTTCCTGCGACGACTTATGACTCCTACGAGTCTGCTACATTTGATGCCGGAGTAGATAACCTTGCTCTCGTTGGAGACAATCTTATCGGTCCTTCACGTCTTTGTATGTCCTGCCACGATGGTTCCGTTGCCATTGATGCCTACTATGGAAGACCAGGAGATGCCTCTGGAGTTATGATCGATGGCGATGAGTATAATGATTGGGGTATCGGTCAGGTTGCTGGTCTTTCTAATGACCATCCAATCGGTTTTGATTATGAAACAGTTGCAGCGGCAGATACCGAGATTATTTCAAACCCAGTTTTTGCTGCCAGTAGTGTTGCCGTCGCCGATGTCCTTTTCTTTGATGTAACTTTTGGTGAGAACGTGATGACTTGTTCTACATGCCACGATGTCCATAACACAGCAAACGCAGAGGATTACTTCCTCTATGGTGCTCAAGCAGGTTCCGCTATCTGTTTAACCTGCCATGATAAATAAGTAATAACTGTGTGTTAATAACAAAGGCTGCCGGTCTCAGGCAGCCTTTTTTTGTTAAGTTGAAGCATTGAAAATACAATTGATCCAGAGAGGTTTTATCCCTTGTTTTGATCAAAACACTGTTGTAGTTTTTACAGGTGAGAGTGAGCCTTTTTGTTTTAGTTGTGCTTTGTCACTCTTAAATTCTAAATGGTAGATATCGTTTTCAGGTAAGGAGTTATGACATTGAGTGCTGTGGTAATCCAACGCATGATTTTTAGTTGCAGTGTTGCTTTGTTGCTGCTCGCTGGTTGTGCACCGACAACTGTAAAACAGGTTGAGCCGGTTTTTTTTTCCTCCTGCACCAAACCCTCCACGGGTTCAATTTTTACTGGGTATAGGGGACTCACGTGATGTTGAGGGAAATGAGACTGAGGTGTCTCTTTTTTCAATGAGTGCAGTTCGAAATGAAATAAAGGGGTTTACTAAGCCCTATGGGATCGCAACCCAAGGAAACAAAATATATGTGACCGATACTCTGGCAGGAAAAGTTGCTGTTATCGATTTACCCCAGAAAAAATTTGAATGGTTGAAAGGGGATTTTGGTCCGGGGCAACTGAAAAAGCCGATCAGTTTGGCAACAGACAGCGATGGAACTTTGTATGTTGCTGATAGGGGTCGTAAGCGGATTGTTGTTTTTGACGCAGAGGGGAACTTCACCAGAGTTTATGGTGAGGCCTATGATATGTCTCCCGTTGATGTTGCTGTTGATGAGCGAAGGGTTTATGCGCTAGATCGCAGCCGTAATAAGATTCTTGTTTTCAACAAGAAGAATGGCCAACTGATAGAGGGCTTGGGACAGAGCAGTGAAAATGCAGCAGAAAATTTAGCAATGCCAACTGTCATGGCTTTGAGCCAGCAGGGTGTTTTTTATGTAACGAACGCAGGGAATGGACAAATTGTCAAGTTGGACCGAGACGGACATGTGCTTAAGACAATAGGGAAAATGGGGATGGTTTGGCCAGTTCGGGCGGCCCAGAGGCGTTGCCATTGATGATAAGAAACGTGTTTACGTTGTTGATGCAGCACATCAGAATGTTCAGATGTTTAATGAAGATGACCGTTTATTGATGTTTTTGGTGATCCGGGGTTGATAGTCGGATCACTTAACATCCCAGCAGGAATTGCAGTAACAAATGAAAATATTGAGTTCTTTCAACAGTATGCTGCTCCGAATTTTGAACTGGAGCAGGTCGTTCTGGTTGTTAATCAGGTAGGGCGACATCGTGTCGCGATCTATGGGGTGGGGAAAAAGCGAGATTTCGACTACGAAGCATTTTATAAAGAAACCGTTGAAATACAGCGTAAAGCTGATGAAAGTCGTGCTGAAAGAGAGTCAAAGAAGAAAAAATAAACAGTGATGAGCGACAAGGCTGACTTAGGATTTTATCATTGAATTGTGTTGGTAATACTTGAAATTTCCCTACTTTGGGACCTTTGTGGGAGTCCATGTGGTCAAAAAACAGCTTCCTGAAAATACAACAATTGAATATAACTTCCAGGCAAAAGGAAGAGACTCTTTCCACCTCTTGGCCTTTCTGATTGCTTGTTTTTTTCTTGTTGGTTGCAGTGACTCTGTAACAACGCACAAAATTCTCAGCACGGTTTTTGACGGTGTTCCCGCTTATCCGCCAGTAACTCAAATGTGTGATGAATATTACACCCAGAGGGTTGCTGCTGATATTGCAGGGCAAAATGTGGAGACTGCGGTGGGAGCCGCTAATAATAATCGCTCATCCCATAAGCCCTATGCGGAAAAACAATGTAATGGTTGTCATTCCAGTAACAAGAATTTGAATAATGGATTGATTGTTCCCAAGCAGGAATTGTGCTTGGTTTGTCATAAAGATTTTATCCTTAAAAAAAATGTGCATGGGCCTGTTGCTGTTGGTGATTGCTTGGCTTGTCATCTCCCACACAGTTCTAAACATAAAATGCTGTTAATTGAAGATCCGGATAAAATCTGCGCAACCTGTCATCAAGAATCACGGCTTGCTGCTGCTATGCATACGAGGTTTACAGCAAAGACAATTGGTTGCGGCGAATGCCACGATCCCCATTCGGGTGATGCCCGTTATTTCCTGAAATAGCTGCGATTTTTGAGCTTTTGGAATTGAATCTGGCCCTAAGATGATTTTTCTACAAAGGATGTTCAGTCAGGGTTCAAACTATGGCGTTACTTTCGCTCAACGTGTGTCGTTTTATTTTCTGTTGTTTTTGAATGTTGGATTGCTACTGACATTCACCCCTCAGGATGCTGATGCAGCGAGAAGGCGGGTAATTTTCCAATTGGCAAATTTGCGTCAATGGACTGACTTGGAATACCAGTATTCTGGAAATGAACATGACAATAAGCAGGGTGAAGATAGAAGTTCACAGGGGCATGATTTTAAAGAGGATTATCACATTGGTATTGATTATGCGATTTTGAATCAACGACTTTCAAATGGGAGTTTGGATATCGATTTGGGCTTGAACCAGAGCTATGAGAGAGAAAGTGGGCCTTTTGGAGGGAGTGACAATTCTAATGGCCTGGCCTTTGAATACGTTTTTGATATGTTGTTATTTGAACGACGCCCCTACCCAGTCTTTTTGACATCAAGCCGGCAACAAGAATGGATCAATGCACCTTTTACACGGGATTATGAACAAACAAATTCAAATTTCTCCGCTGCAATTTCTGTGCAGAATCAGTTTTTACCCGCTCGGTTGTCATATCGGCACTATGAGTCAAAAACTGATGGGTTAAGTTTTGATCGTAGTAATATCACTGACGAATTGGTTTTAGATGGTGTGTTTGAAACGGGTAGCGTCAGCATAACTGACCTGATGGCTCGCTCGAGCAAAAATGCCAGTAATATAGAAGGTTCTGCTTCAACGGATAGCACTGAAAACTACGAAATGAGTGTTAAGAATTCTTTAAAATGGACGACCTTATCACGCCAGCAGGTTTTGAAATCACAATATCGCATAAGTAATGATAGTGGAATTTCTGACATAAAGAGCACACGGTGGAATGAATGGCTCACTTTACAGCTGGGAGAAGCCTTGGATGCTGGGTTTACTTATTCACGTGACAATACCGAATCACGGATTCAAAATCGTCAGCAAGAAAAGAGTGAAGCGTGGATTCAACACCGTCTTTTTAAGAGTTTGACGAGTCAGTATCAATATAATGTGAATCGTTCCATTTTTGATTCTGGTGAAGAGTTAAATTGGCAACATCAACTAAATTTTAATTATGCAAAAGAGCTTCCCAAGCACAGTCAGTTAAACATCGCTTATAGCTATGTTTATGGTGAGACTGACCGAGACTTAAACAGTCGTGAACTTTTTAGTTTAGGTGAGCAACTGACGGTACAGTTGGATGCTAATTATTTAGCAAATCCTGATGTGATCCAAAGTAGCATTGAGGTTTATAATTCCGATCGGTCCATTCTCTACACTGAGGGGATTGACTATCAATTAGTGACTATCGGGAGACAAACTGAGCTGATTTTTTTTTCTGCCGTTCCTTCTGGAGGCATTAATCTCGGAGATACCCTCTATGTTAATTACGCTTATGAAATTAATAGTTCTATTGAGTATTCAACAACAAGAAATTCCGGATCTGCCTCAATCGGGTTGTTTGATCAGCGCTACAACATTTATGCGAGTTTAGGCCAGACGGATCAAAAGTTGATAGACGGTGAAGCCGATGCTTCGCCATTAATTCAACAAACGTCCGCAAAAATTGGCTTTAGGGGGAATTTAATTCCAATTTCTTTCGGTAGCAGCTACCAGTATCTTGATTCAAACACCAGCAAGGATGGAACTTTTGAAGCTTTTGTGAATTACCTGCGTGAAAAAGATCAAAAAGTTCTTAATATACGTTTGACAGAACGCTATGTTTCAAATAGGCAGAAAGGGTTTTCTGGGGCAAATATCGATACCATTACGAATAAAAATCGATTCATGCTGAATATTGATTATCGTCGACAGTTGGCACGAAAAAGGGCGATGATTCTGCGTGCCCATCTGATCGATATTCGTGGTGGAGGAAGAGAACAGAATGATGTTTCTTTTGGGGCAACATTAGAGACGGCATGGTATAAATTTCAACTGCGAGTTAATGCTGATGTGACTTGGCAAATTTTGAATAGCGAATTGTCTCGGAATGAACGGGTAAATATCCTGTTAAGGCGATATTTCTAATGTGTTGTCTGGTGGAGTAATCGAAACTATGCGATGGAGAAAATGCTTTTATCTGCTAGTGATCTGTCTTCTGATTTTATTGACTGGTTGTGCAGAAAAACGCAACGTTATCACCGAGCCAGAAGTTCCTTTGGTTTGGCCATCTGCCCCGGAAGAAGCAAAAATCGAATGGGTCAAAGAATATAAAATATTGGAAGATACTGTTTCCCGTAAAGGTTTTTGGGGGAAAATTGGGGATTTTTTTCTTGGGACAAAGACGGCCGAGATAACCCGCCCTTATGGGATATGCTCTGATGATAATAATCATCTTTTTGTTGCAGATCCAGGGGCAGGTGTAATTCATGTTTTTGATATGGAACAAGAGAATTATCTGGTTATTGAAGGCTATGAAGATACTGCACTGAAGTCACCCATAGGGTTAACTTACGTGAAAGGGTTTCTCTATATTACCGATTCTGCACAGGGCTTAATTTTGCAGTACGATATGCAAAAAGAAAAATTGCGCTCTTGGGGGGCAAGTCGTTTGGAGCGTCCAACGGGAATTGCATTTAGCCAGAGTAAGCAACTTTTTTATGTCACTGACACGTCTGGCCATGAAGTTGTTGTAATTGATCAGTTGGGAATTGAGAAGTTCAGGTTTGGGGGACGAGGAGTTTTAGCTGGGGAGTTTAACTTTCCAACCGACCTTGGTTGACTTGGAGGAAGGTATATGTAACCGATGCCTTGAATGCCCGAATTCAAGTTTTTACTGCGGATGGCGAGTTCCTTTCAAGTTTTGGTCAGCCGGGAGATACTTTTGGAACCTTTGCAAAGCCGAAAGGGGTTGCTGTCGATCGGCAGGGACATGTTTTCGTCTGTGATGCTTTGTTTGACGCTGTGCAGATATTTGATGCAATGGGGCAGGCACTACTTAGTTTTGGGGATAATGGCACTAAACCTGGACAGTTTTGGATGCCTTCCGGAATTTATATTGATCAGCAGTCGTATATTTATGTTGCCGATACGTATAATCGTAGGGTTCAAGTTTTTAGAAAGCTGATGCCTTAGTTGTAAGTGTCTTTTTTTGAGGAAGACTATGGAGACTCAAAACATCAAAATAATTGCTGCGGTATGTTGTTTATTGGCAATTGTTCTTTGTGGTGCAGATGGCTTTGGTAATATTTTAGTTACCAAACATAACCTGTCAGCCAGTGGTCCTGGAACTGTGACTGCAACTGAAGAGGATCGAGTCTGTATTTTTTGTCATACTCCACATCATGCCACATCTGTTGCGCCACTCTGGAGCCGTTCGCTCAGCAATTCTATCTATAATCTTTACGGGTCATCTACGTTAGTAGCGCAACCGGGTCAACCGACAGGAGCTTCGCGCCTGTGCCTGAGTTGTCATGATGGTACAATTGCCATCGGAATGATTCAAGGGATGGATGCGTCTATTTCTCTGATGGGTGGAATTACGGTCATGCCTAGTGGGCTGTCTAATTTAGAAACTGATCTATCTGATGACCATCCGATTTCTTTTGTTTATGACTCCGTTCTTGCAGGGCAGCGTGGTGAGTTGAAGGATCCCTTAAGTTTGCCATCTGAGATTAAATTGGAAGATGGCAAACTACTTCAGTGTACCAGTTGTCATAATCCTCACAAAGATCCACATGGGATGTTTCTGGTGATGAGTAACTCTAGTTCAGCTCTCTGCGTGTCTTGCCATGACAAAACGGGATGGGAGGGCAGTTCGCATGCCACGAATATTGCGATAGCTGAGCAGGGGTGCCAGAACTGTCATCAGCCCCATGGTGCTCCCGGAGCAAAGCATTTATTGCAGAGTGAGGTTGAGGAGGGAACCTGTTTGACGAATTGTCATAATGGGGTTGGCGAAGGTGGCAATATTCAAAGTTCAACCAGTAAATTTTATCGGCATCCGATGAATTATGCTAACGGAGTGCACGATGTAACAGAAGTTCCGATGAGTATGGCAAAGCACGTCGAATGTGCGGATTGTCATAATCCGCATAGGGTTAATCAGCAATCAGCGCCGCTGAGTGCCCCTCCCCATATCAGCGGTCGATTAGCGGGTGTTTCAGGGGTTAGTAACCTCAATACGATCCTGCCGGAAGCTTCTTATGAATACGAGGTCTGCTTCAAGTGTCACAGTCAAAATTCTTTTGTTGGAACGGAGCAAATAATTCGATTGGTTCATGATACGGATGAAAGGAACCGCTTTGATGGTGTGAGCGGGTCTTACCATCCTGTCACCAGGGATGCCTCCGGAAGTGTTCCTGGATTGAAGTTGGACTACCAGTTTGTGACGAGAATTTATTGTACTGATTGCCATGGAGATAGTGACAGCATCAAAGCGGGTGGTGTTGGCGCAAACGGGCCACATGGCTCAGCGTATCAGTATATTTTGATTGATCAGTACGTGACGGATCAGGGCCCTTACAGTTCATCGAACTATGCCCTTTGTTTCCGCTGTCATGAGGAAACGGCACTATTTGACCCGGCATCCTCTAATTTCAGCTATGGCCTCAGGAATAGTCATCAGACGCATGTGATTGGCAAAAATATTACCTGTTCTGCGTGCCATGACCCGCATGGGGTTTCTGCCGCTGCAGGTGGGACATCCCTGGGGAATGCACATTTGATCAATTTTGATAGCAGATATGTTGATCCTGTTGGCGTCTACAATTCGATAGAAAGGAGTTGCACCGTTAGTTGCCATAAAAGAAACGGTGGAACGCACAGTTATTAGGGGTGTTGTTGGATATCGGGAATGAAGGTGATGAGTTTCTATGCCAAGTTTTTACTGTAAAATAGGAACATCAGATGGTCGGGTTGTGGAGAAAGTTTATGATTCCTCCTCCCGCGTTCAGCTGAAGGAGAATCTAGAAGAGCAGGGTTTTCATGTCTTCCAGATTCGTCGTCAGGCTTGGTCGCTGTTTCAGCGTGAACGGCGGAAATTTGCGCGCATGAGTCATCGGCGCTTCCTTTCTTTTAATCAGGAACTGTTAGTTCTGTTGCGTTCCGGATTGCCGATACTGCAGATTTTCGATACACAGATTGATCAGATGGAGGCAGGACAATTTCGTGAAGCAATCAGTGAAATCCGAGAGGAAATTCGTGGTGGAAGTGCACTCTCTGATGCCTTTGCCAAATTCCCTCAAACTTTTCCACCCCTCTACGTTGCAGCTATGAAAGCTGGGGAGAAAACCGGTGACCTGCCGGAAACCCTGTCCCGTTTTCTCGAATACCAAAAACGTGTCGAAGCGATTCGCGCTAAAGTGAAGAGCGCTTCTTTTTATCCTCTGTTGCTGACGATTGCGGCCGTCGCTGTTGTCATCTTTCTGATGCTTTTTGTCGTCCCGCGTTTTACGCAAATCTATACTGATGCAAATGTCGAACTACCGCTGATGACTCAATTGTTGATTGGTCTGTCGGATGTCGTTGGTCACTATTGGTATCTCCTGCTGTTGGCGTTCGTTGTCTGTTTGCCGATATTGAAATCTATCGTCCGTAGTACCCGAGGTCGCTTGGGTGTTGATAAATTGATGCTACGTGTTCCTTTTCTCGGTGGCTTGAAGGTGGAATATGCATTGTCCAGTTTCAATCGCACACTAGGAACAACATTAGCTAGCGGAACACCGCTGGTGACAGCAATGCAAATGGCGCGTGGAACTCTCAATAACCTGAGTCTGGAGCAGGAAATGTCTCAGGCGACCAGGCGAGTGGAAGAGGGGAGTGCTCTTTCAGAATCGCTTGAACGAACCGGATTTTTTCCCCCACTGGCATTGCGTATGGTCAGTGTTGGAGAAACTTCAGGGTCGTTAACAGATATGCTGAATGATATCGCCGACTACTATGAGGCTGAAGTCGAACGTCGTCTGACCCGATTGACCACGATGATCGAACCCATTTTGATGATGACCATGGGCTTACTGATCGCCTTTATTATCGTGGCCATGTATGTCCCTATTTTCGAGTTGGCCGGAACGGTCGGGTAGAGGGAAGAACTATGTATCAACGCCAAAAAATAGGCCGTATCCTGTCCGATATGGGAGCTATTGCACCAGCTCAAATTGATATCATTCTGGAAAAGCAGCAGGAGAATGACAAGCGATTTGGTCTGCTTTGCGTTGAGTCTGGTATCTGCAGCGAAAATGAGCTGGCTCAGGCTCTGGCCACGCAATTTCAGTATGACTACATCGATCTGAGTGATGTGATTCTTGATGCCGATCTCATCGCTAATTTGCCCTCTGATCTGTCGATCAAGTACAATCTGGTGCCATTGGAACGACAGAATGGCAATTTGATCGTCGCAATTTCTGATCCGACCGACGTTGCCAAACTTGATCAGCTCGAAATTCAGCTCGGACTCTATTTGAGGCCCAAAATTGCGGACAGAGAGCAGATAGAGCGCTTGATTGAGCGAGGCGCAGGTTCGCAAAGGGTTTTGCACGAAGCATCCGAAGACTTCAAGTTGCAGTTGATCAAGGAGACCGACAAGGGAGACGAGGTTCTCTCTATCGATAAACTGACCGCCGACACCAGCCCGATCATCCGATTGATCGATTCGACCTTGTTTGATGCGTTGAAGAAGCGGGCGAGTGATATTCATATCGAAGCAGCCAGTGATGGTGTGGTGATTAAATACCGGGTTGATGGTGTCCTTTATCAAGCGACCGAAACCATAGACAGTCGTTTTCAGGGGCCGATTATCTCACGGATTAAGGTCATGAGTGAGCTTGATATCTCTGAGCGTAGAATTCCTCAGGATGGACGCTTTAAAGTCAGATTGGGTGATAAAGCGATCGATTTCCGGGTTTCGATCATGCCGACGTCTTTCGGTGAAGATGCCGTTATTCGGATTCTTGATAAAGAATCAATTGCCGCTGATATGAAGGGTCTGACCTTTGAAGCTCTTGGGTTTGCCGAGCGTGAGAAGGAGCGGATGCGCAGCAGGATTCGTGAGCCTTACGGCATGGTGTTGGTCACCGGGCCGACAGGTAGCGGTAAAACAACAACCCTCTATGCTGCACTGTCAGAAATCAATTCGGTCGAGGAAAAGATCGTTACCATTGAAGATCCGGTTGAATATCAGGTGAAAGGGGTCGTTCAGGTTCCGGTTAACGAGAAAAAGGGGCTGACCTTTGCCCGTGGCCTGCGTTCGATTCTGCGCCATGACCCGGATAAAATTATGGTCGGTGAGATTCGTGATCCAGAAACGGCTCAGATTGCCGTACAGTCGGCTTTAACCGGTCATTTGGTCTTTACGACGGTTCACGCCAACAACGTATTTGACGTGTTGGGACGCTTCCTTCATATGGGGATTGACCCTTACAACTTCGTTTCTTGTCTGAACTGTGTCCAGGCGCAACGGCTAGTACGACTGTTTTGTCTCCATTGCAAGGAGCCGGTTGAGCATGATGATGAGCTGCTGAAGTCTTATGGTTTAACTGCTGAAGAATGTAAAAGTGCTCAGTTTTATGAAGCTAAAGGGTGCAAGGAATGTAATGGCCTGGGCTACAAGGGGCGGAGCGCTATTGTAGAGCTGCTTGAAATGAATGATACCATGCGTGAAATGATTGCGGCCAAGCGGCCAGTATCGGAACTGAAGCAGAAGGCCCTCGAAGATGGAACGATTTTCCTGCGGCAGGCGGCGATTAATAAGGTTCTGCGGGGAGAAACTTCCTTTCGCGAAATTGATCGCGTGACTTTTGCGGAAAGCTAGAGCGATGTTTAAGAGAACTTATCTGGGATTGGAAATCCGGCGAAAAGGTCTTAATGCCATTGCCTTTCAGCGCAAGGGAAAGCAGTTGGTATTGACTGGAGGCGAAACGGTCAGGCTGGATGATCCTCTCGTTCAACCAGGGTTCAACAGTCCTAATGTCCTGCAGCCTGATCTCTTTGTTCGTAGCGTTCAAGATGTTCTTGAACCCTTGGCTCGGCGCGATAACCGCGTCGCCGTTACTTTACCAGACAGTACCGGAAGCCTGTTTCTTTTGGATGTTGAAACTCCGTTTAAAAATAAAGCTGAGGGGGCTGAAATCGTTCGCTGGCAACTCAAAGATCTCTTGCCTGACAGGGGGAAGCAATTAGCAGTCGACTATCAGGTTATTGAGGAAAAAGAATCTGGTCAGAAAAAGATCCTGGCTGCTGCTGTTTCTCGAGATGTTCTGGAGCATTATGAAGCGTTGATAGAACAGGCAGGGTTTGCCGCTGCTGTCATCGATTTTCATTCATTGGCTCTCTACAATGCATATCGTTCGAAAATTGATTTTGGTCACGATTTCATCCTGATTGGGGTCGATGGTTGTCAGCTCAGTATTCAGGTTTACGTGAATCAGGTGCCAGTTTTTTACCGCAGTCGTCAGGTCGAACATAATGCACAGCAGGTTTTTCAGGAGATCAATCGCTCTTTGGTTGGCTGCCGAGGTGATTTGTCCAATTTTAATCGTATGCCGATTTATCTTCACACCGATTGGTCAGATGAAGAGATTACTGATGTGGTCAAGGCGGTCTTCGATCAGAGCGTACAATGGTTGACCTGTCCCGTTAGCAAGCTCATCAATGGTCATCAACTGAACTTTAAGGACGTTGATGCTCGGAGTATGTCAGCAGCACTTGGCGCTGCTGAGCGGCTGATTCAAGGAGGATCCTGATGAAATTATCAATCAACCTTGCCAGCCGGCGTCATGTTAATCAGAGGATGTTTCAATTGACCTTTGCTGTTGTGCTAATTCTGTTGGTTGGTCTGCTGGTGTTGCAGGGGAATCGTTATTTAACAGATTACCGATTGGCTAAAACGTATCAATCCCATCTGAATGAATTGAAGTCGCAACTGCAGGGGAAGCAGCCAGAGCGGATCGATCCGAAATCTGTCACAGAGCGTCAGCAGGCCTATGATAGGGCACGTCAGTTGTTAAAGCGAGACGCTTTCCGCTGGACGGCATTATTTGATCGGATGGAAGCACTTCTTCCTGTTGGAGTCAGTCTAATTAGCTTTCACCCTGATTATGAGAAAAAGAGTCTTCAGATTAACGGGCAGGCAAAAAATCTGAAATTATTACAGACTTTGCTTGATAATCTAGAAGATGAAAAATTTGATCCTGTTTATCTGAACAATCAGGGCCAGACCGATGTTGATGATGGTCGAGGAGGAAAGCGGGTTGCTTTAACCTTTTCCATCAGTCTCGGGAGGGTTTTCTGATGACACAAACCTCCATTTTTCAAACCGTCTGGAGCCAAGGAAAAGCACGGATTCTGATCCTGTTGTTTCTGGCCATTCTCGTGACTGCTGCATTTTTGGGCCAACAGTTGATTGTTGAACCGCACCTGCAATCATTGAGCGCTGAACAGTTTCAGTTGCAACAGTATGTTCGTCAGCGGCAGGTAGAGTTTGCCAATAGTGGGGTCCCGGTCTCAACAGCAGAGCAGCTGGAAAAAAATCTTGAACAGTTTGCCGGCCTGATCCCTCCCAAAGAGACGTTTTCTCTCTTTATCGGCGATTTGTTTGACTGGTCCGGTAAGACGAACCTGGAAATTACACAGGTCAATTATCAACCAGAAATTGATGATGAAACAGGTTTCTTGCGCTATGGGTTGAACTTTTCAGTGAGCGGAAGTTACCCTCAAATCAAGAAATTTATTCATCTATTGGAGAGTTCAACGCGTATTTTGATGATCGATAAAATTACTCTCTCGGGAGTTGGTGGGAGTAAAAAAGAAGGAATCATCAACCTTAATATTGCCCTGACAACCTACTTTCAGGGAGAGTCATCATGAGTCGTAATCGCCTGTTAATTCTGCTGCTGATAGTGCTTTGTGCAGCTATTACATATTCCTGGATGGAGACTCCGAGGCCGAGACGAATAACAGAATCGGCTTCAAGTCGAAAGGTTGCACATACTCAAAGGACAGAACAACTGGAAGTTGCCCCCGAATTTGAGAATCTCGATTTTTCAGGTGGGGCAGAGCATCAGTATCAAAAACCGAAAAGGAATCTATTTTCTGACTTGTATCAACCTCCTAAGGTTGTTGTTAAACGCCAACCACGAAAACCAAAAAAGAAACCGAAAATTGTGAAGGTGACACCGAAAGTGGTTTCTCCAGTGATACAGGCTCCGAAACCGGTCGGTCCACCACCGATGAAACCATTGAATTTTTTAGGTCACTTAAAAAAGAGTGGGCTTATAACAGCTTTTTTATCTTCGGACAAAGGTGAAATATATCTGGTCAAAAAGGGTGATAAATTTGCCAACAACCTGGAGATTGTTGAACTTTCAAGCAACGAAATTGTGATTCGAAACAACACAACAGGTCAGCAGATGACCCAAGAAATAACAGTTGCCAAGGCAACCCGCATACCACGAACAGATTTTAAATCGGGGCGTCCAAGTTCGGCGATACCGAAAGAAAAGTCTATACCGAAGCAAGATAAATAACCGGTTGATGATTAGATCAGTCAATGTGAACATTGATTTTACGATGGGGTCTGTATGAACAGGAAAAACTATCTTCGATTTTGCCGTTTCCCTGTATTTTTGATAGTCGTGTTATTGTTGTCAGGGTGTCTTGCCGGGCAGGGCTCATTCACCAAGGGGAATCAGGCTCTTTCTGAACGTGACTACGATCAGGCGGTTTTTGACTATCTTGATGCTGTTGAAAAAAATCCAGCCAGTAGTGAATATCGGTTGAAGTTGAGTCAGGCGAGAATCCAAGCAGCATTGAGCCACCAGAAGAAGGCTGATGAGCTGTTTGTCGAGGAAAAGTATTCTGAAGCATTGCAGGAATACCGCCTTGCTGCAGACCTGGATAGCTCTTTATTCTCAGCTTATGACGGGTTAAAAAAAGCTCAAAACTACCTGCAGGCTCAGAAGCTAGCAGTCGAGGCTGATAAACTATTACAAGCAAGTCAAATTTCACAGGCCCGAGACGCTGTCGAACAAGCAATGAGGCTGGTCCCAGATTTTAATGCTGCACTAGAGCTGAAGGGACGTATCAAGCAGAGTCAGTTCGCTCTTGTTGATGGCGTTGAGCTTGATGTGATCTCGACACAACCAATCAATTTGAATTTCAATAAAACTAAATTGCCTGATGTTTTTTCTGTTTTGACCAAACTGTCCGGGATCAATTTTATTCTTGATGAAGATATCCGTGATAAGAAGACCACCTTTTATCTCGAAAATGCGACCTTCGCTCAATCGTTAGAGCTGTTGCTGCGGATGAACAAACTGGACAAGAAAATTCTAAATAGTAAGACGATTATCCTCTATCCCAAAACCCGCGATAAGAAGAAGCAGTTTGAAGATCAGGTGATCCAGACCTTCTATCTGTCCAATCTGGATGCTAAAAAAGCGGTTAATATGCTGCGGACCATGCTTCAGGTGCGTAAAATTCATGTTCAGGAAGATCTCAATGCCATCGTGCTTCGTGATCAGCCCGATGTTATTCGTCTGGCTCAAAAGTTGATTGAGGCCAATGACCGTGGCAATTCAGAAGTGGTCTTCGATCTTGAGTTGATTGAAGTGAATCACAGTGATACCCGTGACCTTGGGGTGAAGTTAAGCACCTATTCTGTCGGGGCGGGACTCAGTATACCGGACAGTAATATCATTATTGATAGTGCATTAGGCACTAACACTGGGAATCTTGTTCGATTAGATAGTGGGCTCAACCCGATCAAAGATTTAGATTCATTTTATACTTTACCAAGTGCAACCTTCCGTTTTGTAAAAACTTTGGTCGATGCAGAGATTCTTGCCAGTCCTAAAATTCGAGTTAAAAATAAAGAAAAAGCAAAAGTGCATGTTGGTACCCGTGAACCTGTCATTACGGCAACAACAAATGATGGTGTGACGACTGATAGTGTTCAGTATGTTGATGTGGGTGTGAAATTGAATGTAGAACCACAGATCCAACTCGATAATACGATTATTACTAAAATTGCTTTGGAAGTCAGTAATGTTTCAGGAAGACAAACGACGGATAGAGGGACCGCCGTCATTACCATATCTTCAACCAACGCAGATACAACATTGACCCTTAAGGATGGCGAACAGACGATCATTGGTGGGTTAATTCGTAACGATAAATCAACAACCAAGAATAAAGTTCCATTATTTGGAGATATCCCATTGCTGGGAGAACTGTTTAATGCAACAGGCAAGACAACAACTAAGCGAGAAATATTGCTGTCGATTACCCCGCACATTGTCAAGTCTGTACAGGTGCCTAGTGGTGATGCCGCTAGTATTTGGTCCGGGGGCGAGGACGATCTGAAATTTGGTCGGAACTTTGGAACTTTTGCTAGTGAATATCAGGCCGGTCAAGATCTTCCTCAGGCGGATAATAATACTGACGATCAGGTTGACTCTCCAGTTATAGAGGACCCCGGTTCCCCAGTTCTTTTTGGTTCCATTGAACAAAACTCTACAGAGATAAAGGTAGAGCAGGGATTACTTGCTTTACCTGTTCCTACTGAAGTTATGGAAGAAAAAGTCTCAGTCAGTTTATCTGACCAGGCTGGGATGAGGGCTTTGGTTTTTGTTGAAGGACCTGGGATTATTAAGCAGGGATCAGATGTTGAAATGAAGATTATGATTGAATATGCCAAGGATCTATCCAGCGCACCGCTCACAATCCAATATGATTCGTCCAAACTGCTTTTTGTTAATGCTGTGGAAGGATCGTTTCTTAGCAAGGATAATCAAGCTACTGTATTTAAACAGACTGCTTTCCCTGGTAAAGGGAAAATTCTTATTGCTCTTAAGCAGGCTGGAGAAGGTGCTGGGACATCGGGAATGGGGGAGCTTTGTCGGTTGAAATTCAAGGCTATCGGTTCCGGAAGTGCTGTGACACGCATTGCTCGGACAGACTTTTTGAATGTTCAAAGTCAAGTGATTGCAACAGACAAGTTTGAATATCCAGTCGTGATCAACCCATAGTTAAGGTTTTTATGCTGCCGTTGTTGAAGAATCATAAGGGGCTTAGCCTTATTGAGTTGGTTATTGCTCTGGCAATAATGGCAATATTAGCCTCGGTTGTTATCCCTTTATCTGAGGTGACAGTGACCAGAGTAAAAGAGGTTGAACTTCGGCGCTCGCTTCGAGATATCCGTAGCGCCCTTGATGCTTATAAGAAAGACTATGATTTAGCTGTCGAGAAGAAAAAGATTATCGTTGTTCTTGGTGAATCAGGCTACCCTGAAGAATTGAATAAGCTGGTGGAGGGAAATGACTGGGGCGGACTTTATTCTTTTAAAAAGAAATATTTACGTCGAATCCCGAAAGATCCTTTTGATAAGGATGATTGGGGCTGGGGACAGCGTTCTTATATTGATGA
>JDSF01000114.1_pt1 | contig 62190 bp, 92 predicted proteins | sample 199441 | NCBI WGS metagenome assembly JDSF01 (sample SAMN02592751, study PRJNA231836) | bioreactor metagenome | isolation source: continuous culture bioreactor denitrification-DNRA | place: Germany: Bremen
TGAGTGTATTAAATTTTTTTTATTTTTTTTCTTTAGATTATCAGTTAGATTTTTTTTAGTTATCATCTATTAATCACCTATTTACTATTTATTATATATAATCTAAGCTGATTAATAATTAATTAGAATCCTAACTAGATAAAAAATTAAATCAACCTACATAGTGATTATTTTCCCAATAAATATTAAAATTATACATTAATAGAGGCATAATAAAAACCGCTAAATCCAATGAGGAATAGCGGTTTGATGATATTGTTAAACTCTCTTTTGAAAGTTTTATTCTTCTTTTTCAATCTTCTCACGATAATCATCCAAGTATTTATATAAATCTACTCTACCAGAATTCTTAAGTTTGTCAATTAGAATAAGAGCACTTTTGTAATGCTTGGAATGATAGTAGATGTTTAGCAGATTAAGACCAGTAGCAACATCATGTTTCTGAATATTGTATATGGGTTCAATTAAGTCAAGAGCCTCTTCATAGAGTTCTGCTTTTCCTAGTTCACCAGTGATAATTTTTAATGACTCAGGCGTGATATATTTATCTTCAATGATGGACTTGAAGATTTGGTAACCAGCTTCTAAATGTCCTTCGGCAAGTTTATTAGAACCCAGATATAGTCTAGGGCGCCAAGCTTCAGGTTTCTGACACAATTCCTCTATAATTTGTTCGACGTAGGCTTTTTCGTATTTTTGATGAAGGACTGATAGATACCAAGCTAAGCCATTATCTTGATTTGGGTCAAGGTTGATGGCTTTTTCCAAAGTCGTCATAGCTAAGGTTTCATTACCCATTTCATAATAAACTTTTGCAAGGTTCGTAAGTATAGAACCAGTTTCTTCATACTTTTTACAATATTTTTTTTAGTACTTTCTCAGCTTTTTTTAATAGATGGTTTTTCATATAAACGATACCCAGAATGGTATAAGCTCTCTCAGGAACGGTATCAATAGCCTTTAAGCGCTTAGCAGGTTTAATCATTTCTTTGAAAATTTCATCGTTGAGGGACATGACAATAAGTTGATAGAGTTTGTTACTGTCATTCCAAGATTGTTTAATATTATGTGGTAAAATGGATTCTATATATTTTTTTTCCTTTGTAACAAACATCTCATTTCCAGAGTTGTCATAGAATCTTATCATATTGTTACTCATTTTTTCGCACCTCTCATAATTAAAATGACTTGATATTAGGTATTCGTGTCCATGGTATCTAGAAATAAACGGGTTTTATTTGCTTGGGTATCGTCTCTTATGGTGGAGAGGCATATTGTCAAACGGGGAACTTATCTTTTTCATATAAAAGGCTTTTAGTAAAGTTTTTAGTATATGTCATTTTTCATTATAGTCACATTATATCATAAAATGTTGCAAAATAAAAATTAGTTAAAGTTAATTACTTATAAAGGTAATTATCAAAATTTAGGAAGCAGGATGCATAAATAACAATCAAGGCAATATATTACATATAAACACTGAAAAAGGATTAGGTGAACATAAGAAGAATACTCTAAGTATGAACAAAATGTCAAATAGGCTCGTTTATTCGTTTTTTATAACAAGGGGGTAGCGACATGGATACTTCAATGAATTTAGAACAAGTTAGTTTTAGAGAATTAGAAGAGTACATACTGGCATTACCTGAAAAACAAGGAGCATTGATCACAGTTTTACACAAAGCACAGGCTATCTTTGGCTATTTACCCAAAGAAGTTCAAGTGTTCGTCGCAGAAGGGTTAAAGCTTCCCGTATCAAAAGTGTATGGTGTTGTACAATTCTATTCTTTCTTTACCATGACTCCAAAAGGAAAACATCGTATAGCTGTCTGCATGGGTACAGCCTGTTATGTAAAAGGTGCAGAAAAAGTACTTGATGGATTTAAAAAAAATATTAGCGATTAATGAAGGCGAGACAACAGCAGATGGAAGATTCTCTCTAGAGGCTTTGCGATGTGTAGGGGCTTGTGGTTTAGCACCTGTGGTCGTTATAGACGACCAAGTCTATGGAAAAGTCACGCCTAAGAAAGTGACAGATATACTTGCCATATATCAACAAGGAGGTGAAGCGACATGAAAATAGAGTCATTAAGTACGTTACAGGACATAAAAGAAGGTGTTATGGAGGAAGCAGCAAGTGCTAAACTAAGTATCTTAGTGTGTGGGGGAACAGGTTGCAAGTCCTCTAGTGCTGATCAAATTATTGAGAATTTAAAAAAAAGAAGTAGAAGGGTACCACCTAGAAAATACTGTCAAAGTCATGCAAACAGGTTGTTTTGGGTTCTGTGAAAAAAGGCCCTATTGTTAAAGTCATACCCGATAATACATTCTATGTACAAGTCAAGCCAGAAGATGTTAAAGAAATCATTGAAGAGCATGTACTATATGGGAGAAAGGTAACAAGACTTCTCTATGTTGATCCAGAGACGAAAGACACCATAGCTGACTCAGATCATATGAATTTTTATAAAAAGCAAATGAGGGTAGCATTGAGAAATTGTGGTACAATCGACCCTAATAATATGAGGGACTATATAGCGCATGATGGTTATGGTGCTCTTCATAAGGTTTTGACAAAGATGACACCAGAAGAAGTTATTGAAGAGGTAGATAAATCAAGATTAAGAGGACGTGGCGGTGGCGGTTTTCCAACAGGGCGCAAGTGGACTTTGGCTAAGAAAAATTCTTCAAATCAAAAGTATGTCATCTGTAATGCAGACGAAGGCGACCCAGGCGCTTTTATGGATCGTTCTATCTTAGAAGGTGATCCGCATTCCGTCATTGAAGCCATGGCAATATGTGGTTATGCCATTGGAGCAACTGAAGGGATTGTCTATATTCGTGCAGAATATCCACTGGCTATTAAACGATTGCAAAAAGCCATAAAAGATGCTACTTCCTATGGTATGCTTGGAAATGGTGTATTTAAAACAGATTTTAACTTTCATATTCAAATAAAATATGGAGCAGGAGCTTTTGTTTGTGGTGAGGAAACAGCCTTAATTCATTCTATGGAAGGCGAACGAGGAGAGCCAACCATGAAACCGCCATTTCCTGCTGAAGCTGGGTATTGGGGGGGGCAAGTAACCAACGTGAATAATGTGGAGACACTAGCCAATATTCCTGTTATTTTACAAAAGGGTGGTGAGTGGTTTTCAAGTATTGGTACCAGTCATTCAACAGGTACAAAAGTATTTGCCTTAGCTGGTAAAATCAAGAATGTTGGATTAATTGAAGTGCCTATGGGCACAACACTTAGAGAGGTTATCTTTGATATAGGAAGTGGGATAATTGATGATAGAACGTTCAAGGCAGTTCAAACAGGAGGACCTTCTGGAGGTTGCCTTACAGAAAAAGATCTGGATACACCCATAGACTTTGATAGTCTCTTAAGAGCTGGGTCAATGATGGGGTCAGGTGGTATGATTGTATTAGATGAAGAGGATTGTATGGTAAACGTAGCCAAGTTCTACATGGAATTTATTGTAGAAGAATCCTGTGGTAAATGTACCCCTTGTAGAGAGGGCACAAAAAGGTTGCACGAGCTTCTACAGAAAATCACAGAAGGTAACGGAACAATGAAAGATCTTGATACCATTAGAGAATTATCCATAATGATTGGAGATGCTTCACTCTGCGGTTTAGGGCAAACAGCTCCTAATCCTGTCTTATCCACATTGGAGAATTTCTATGATGAGTATTTAGCCCACGTAAAAGAGAAGAAATGTCCAGCTAAACGTTGTCGGGCACTTATAACATATAGCATTGATACCAATAAATGTATTGGGTGTACGGCTTGTGCCAGAGTATGTCCATCACAGGCAATAACGGGAAAAGTAAAAGAAACCCATGTCATTCATCAAGATCAATGTGATAAATGTGGCGTCTGCTATGATACTTGTCGATTTGACGCTATAGATAGACAATAAGGGAGGTGTAACAGATGAACACTGTCAAGATAACCATCAATGGGCAAGAACAACATGTTTCTAAGGAATCCACCATACTAAACGCTGCAAAAAAGGCTCACATCCCTATTCCAACTTTATGCCACAGTGAATTGTTAGAAGTGAAAAAAGGTGGTGCATGCCGTTTATGTGTCGTTGAAGTAGAGGGGAGAAAACGGTTATTACCAGCATGTGCAACAACTGTTTGGGATGGTATGGTCATTCATACAGAGACAGAACGGGTAGTTCAGTCCAGAAAACTTATGTTAGAATTATTGTTAGCTAATCATCCACTTGATTGCATGACCTGTGAAAAAACAGGCGATTGTCGCTTGCAAGATTATTGCTATCTCTACGATGTGAAGACATCAAGATTTGTAGAAGGTGAAGTCAAAAACTTACCCATAGATGATACCAATCGCTTCTATGATTACGAACCCAACAAATGCATTCTATGTGGCAATTGTGTAAGGATGTGCCATGAACTTCAGAAAGTGGGAGCTATCGGTCGAAGTCTAAGAGGTTTTGGAACCCATGTAGCAGCGCCTTTTGAAGAAGGTCTTGATACGTCTACATGCGTATCTTGTGGTAACTGCATATCTGTTTGCCCAGTGGGTGCATTAACACCAAAATCTAAGGTTAAATATCGCACATGGGAAGTCAGTAGGGTGAAGACCACATGTCCGTATTGTGGTGTTGGCTGTCAGATGGATTTATTAATAAAGGACAATCAAGTTGTTGGTATTGAACCTCGCAATGAAGTACCTAATCAAGGACTGCTCTGTGTAAAAGGTAAATTTGGATATAGTTTCATTAATCATCCAGACCGATTAAGAAGCCCTCTCATAAAGAAAAATGGAAAGTTCGTAGAAGCCACTTGGGATGAAGCTTTGACTTTAATTGCAAACAAGGTTACAACCACTAAAAGAGAGTATGGTTCAGAAGCTTTTGCAGGCTTATCCTCTGCAAGGTGTACCAATGAAGAGAATTATCTATTTCAAAAGTTAATGAGAGCTGTTATGGGAACGAATAATGTAGATCATTGTGCAAGGTTATGTCACGCTTCAACTGTTGCAGGGCTTGCTACGACGTTAGGTAGTGGCGCTATGACCAATAGCATAAAGGAAGTGATAGATGCAGATGTTATTTTCGTTACAGGTTCGAACACCACAGAAACACACCCTGTAATCGGTGCTTTTATGAAACAGGCCAAAGCTAAAGGGGCAAAGATTATCGTAGCAGAACCAAGAAGAATCCAATTAGCTGAAGAGGCAGATGTATTCTTACAGATTAAACCGGGTACCAATGTAGCCCTGTTTAACGGTCTGATGCATGTGATTATTAAAGAAGGTTTAATGGATGAGGAGTACATCCATAATCGAACAGAAAACTATGAAGAATTAGAGGAAGTTGTCCAATTATATAACCCAACTTATGTAGCTGATATCTGCGGTGTTCGTCCAGAAGATATAGAAGCAGCGGCACGACTATATGCAAACGCAAACAAAGCCGGTATCTTTTATTCTATGGGGGTTACCCAACATACAACAGGTACGCATGGTGTCATGGCAACATCTAATTTAGCCTTACTATGTGGACATATTGGAAAAGAATCAGCAGGAGTTAACCCATTAAGAGGACAGAATAATGTTCAAGGAGCTTGTGATTTAGGCGCGTTGCCTGGGGATTTACCTGGGTATCAGAAGGTATACCATGATCATGTCATAGAGAAGTTTGAGAAGGGATGGGAAAGAAAACTACCTAACCAAGTCGGTCTTACTGTTACAGAGATCATGAAAAAGGGTGAAGAAGGGGCTATCAAGTTTTTATATGTTATGGGTGAAAATCCCATGATTTCTGACCCTGACATCAATCATGTTAAGAAAGCTTTGGAAACCATTGATTTCATAGTTGCCCAAGATATCTTTATAACAGAAACAGCTAGGATGGCGGATGTGATTTTACCAGCAGCATCATTTGCTGAAAAAGATGGTACATTCACCAATACAGAGCGGCGGATTCAGCGGGTTAGAAAAGCCATCCATCCTGTTGGTGAAAGTAAACCGGATTGGGTCATTTTGATGGACATCATGCATAAACTTGACTATCATAAAACCTATGATCACCCATCAGAGATTATGGAAGAGATTGCAGCCATAACACCTATATATGGTGGTATAACTTATGATCGAATTGAACAGGAAGGTCTACAATGGCCTTGCCCAACAATAGAACACCCAGGAACACCTTATTTGCATAAGGAACAATGCATCAGGGGGTTAGGTATATTTAAACCAGCAGATTATATAGAAAGTGCTGAGGTGACAGATGCAGATTATCCTTATATTTTAACTACGGGTCGTATGCTCTATCATTTTCATACAAAAAACCATGACAGGACGTGTGGAGGCCATTAATGCAATGTATCCGAAATCCTTTATACAGATTAACCCAACCACCGCTAATCGTTTGGCATTAGAAGATGGAGACAAAGTCAAAGTAACATCAAGAAGAGGTGACGTAATAACCACAGTGCGTATCACCGATATTGTTGAAGAAGACGTGTGCTTCATGCCATTTCATTTTGCAGATGGTGCAGCCAATTACTTAACCAATTCCGCTGTTGATCCTATAGCTAAAATACCTGAATTAAAGGTCAGTGCAGTGCGATTAGAGAAGGTGCTTCCTGTAATAGAGAGCCGTGATAATCCATGAACCTATTTGGAACAGCTATAATTCTAGCCGGTGGTAAGAGCAAACGGATGGGTTTTGACAAACAGTTAATTAGCTTCAAACATAAGAAGTTGATCAATAATCAAATTGATAAATTATCAAATCTATTTGAGGACATTATAGTCGTCACCCACAGCCCTCATTATTATCGTCATATGAACTGTAGAACCTATGTGATGAGATAAATGAGAAAGGACCTTTGGCAGGTATTCATGTTGGATTAAAGCATGCTATCAGCCAGTTTGCTTATGTATTAGCTTGTGATATGCCTCATATTAATATGGCTTATATTGAGTATATGCAACATATGATGAGCACCAGTAAGCGTGATGCGTGTATCACTCACCTAGGGAATGGGTGGATTGAACCATTTAATGCTTTCTATTCCAAAAGCATGATCGAAAAGATTGAAGACTATTTGCTAAGCGGTAAACGCTCTATCTATACCCTAATAGGGCAATGTCAAGTATGCTATATTGATGAAAAACAGGCAAGGCGGTTTAGCCACATTGGGAGATGTTTCTTAACCTAAATACCAGAGAAGAAGTGAAAAAATATCGACGACAAAAGGAAGTGTAAGTGATATGGAATCTATCAAGGCCTATCCTATAACCAAATATAATGGCGAAAAAAAAGAAAAGATTTTCGATGAGGTCATCGTGGAATTTTCACTGACCATTATGTTGAATAATAGAGCCTTTGTAACCATGCAATGTACACCACAGTCTTTAGAAGAGTTGGTTGTAGGTTTTCTATATGCAGAAGGTGTTATTCGGTCGATTCATGATATAAAGTCACTTACGGTGGACCATGAAGCCGGTAAAGCTTATGTAGAATTATTAAATGATCATCAATATGATTATATTGGGCAGTACTTAAGTGCTAAGAAGACCATAACAACCGCCTGTGGTAACTCCAAAACAATAGCTTATCAAGTGATGGATACAATCTCAAAAAAGAATACCCCATCAAACGATTATATAAGCCCACAACAAATAGATGGCTTGATGAAAAATTTTAGTAAAAAATCCATACTTTTCAACAAAACAGGCGGTGTGCATAGCTGTGCTCTTTGTACTGTAGATCATATACTCGTATTTGAAGATGATATAGGAAGACATAATGCCCTTGATAAGATTATCGGTAAAAGTATGATGGATCACATACCATTACATGACAAGGTTGTGCTAACCACTGGGCGCATATCATCAGAGATCCTATTAAAAGTAGCGAAGACGAATATACCTGTGCTCATCTCACGTTCGGCACCTACAAATATCGCTATAGATCATGCACGAGAGTTAGGGATTATTTTAGTGGGGTTCGCAAGAGGTCGTCGTATGAACTGGTATACATGATATAGTATATCATGTTAGCTAGATTGTTCAGTAAAATAGATATCTTAAGAAATTCAGCCCTTCTAAACGTTCTGTTTGGAAGGGCTGAGCTAGTTATACATCCATAGATAAAATCTTTGTTTATGGAGAAGCTTTGTACAAATTCCTAAGTTGTACACGTTTTAGAATGAACTTTCATATACTATGGTAAAGTAGGTTGAATAATTGAATAAATGCGGATTGAGGAGGGTGGTTCATGCCACCACTAGTAAGTTTTGTTACGTGGAATAGAGCAGGTACAAACATTAGAAATCTAATGGCTCTGTTAGATACAACTGATGATTTTGACTTACACATTATAGATAACAATTCACAAGATGATACTTGGAAGTTCATAACAGGTATAAAGGATTATAGAATAAAATCAAAAACCCGGTTTGCATGGAATAGAGGGTTATTATACGCATTGAACTATACCATGAGCAAACGGAAGAAAAATCAGTTCTTCATAACACTGGATAGTGATATATGCATTTTGACAAAAGATTGGATTACCAAGTTTATGGAGGTTATGGATACTTATCCAAATGTTGGATATATTGGCGTCATCAATGATGTTGAGGATTATATACGAGGAAAAGAAGAAGTGCCTATAAATCTAAACAAAAATAATGTAAGCTTCTATCCCTATAAAGCAGTATGGGGAGGTTGTTGTTGTTTAAGACCAGAGGTTATTGAGTTAGTAGGGTATTGGAACGAGGAAACAGGAAGAGCTGATAGCGATATGTGTAAACGCATTAATGACTTTACACCTTATAGCTTAGGCTATGTCCCATCTATTCAAATGGAGTATCCAAGAAATATATCATGTCAATCCTGTTTAATTAAGGATACATGTACTCTTCGAAAGATAGGATGTAATTGCTTTAATAGACATGATGAAAAATATAAGCATCCAGAATTCGCAGCAAAAATGGCATATAAAGAGAACATATTTATCAGAGATATTATCAGTGGCAAACGGTCTGTATACTGTGCGTCTATTCATGATCAGTTATCACGTAATACACATTATTATAATGAAGCATGGGCAAATGAAAACTTTAGATATTTTATTGAAAATGCCAATTAATAAAAGTAATTATAAGAAAAGAGAGGATCACATGCATCCACCTATGGTAAGTTTTGTAACATGGAACAGAGCGGGTACAAATACTAGAAATCTTAAAGCCATGCTAGATACAACAGATGATTTTGAATTACATATTATTGATAATAATTCCCAAGATGGTACATGGAAATTTATTGAAGGACTACAAGACGAAAGAATAAAATCAATTACTCGATTTGATAAAAATTATGGTATCTTATATGCCATAAACTACACCATGTCGAAAAGAAAAAAAAGAACAATACTTCATTACTGTAGACAGTGATATATGCATTCATACAAAAGATTGGGTAACACAGTTTCTACAGGTGATGGATGCTTTTCCAGAAGTAGCTTATTTAGGTGTTATGAAGGATGTGGACCAATACTTTGAGGTACGACATATTTCACCCATCATTAAAGAAAGAAACGGTATATCCTACTATCAATTTCATTCTATCTGGGGTGGATGTTCCTGTTTAAGACCTGAAATTATTGATAAGTTAGGGTATTGGAATGAAGAAATAGGACGAGCAGATAGTGACATGTGTCAAAGGGTTAATCTCTATACAACTTATAAAACAGGCTATGTACCCACAATTGAAATTAATCATGATCAGAGAATGTCATGTGATTTATGCATGTTAAAAGATACATGCCTTTTAAGGCAACAGGGGCTTAATTGTTTTGATATACATGACCAGCAATACAAGCATGTTGAATTTGCGAAAGGAACCATGGATAAACAGAAGATCTATTGGCAAGAAATAAGGGAAGGGATTAGAACAGCGTATTGTGCCTCAATACATGATGTAGAATCTACCAAGAAGCATTATTATAACCTAAAGTGGGCACAAGAGACATTTCAATATTACATTGACCATGCAAATGCATAGAGGCTCTCTTTTAACATATATAAACAGCTACCTTAATACCTTAGATTGTAGATATGATTAGAAATGTGTATAGGCATTCCATTTCTTAGGCATTTCTTGGGAGTTATCGACAGTCTAAGCAAGTATGTATAAGGTAGCTGTTTAATATGTAACATACAGATCTGTTTCATGTATCATGATGTAACTTGGATGTAAGGTACGTTTTTTCTTGTACCTAATGCTTGTGAATTCACGTAGGAAACGTTAGCCGTTCCTAAGGTGTTGCACTTTTTTTGTTGAATTGGACATGCAACATCATTACCTTATTTATATACGTTGAATCCCTCAATGCAATCATAAATCTTTTCATTAGATTATATTGTTCAACTTATATAAGTGGAGGTAATTATATAATTAAAACATGATAAGGGGAGAAGTTATAAAACATTTGTTACGGGGTTACATGTAAAAGGGTAAAACCCAATTACGATCCCTTAACATGCTAATTATTAAATAAAATGGGTCATAAAATATATAAAAACAATCAATATGTGTGTTAATCCTTACCAAAACATACATTAATAACCATAATGATTACTTTTATTATAGTACACACTATGGTTACTGTCAATAGTTTCTTTTATGTTTGGTTATCTTATTGGTTATTGGTATTTACAGTGGAGTTCACGGACTCTAAAATAAATGAGAGGTGGTTTAATGCCAAGCTTTAATGAGAGATTGAGATTATTAAGATTGAATAGGGGACTTACCCAAGAAGCGTTAGGTAAAATCGTTGGAAAATCAAAAAAAATAATATATCACAATATGAACGCAATGCTAGACAGGCTGATGATGATACTAAAAAAAAGAGCTAGCTAAGTTTTTTAATGTTTCCATGGATTACCTAATGGGCATTACAGACAATTCTATGCCTGTATCTAAATTATATGATAACAAAGAGATTGATGAAGAATTAGACAAGTTTATTGAGAAATTGCAGGTTGCGGACGATCTCTTATTCCATGGAGAGCCCATGAATGAACACACCAGAAGAGTTATTATAAAGTCATTAAAACATGCAATGGAGTTAGCGGAAGATACAGCATCTTATCATGTATAAATAATAGAGTAGCCACTGGTTGCTCTTTTTTTGTAGTATAAAAAGGATGACGCAGTCTCCTTAATTGGTATTGGAAAATAAAAAATGTGAGAAAAAAAATATTGACATTACTGGAAAAAGTAATACAATAGAAGGAAAAAATAAAATTAAGGGATGATGTATATGATGAGAAAATTAACAGAAAATAACTTAGAACAGGTGATGACATTTTTAAGTGAAGAACCATCCATTAACCTTTTTATTATTGGAGATATTGAAAGATTTGGTTTCGATAAAGATTTTCAAGAGTTATGGGGATCTTTCGATGACCATGATCAGTTAATCGGCGTATTACTAAGATATAATGAGAATTTTATTCCTTATTTTAAAGATGAAAATTGTGACATAACAGCGTATATAAAGATAATCCAGTCTTTTAGTGGTCATAAAATGATAAGTGGAAAAGAGAGTGTGGTAAAGCATTTTGATGGTATTCTAGGAGAGTGTCATGAAAAATCAACTTTCTTTTGTGAAATAACATGTACGGACGAACTTTTAGATCCTGGAGAAGACACTAAGAAAGCAGAATTAGAAGATGCCCCTAGAATATATGAACTCCTACAAGGTATTGAAGAATTTTTGATATCAGATACCAATAGCATAGAGAGAATTAAGCGAAACATGGAGCAAAAATCGGGACGTATCTATTATATAGAAAATGAATCGGGTGACATGGTGTCATTAGCCCAAACAACAGCAGAAAACAGTAAATCAGCTATGGTTGTAGGTGTGGCTACAAAAGTCAGTTACCGTAGAAAAGGCTATATGGGACGATGCTTATCTAAACTATGTAGAGAAGTATTAAATGAGGGTAAAACACTATGTCTATTCTATGACAATCCAGAAGCTGGAAGTGTTTATCATCGTGTTGGATTCAAGTCCATAGGTAAGTGGAAAATGATGATAGAAAAAAAGAAAATAATTTTTTATTTGGATGATACATGACAAATTCGACCATAATAATGCTATAGTGATTTTTAAGATTGATAACATTAAAGGTAGGTTGCTATCCATGAAGAAAATCCTCATCACGGGCATAAACAAGGTATCTCAATTAATCAGTATATTTGAAGACATTGTATCCATGATAGATGTGGTATACGATATTGAAACACTCGATGAAAAGACGCTTATGGTTCATGTACAGGATGAGCAGAAATCCACTGTCTATTACGCAATTGCTAACGTGGATAATATGCCAAAAGACATACCTATTAAAGACATTCCCTTATGTAGGTTTATTACCCTTGGGCTCAATAAGAAGTCAAGCGTTACCTTATCAAGTCTTGAAGCCGATAGTGATACGAATCAAACCATGATTTATTGTATACAGCGCGAAATAGGTGAAGGTGAAGGACTCATAGAGCCACAGGAGTTTCCTGTTTTTTATTAAGACTTCTTGGGGACATGATATCTATAATATTATGTCAGCAGTAACTGCTGCAATGCTAATCAATAGGCAAATTCATGATAAATTAAATTCCATAAAGGAAGGATAAATACCCAAAATCTACTTCTAAAAATCAGACATCTGGAATAAAAATAGATATAGAAAAACTTTAACATAGGAAATTTATTGAATGCAGAACGATAAAAGGGCACCATAAAATTAGTCATTCGATAAAGATGAAGGGAGATAAGGTTTATGGAAGATAATGTTATCAGAAACAATCAAGTTAATCTCATTGGGAAAATATACTCTACATTTGATTTTAGTCATGAAGTATATGGTGAAGGGTTTTACAATTTTGTAGTGGAAATATCAAGGTTAAGCGATAACTCGGATAAAATTCCTGTTATGGTATCAGAACGTCTTATTGATGTTACACAGGATATGCGGGGACAATTCGTTGAGCTTCAAGGGCAATTTCGCTCTTATAATAGGCAGATAGATGGGAAAAATAGGTTGGTTTTAACTGTTTTTGCCCGTGAAATTGATATATTAGATGAAGATGAAATCAAGCGCAATCCTAATTACATATATTTAGATGGGTACATATGTAAACCGCCTATGTACCGTACAACACCATTTGGACGTGAGATTACGGATATATTACTCGCAGTGAATCGTCCATACAATAAATCAGATTATATTCCTTCTATATGTTGGGGGCGCAATGCAAGATTCGCAGAGAAATTTACGGTAGGTGACCGTATTAAAATATGGGGGCGTATTCAGAGCAGAGAGTATCAGAAAAAAGTAAGTGAAACAGATACCATAAGTAAAATAGCTTATGAAGTATCCATCTCAAAGATTGAAAGATATGAAGAAGAAGGCCAGGAAGGCGAAGTATAACAGAAATGAGGCTGTCACAAAGAGACAGCCTCATTTCTATGGTATATGAATGTTACTTTCTATTTTTCCTTGGGTTTATACTAAACCTAATAATCTTACACCTTGAGCTACGATGAAGCAAACTAAGATACCTGTAACAGTAGGGATGATAAAAGAGAGAATGGTCCATTTGGTACTATTCGTCTCTTTTTTTTATGGTCAATAAGGCCGTTCCGCAAGGGAAGTGATTAAGTGAAAAGAGCATGGTGCATACAGCCGTTAACCAAGTCCAGCCATTATTCACAAGAAGTTCCTTTAATGCCGATAAACTATCAAGTTCTAGCATAGCTCCTGTTGACATATAACTCATAATTAATATAGGGATGACGATTTCATTAGCAGGGAACCCCAGTATAAAAGCCATCAAGATATAACCATCTAAACCGATTAATGAAGCAAAAGGATCGAGAAAATTAGCACAATGGGTCAGTACACTCAAGTCACCAACCATAATATTTTGAAGGATCCATATAAGCATACCTGCTGGTGCAGCTACAACAATGGCTCTACCAAGTACGAATAGGGTACGATCAATCAACGACCTAACCAGTACCTTACCAATCTGTGGCTTTCGATAAGGAGGTAATTCAAGTGTAAAAGAAGATGGTATGCCTTTTAAAATAGTCTTCGAAAGCAGTTTGGATATACCAAATGTAATCATAACAGCTAACACAATGGTAAGTAGGATCACAAGGGTTCCAATAACAGAGGAGAACCTGCCACCAATACCTACGATGAATATGGTAGCTAATGCAATGAGGGTTGGGAAACGACCATTGCATGGTACAAAGTTATTGGTAATAATAGCAATAAGGCGTTCTCTTGGGGAATCAATAATGCGGCATGAGGTTATACCAGCAGCATTACAACCAAACCCCATACACATGGTTAAACCAATACTGTAAAAAAGTGATAAAAAATATTATAAGAACTTCCAGTGAATATTAATATCCTCATCATCAACTTCTATATAGCTGATTAAGCTACTTACAGCCAATCGTTGTTGTGCTAGTTCGCCTTCTTTTAGAATCAAGACAGCTTTAGTTAATATGGTCTTAGCTTCTGCTAGTGAAAGCTTAGTCTGAACAGGTTCATTAAGTTGAGCTGATAAGCTATCCTTTTCCTTTTTAAGCTTACTAATCCTATCAGATATCTGTTCAATAGGTATTCCACCAACTTGATATAAGTCCATCATGCGACTGATCTGTTTATCAATCTCATCTAATCGCTTACTAAGAGCTGTGTTATTATCAACTGGTGAAGCTGTCTTACCTTTAACAATATTATTAAAATAGCTTTCATTAAGTGCTATCTCATATATTTCATCCGTAACGATTTTATTCAAGGCATCAATATTCCATTTCTTATTTTTTTTACAGTTAGGATCGATGATTCTTCTTTTATCCGTTTTCCCTCTGGAATAACACACATAATTACCATGATTGCCACAGAAACGAGCACCACATTTCTTGCAATAGATAAGGCTGGTTAATAGTGTGTTGGCTCGGAACGGATTCTTCTGAAAGATAGTCTTAGAATCTTCTCTCTTGCTACTCGTTAAGAGCTTCTGAACTTGATTAAAAGTATCTTCGGATATAATAGGCTCATGATTACCATCATATACCTGGCCCTTGAACTTAACTTGTCCTATATACACCTTGTTACGTAATATATTCAAAACCAATGTATGACTACTCCAGTTACCATTTTTTGTTAGTGTAATGTCCGCTCATAAGTTTTCGAATGGCATGTATGCTATGACCATCTAAGAAGCGGTTAAAAACCTCGCGGACTTGTAAAGCTTCATAATCATTGACAACTAGCTCACCATCCACATAGTCATAACCAGTCGGTGCAGTAGGTCCTCCGTGATAGTATCCATTTTTAGCACGACCAATTCGACCCATTGTAAATCTTTCGGTAATCTGATCCTTCTCTAATTGTGCAAATACAGAGAGTATACCTATCATAGCTTTCCCAAAGGGGGTAGAGGTATCAAAGTTCTCACTCATGGATATAAAATCAATATCATTTGCTAGAAATTCATCTTCTATTAATGTAAGCGTATCCTTCTGTGACCTGCTTAATCGATCTAGCTTATAGACGACTACCATATCAATGTGTTTTTCTTTAATATCTTTTAACATCTGTTGCAATCCCGGTCTGTTTATATTCCCACCAGAATAGCCACCATCAATATAGAATTTGACAATGGTTAAATCCTTTGCCTTGCAATAGGCTTTCAAGCGATCTGTTTGCTCATCTATACTATAGTTCTCAATCTGATTTTCAGTACTGACCCTAACGTAGCATGAGACTCGTTTGTTAGTATTAACTGACATAAGATTCTCCTTTTTATGAGTTCGTGGTTAACCTATAAGTTTCTTTAGGTTCTCATCTGTAATTTAATATATCAGAAAAAAAACTTACTATGCAATCATAGAAGGTAAAAAGGGGTTGTCTCACCATAGATTTTCATCTATTTAGTGAGACAACCCTTATGTTTATTATTTTTGTATGTATGCTCCTTGTAGTTTAATATATTGCCCTTCTTCAACAGTAATATATGCAGAATTTTCAAAGTTATCATTAGCCACAATTCCAGACATATCATGACGACTGTTTTTTATTAACTTCATAATACCCCGTGCCCATAATATTATCTTCTTTCATTACTATTTTATATTCACCTGCAAGTAAATCTTTGCCGACTTTATACATACCTTCTTCATATTTTTCATCCACTGGTTCATATGCTGTTGATTCATCCATAGGTATAGCTTTACAACTTTGTAATTTGAGATATTCACCGTCTTTAACGGTAATATAAATATGAGTAGTGAAGTTATCATTAGCTATAATATTTGACATGTCCCCTTTTGAGTCTTTATTTAATTCAACATATGCCCCAAAAGTATTATCATCAGCAATCAAATTATATTCTCCAGCTGGGATATCTGTACCTACTTTATACATACCAGATTTATAAGTTGTTACACTTGGTTCTGGTTCTGGCTTTGGTTCAGGTTTGGACTCTGACTCATTATTAGAAGTATGATCATTAGCTGTTTCTTCTTGCGATGGGGTTGTAGTGGTACTATTACTGCTTGTGGCTTCATTAGCTGAGTTATTATCAACCTTGGTTGGCTTATCGGTTTTGGATTGAGAACCTATAACTCCTATAATGATAATAACAGCTACAATAATAAACCATTTTCTTTTATAAATTGGTGTTTTTGACATACTAATCCTCCTTATTATTATTTTATCATATACATTTTAACACTTTTTTCACTATATGTCAAATAATTTGTTATTATATAAAAAAAACAAAAAAAATAACAACCTAAGTTTATATTGATAGTAGGTTGTTTGGATTAAATATTATTTTTGAAAAAAAATTATTCATCAAGTTTATTAATTACATTCTTCCAGTATTTTATCATTGTTTCCTTTGACTCTTCATCTAGCTTTAAAAATTCTATGATAATAGCCTTGTCAATATCACTTGCATCTTGTGTATAATATCCTAAATCAAAGAAAAAATCATTTTCTTTAAACATTTCTCCTTCGCCTGTTCTTAGCCAGTTTTCATTGACATCAAAAGTTTTACAAATAAGCAATATATTTTTTTTCGGTTAATTTACTTTTTTCCAGACTCAATAAGGGAAACGGCACTTCTCTTAATACCCAACTTTTGACCTATTGCTTCTTGACTAAGTTGCAGTTCAGTCCTTAATTGTTTAAATCTAACATTCATAATCAACCCTCCTATGGGCATAAGTATATCATAGTATGTTTAGTAAATCAACAAAAACATATTGACAATGTTTAGCAACTAACGTATAATGTTTAGTGTACCAAACAAGGAGTTGATAATAATGTTATCAAAAGCAGATAAAGAAATGTTTAAGCTAATAAAGATTACAAATAAAGAAGGCAAGGGAACGATTCTTAAAGAACTACAAAGGAGGAATTAAAATGCTAAAAGTAGATGAAAAAATCATTAAATTACTAAAAGAAACCAAAAAGGAAGATAAACAAAGAATTCTTACAATCTTACAGTGGGAGAACAACAAGCGATTAAGTCAAAAAAGGAGCGTAAAAAAATGTTAACAAAAAAGAGAAAAAAGAATATCTAAGCGATACAGAAGATGACATAAGAGAAACGATTGCTAAAGCTAGAGCTATAAAAGCTAAGGAATCACTTATAGCACTTAATGCGCAACTGGATTTAATTAAGCAGATTAGAAAAGATTTAGTTAAGGATTAAAAGTATCAATTAATAATGTGTAGCAAAAGTCATAGGACAAAAAATTACTAATCATAATTATAAGTAATAGCATTATAGGAGCTGAGAAAATGAGAAAAGAGATTAATGGTCAATCATATAACGTAACACATGTACTTAGGGATGGTACAGTTTTAGATTCAATTAAAGGCCACGTAGTAGAAGTTAATGAAAGCACAGAAGTATTTTATAGGATGATTGCAAATCTGACTGATGCAGATATAGCTAAGTTGGAGAAACGTAGAGATGAACGACTTGTAAGGGAACGAATGGAGTCGGGGTCTTAGGTAGGTAGGTAACTAGGCAAAAGGATAGCTTAGCAAGGCTGTTAAGAGTGTTTAACGTCATCTCCAACATAACTTTGAACTCATATCAAACTTGAAAAATATACAAGTTATATAAACTCAAAGATGGTTAAAAAAACAGGTACTGAACATATTTTTGTAAGATGTGAATCACTTGTTTATAGTATATCTAAATTGCTGTAGTAAATAAAGTCCTTAATCTATACAAGATGTAGCAAATCAGCTTATTAATTGTTATGTTTGTAGGATGATAAGTAGAAGTTCAAAAAAAGTATGTTGTAGATAAGAATGAAAGATGGTTAAGATAATTATTTTATAGAATTTCTGGTTATGCTTTTAGGTTCTTTTTTTTGGCTATCATACATACAAGTATCAGAGTTATAAAAGTAAACAGCTTTAAAATTATCGGAAACCTTATACCAAGGAAAGAGCGATTAATCAGTATGTGTCGTAGATAGTATTAAATCTACAAGGTAACAAAAGGGATGAAATCTACAAGGATAGTAAGTAAGCGTAGAAAGGAAACTAAGGAAAATGAAAGAGATCATCAATGACATTGTAACAGACCTTTTGATCAGTGAATACTCGGAAGAAGAAGTCAAAGAAATACTAGAACAAGTCACACAGATCATGGCAGATCGGAGCTTGCAACCTCAGTTCAAAACATGCAAATCCTGTGGCTACAAATTTTTACAAGTGCCGGATAACTACTGTGGTATATGTGGCACCAGGTTGCAAGTAGATACCAAGTAAGAACCGATTAAAATACCAAAGAAGGGTAGTGATTCATATGAAACAAGGGAAGAAGCCCACGCGTAGGCAAAAGATAGAGATATCCAAAAGAAATCTTAATCCGATGGATTGGCTAGTTGTGAAAGATTCTATGGAAGTTTTTGAAATCGTACATAGAGTTTCGGGAAAGGTTAGACAGTATCCCAAAGAAGGAGTGATGAATCAGTGTGTGTCGTAGATATCATTAAATCGACAAGAGAAGAGAAGGGATTAAATCAACAAGCCATGGCAAGTAAAATAGGTGTGGCACCTAGTACCTATGGAGCTTATGAAAGAAAAGAACGCCAGATACCCGATGATCTTATCAAGGTGATTGCTTTAGCATTGAAAGAGCCATCCATTATGGCAGAGTTCACCTATGAACGTAGTACCGAGTTTTTTTAATGTGCCACTTCTTAACAACGTGGACAAGCACCCCATGGTAGTCATTGATAGTCTCATTGAAGAAGCCAGTGAAATGATTAAGGCACTTATGGTTATCAAGAAGATTACCAGGAACAAAAAAGATGTGACACAACTGGGAACCGATCAATACTTAGCGTTACTCGAAGCAGAGGAACAAGTTGGGGACGTGTATTCAGCCCTTAAGATGCACTTTGTCACCATGGATAGGTACGGTGTTAGCGTCAAGGAAATTGAAAAAAGATGTAATCGAAAACTTATAAACAAAGGCTATGTTAGGGGAAATAGACAAAAAAAAGAGACCCTTTACAAGAGCCATTAAAAAATTAACGTAAGGTTATTATACCACAGAAAATATAGAGAAGAAAGAGGGAATTAAGATGAACAATATCACACGAGAGCAATTAAACCTCCAAAGGGTGATGCATCAAAATATAGTCATTGGCGAGATCATGCGTTTAGCGTTACTTGTGAACAATGTCATGGCTCATCATGTGAACATCGAGTACAAAGGCAGTGAGAACCTTCTTTGTTGTGAGATAGCTAACAAAGGTTGGTATGAAGATAAAGAACAAAGCAGAAAGAATGATTACCATGTGAACCTTAACCACGAAAATGCCTACCTACTATTAGAAGTCATAAAGAACTATTTAGCAAGATTGTACATAGAGCAAGTGGAGAGAGAAATGATGAAAGACTTTACAAAGTAGGAAAAGCATTGATGTGGTGCAAAGAAGATATGCCATTAATAAGGAGGAGAATACTTATGTTTATCGATAAAAGACACGAAGCACGTTTTTATGAACTCTTACAACTTGATCACACCCATGCTAAAGACTACGAAAGAAAGGCACTCTTTTACATCCTAACAGGACAAGAAGGTCTGAGTAATAAAGTCCATCATTTATATGACTTCAAAGAGCAGATGATCAAACCGGAATGCTTAGAGGATCTTGTGGACCTTACATCTTCAGAGCGTACCTTAGTCAAGCTAGGGTATAACCTCTATAACAGTTTTCCAAGTGACAGCATTATTGACACATTTTACACTTTAGACAAACCATCTTTTGGACTAGCCTTAAAAGCAATTTATCTAAGATTCTATGGTGCCTATAACCTTGACCTAGACCAAGGGCTTGTATCTATGCTTGAATTTGTTAAACATATCGGTTGACTTATGATGGTAACAAAGTAAGACATCAAGGATTTTACTTACTGACTTCATTCATCACATGTAATGGATATCTACAAGATATTCCACTAAATCAATCGGATATCCATAAGATATCCAAAACCAAACCTATATATCCTATAGATATCCCTCTAAGCTGTTCGGATATCCATAGGATATACAACGATTAAGGCACGTATATCCACAGGATATCCAAGTATAACAGTCGGATATCTTACGGATATCAAGAGGAGGGAAATAAAAAATGAAATACATAATATCCGTGGACCCAGGTAAAGACGGTACCAAATGTGTCGGGCGAAGCATTGCCAGTACACAAGATAAAGAAGTTTACTTTCCAACCAGATACTATGACCTTCGTAATGGTCACTTAGAAGTAGAAGGGAAATCCTACAAGGTTAGTCAACAAAAAAGAGGAACAATATATCATCGGTGAGCAAGGTGAGCATTATGATAACACCACCACCAAAACATCCACCTTACATAAGTTAGCTATTTATACAGCTATGACACAAATAGTCGGCAATGATACCAACCCAAGAGTGATCTTAACCGTGGGATGTCCGACTGCTATCTATAAGAATCAATCCCTTAAAGAAGCTTATCGGACATTTATCCAAGAAGATGGCAAGATTGAAGTGGATGTCAATGACCGTCATTACATCATTCATTTAGAGAAAGTCATTATCAAATGTGAAGGTAGTGGTATCACTTACTTGGAACCAGCCACATTCAAGAATGAACGCGTAGCAGTCATGGATCTAGGGGGAAGAAACCTTAACTTTGGTGTCTATGAGAACTTAGTACCCAAACCAAGCACACTTTTTTCCAATAACTATGGTTGTACCTTCTTAGAAGCCATGGTAAGAGAAGAACTATCGGTACACTATGGGGAGGACTTTGACCTCGGTACAGCAGCAAGAGCCATTAAACAAGGTGGGATAATACTCAACGGTACACTAGCAAAAGAAAGCGCTCATATTGTCAATGACACCATAGAGCGTTACGTGGATAACTACACCCTCAACAGCATCAAAGAAAAGAACATCAACCTTTCTACTATGCCTGTCATGGCAGTTGGAGGTACGTGCAATGTCATTATAGATCACTTAAGAAAGAAGATACCTCATATAAAACTAAGTCATGAAGATGCAGTATGGGCAAATGTGAAAGGATTCCAGTTGGTAGGCTTAGTGAAAGCAGGCATACTATGAAAAAGCTACTATCCTTCAACAAAGAGAATCAAGATGTCTATGACAAGCTTAACACCAAGACCAACGCTTCACAGTATGTTTGTGAAGCTGTTAGGTTTTATGAAGCCTACAGACAGTTAGCCAGTGGCTTAAGTCGCATAGAGGGAAAGATAGATCACTTAGCCAGTCAGTTAATAGGAGCGACAGTTGAACCAGTAGCAAGTAATACCGAGAGAAAGCATACACATGAAGTCAATGAGACTCATGCGAAGCAATTACAATCAGAAGCTATACATCATACCATGGATGATAAGCGGATCATACAAAATAAAAATACAGAAATAAACAAGCAGCCATCCATACAAACGGAAATAAACACACCAGAACTACCCGATCAAAAACACATCGACCAAGACTTAAAAAACTTCATACTCAGTGAAGAAGACTAGAGAGGGGGGGGAGAATATGAGATATTCATTTCAATCAGAAATGGCTAGTCAATACGGCATTGACGAAGCAATCTTAATTGATAACTTAAGCTTCTGGATACGTAAGAACATAGCCAACAACAAATGTTACTATGAAGGTCGGTTTTGGACCTATAACTCTAAGAAAGCTTTTGCTAAGTTATTTCCCTTTTGGACGGAACGCCAGGTCAGAAGGATTATAAATAACTTGAAGTCAAAAGGAGCAGTATATACAGGAAACTTCAACAAGCTTTCCTTTGACCGAACGACCTGGTATGCACTGGATGATAGTATCCTAGTTTTCTATGGTATAGAGTTTGAAAGACCGGAGGGTGATGAGCCGATAGATGAGCCGACAATTGAACCCACTGAGCCTATAGAAAAGACGACGCCATCATCCGTTGATGAAGAAAAACTAACGGATTCTAGAGCAGAGGAAGAAAATAAGGTCAGTGAAGATGACTTAAAGCAAAAAGGGGCTACAAACACCATAAATACGCATTTGACCAAACGGTCCAATGGAAGTGACCGAAACGTAACCATGGAGTTGACCGAAACGTCACCTTCCATTTGCCCAAACGGTCAGTTCCCATCTGACCAAACGGTCCAACCAATACCAGATAGTAATAAAGATTGTAATATAAAAGATATAGATAGAGCTAAAAGTGATAAAAAACCAAAACCGCCAAGAGAGAAGGTCATCATACCCTATGAGAAGATAGTGAATAAGTACAACACCATCTGTGTATCATTACCACGCGTGATGAAGATCTCGGATACACGTAAGCGTCATATGAGCAAACTCTATAAAGCACTAGATGGTGATATGGAGAAGATAGAAGAGCTCTTCACCTTAGCAGAATCAAGTGAGTTCCTTTCAGGTAGAAATTGCAAGTGGACCGCTTGTAACTTTGATTGGCTCATGAACAACGACAGACCTTATAAAGTCCTTGAAGGCACCTACAACAGAGATGCCCCACCCATTGACAACACACAGCCAATGACCAGTCAAGCAAAGCCCAGTGGGTTTGTGAACTACGACCAACCCAGCCAAGACAAATACATCATCCATGATAAAAAAAGTGAACCTCAAGATGCTCTTTGATGCAGGTCGGATCACTAAAGAGGAATATGATCAACAGATGGATGAACTGAATAAGTTGAGTGATCGCTATGGATGATAATACCAAGTTACTCCTTGAGAAAATTAAAGCAGGTGAAGAGGCAACCAGGTATTTTCAGTACAGTGACCATACACTCTATGACCTAGAAGAAGCAGTCCTTAAGGCTGAGTACATAAAACTAAGTCAAGGATACAGGATAAAGATAAACAAAACAGATGATATCAGGGATATAGCCATACTGGGCATTGAATGTATCGTCAAGATGACAGGGGATAAAGTATTTCTAAGTAAAAATCTTAAGAAAGTGAGGGAGATTCATGGAGCTAGCATTAGAGAAACAACAGGTTAATCTAGAATGCATGCAGTGTATACGACTCATAAAGAGTACATGCCACGGTAGAACATGCAAGATTATACCTTGCCTAAAATACAAAGAAGCCAATGGAGAGGAGTAATAGCATGGATGGAATTAAGATAAATGAAGGAAGTAAAGTCAATGTATACATAGGTGAGAAGTATGTGGAAACCATTGAAGTAGCAGAGGATACCATCATACATCCAAGTGAGATCATCTTAGCTTATGACACCATATTACGCACCATAAGTCATCATCCAGTCGTACAGAAAACAGATGGTAGCTATGATGTACATACACTCATTCAAGGTGCTGTAAGCATTAAAGATAACTGTCTATACAGTGATTATACCAGTTTAGATTAAGGCAAATATAAAGTAATAGAAGCGAATGCCACGTAGATATTCAGAATAAAGGAAGTGAAGGTATGCGCAATAAAAATGTTTCTCTACGCAGTAAAATTCCTGGTAGACCAGGTGTCAAGGATTTGAGACTTTCATAGGTCAATAGGAAGGCAAACCGTCATGTAAGGCGAATCCGTAAGGTAGATGTGAAGTATAAAAGCCCGAAAATGCCCAAAAACGTCCCTCCCAGTTAGCCGCTGGTGATGACTTCGAGGTAACCTTTGTGGCTTTCCATCTTTGAATATGAAAAATATTCTGAGAAGGTTACAAGGTGGAGAAACACATCGTAAGTATAAGTGGAGGAAAAGATTCAACAGCAATGATCATAAAGATGCTGGAAAAAGGATATAGAATTGATGAAGCTATATGCATTGATACAGGCATGGAGTTTAAGAGTATGTATATTCATTTAAAGCATTTGCAAAGAGACACACAAGTACCCATAACACGGCTTACATTTGATAAACCGTTCTTGTATTACATGCTAGATCATGAGAAGCGCAATGGTGCCAAAGGTTATAAATGGTGTGGTCGTATGTGCAGGTGGGGTACAACTTTAAAACAACAGATATTTTCTAGATACATCAAAGAAAAGTACAAAAACAAGATAATAGAGTACCAAGGTATAGCAGCAGATGAACCGGAGAGACTTCTTAAGAACCAAAACAAGAAATGGGAAGTAAAATATCCACTAGCAGAGTGGGAAATGACAGAAAAGGATGCTCTAGCGTATTGTTATCAGAAAGGTTATAGCTGGGATGGACTTTATAATCACTTTGACCGAGTTAGTTGTTGGTGTTGCTGGAATAAGAACTTGAAAGAATTAAAAGCGATGTATCACTATTACAATAATATGTGGCAAGACCTAAAGTCCTTAGAAAGCAAGATAGGCATATCTTTCAAAGATAATTATAGTTTGGATCAGCTGGAAGCAAGATTTAAACGTGAGGGTATTCAAATGAGATTAGATATTAATTAAATATTAGTTTTCAGAAGGGAGAGCAAGAAAATGAAAGAGGTGGAGTAAATGAGATACCACACCTCCATCGTTTAGCCTTTATTATTTTGGGGCATGTGTATCAAAAGATATATTTTCTTCTCTTTCAGATCCGCATTTGGTACAAGTAAGGTGAGTATAACTTTTAAAGTACGTGATAACACATTCATAGTATTGCTGAACAGGTTTGCCGTCTATTATCTCAATAGTCCCTTTATGGAAATGTGTCCTAGAAGAAACTTGATTAGTCTCAGTAAAATCAACATCCCAATCATGAGCACACGCAGCTTGAAGTTCCATTGTTGGCATTATAGTTAAAACTAAAATGAGTAAAACAGATAAAAGAATCTTTTTTCATTTATAATACTCCTTTCGTCATGCTGTTAAAACAGCGAATAATATAATTTATTCAAATAATTAAATAATATGATTAAAAATAAAAAAAGCATGAATTAAAAAAGGAGAAGCTACCAATAACAAAAGATTGAGGAGGGATAGCATGTGTTTGAAATTTATTAAGAAAGATTATGATAATGGTTTAGGGTTTAGATGTAAAGATTGTGTTCATTACGGTACGCCTAGTGGATATGGTAATGATGGTGGTTGTGAGCATGAAATTTTATACGATGACAATGGCGATTTAATGGATGAAACAGAAGATTTGATACTCGATGCCATGGCTAATCCAAGACGATGCGTACTGGCAGTTCATAAAGATAAGTAGGGGGGGGTAAGATCATGAATAGAAAAAATATAAGTGTATTACTTACCAGTATACCTGGTGGTAACAACTTTAGCCTTGAACTCGAATCAATCTTAGATGGTAAAACAGAGTACATAGGGAGCTTTAGCAAGGAAGAACTTGGAAAGCTTGTAGATGGTATAGAGAGATCTATCGAATTAAAAAGAGTTGACTAAACTATTTTAGAGAAAGGTGAAATAATGTTTATAACCCATGATGGAAAAGAATATAAGACCACGAATAATGCCAAGGAACAAGACGTGAAGAACTTAGTCTTTGATTTTGTTGAAAAGTTGGTATTGGAGAAAGATGTAGAAGGTGACGACGAATTTATATTTTTCTTGTTTACAGCTATGAAATTGATAGGTGAAATGATGCTTAAAAGTATAGATGAACAAGTGGGTTTTGAAGGTATTGAAGCTCATGTAGAGCTGGTTGAAGTAACAGGTCAAACCGGATAATAAATTTTAAGAAGGTGAGTTATGGATCGTGTAAAAAAGGACATGGTTATCACTATACAAGTATGAAGCGTTATATCCAGATGATTTCATACGATACGAAAAAACCCGATTTTAGATCCAATAAAAACACTTGCAAATGGTGTGGAAAAACATTACCAAATAAAAGGCGCAAGTCCTATTGTTCCGATGAATGCAAATGGGCTTTTGAAGGAGCAACCGTATGGAATAGAGGTCATGCACCATTACCGTATAAGATCCTTTGTAGAGATAACTTTACGTGTCAAGCATGTGGTAAGTTTATGGGACTAATAAACGAACATGGAATTAAAATACCCACAGGAATAAACGCAGAAGTACATCATATTGCTTGGGTCTCTAAGGGTGGAAGCGATCACCAAGATAACTTACTGTCTCTTTGCTTAGACTGTCATTATCAAGTACACGGTAAAGCAATAAGCCAAACAAAGGAACAATATGGAAGAAGTGTCAACAAAAATTGTGTTTAAGCAGTAAATAAATTATAAAAAGGAGATAGAAAGATGAATATAGAAAAATTAAAATTATGTAATGACATGGTAAGTCATATAGAGCAAATAGACCAAGCCTTAAGGGATTCTGACACCATGACAAATATTTTATGTGACAGTGAAAATGAAGATATTACCATAGGTTTGAGCGTATATATTGATTACGAACATAAAGGGAAAGAATGTCAAAAGATTATATCCCTATCTGTACCCAAAGATACAATGATGGACATTTTAACATTATATAGCAAATCACAAAGTGAAAAAATCTAGGAACTTACAAAAAACAATTTAAACAACTATAACCACCAATAGAGCTTTCTTTAGGAGGGATGAGTATGGATGACCACTGGATTGACGTTATGGAATTAGCGGAAAAGTATGGCTTTATCGTACAAGCTTTTGGTGGTACGGCTATTCTTGCAACACATGTTAATCAAAAAGAACACTATGGAGAAGAAGAGTATAAAAAGATTCAAAAAACGAATGGAATAAATGTTGAGGACTAAAGTTTATAAAGCACGATTGATGAGTAAGAATTGATGAGAAATAAAATGAATAGAGCTTACATAGATCAAAGGAGGATGAACATGGAAGGAAAAGCATTAACCATCATACAACCATGGGCTACACTCATAGCCCTGGGAGAAAAGAAAATAGAAACCAGATCATGGAATACCAAGTATCGAGGACCACTTTACATACATGCAGGTAAGAAAATCAATAAAGTAGCCTTTGAAACCTTCAAAGACGTATTAGCAGCTCATGGGATTACGTCACATGATCAACTACCTACAGGAGTACTTATAGCCAAATGCAACCTAGCCAACATGCGAAGAGTTATTGATCAAGACGTGGGAAAAGCACTTTTATCGAATAAGGATACATCTTATTTTGTAGATGGCAATGAATATCTCTTTGGTGATTACACCATCGGACGTTATGGATGGTCCTTAATAGATATTGTTACGCTAAATGAACCCATACCAGTCAGTGGTAAATTAGGACTTTGGAACCTTTAGCTATGAAAGAACCCTTATGGGAAAGACTTGGTTGTTTTGACAGTGAACTGGAATATAGAAAATGCATGAATTGTGACTACACTAACAACAGCGATACCCATCACAAAGAAGCAACCCAAGTGTAAGAGCATAAACCAAATGTTAAACTGTGAGCCTTATCTACTAACAACAAGACTTAAGCATAGAATCGCTTTAGAAAGAGGAGAATTAAGCCCCACCTTTATCTGTAGTAGAACAGGCTTAATCATTGATACCTATGAAAGCTAAAACAAACCTATGGAAGAATGAAGAGGTGATACCTAGTGAAAGTAGAATTAGAAAATGTGATAGAACGTATACAGAAGCTATTAAGACTATCCGAAAGTCAAAACCTATATGAGGCACAATCAGCGATAGCCTTTGCTAGAAAACTTATGGCTAAACATAACCTATCCATGAAAGATGTAAGGGAGCAGGAAGAAGATAAAATCATTGAAGACGCCACAGAGGTCATGCGCTCACCATGGAAACGTATGTTAGCTATCATCATAGCAGAACATTTCAGATGTAAGACATACATAAAAACATATGGACGAAGTTATGCCGTGGTATTCTTAGGTCTTGAAGATGATGTGTTTATCACATCTTTGATCTATCGACAGGTCGTCAACATCATCAATGCTAACTGTCAAAGGAATAGACATCATAAGAAATCCTATGCCACAGGTTTTATTAGTGGTCTTAATAAAAAGCTAGAAGAACAAAATAGAGCTATGAAAGAAGATAACGGGGAAGAATACGCCATGGTAGCCATAACGCCAGCATCTGTTATCAAGCACTATGAAGAACTTGCAAAAGGATTCTCAGGAAGCTTTAAAGGGAAACAAATCACACGTAAGGACATAGAATATAAAGCTTATAAAGAAGGTAGAAAAGACGGTCTAGAATACACCAAAGATGAACAAGTAGAAACAGAAGCAGTCTAACAACAGGTAGGGGGATACCTATCCCCCTTAACATAAAGAATCAAGAAAGAATCAAGCATAATTCAAATAGAGTAACTAACCCATAGAAAGAATGGATAAATATGAAAAAGATAGGATTAATCGATTACGATGGGAAAATCCCTAACCTAGCACTTATGAAGCTAAGTACATACTATAAACAACAAGGATATGAAGTACACCTTAATACCTTTGGACAAGACGTGGAAAAAGTCTATTGCAGTGTCCTATTCACATGGAATAAAGACAAAGCCAAAGACTTAACCCATTACTATAACAACATAACCTTTGGAGGAACAGGCTGGGATATAAGGACCACATTACCAGAACATATCGAACAATGTAAACCCGACTATGATCTCTATACAACAGACTTCCTCTATAACCGAAACGGTGGCATCATGAAAAAAGAATCACGCCTAAAGAAAGTAGAAGAGCTCATCAACATGGGCATAGGTTTCACCAGTAGGGGATGTATTAACACCTGTCCTTTTTGTGTAGTGCCAGGTAAAGAAGGCAAACTTCATCAAGTAGCAGACATAAAAGATATCATAAACCCAAGATCTAAGATCCTTACACTCTTAGACAATAACTTCACAGCAGACCCCTATATGCTAGACAAATGTCAAGAGATAAAACAAAGAGATCTAACCATCAATCTATCTCAAGGCATTGATGTAAGAGTCATGACAGAAGAAAAAGCCAAAGCCCTAGCAAGCATCAAACACTTACGATCCATCCATTACGCATGGGACCTGATACACCATGAAAAGCAAGTCATAAAAGGTATCCATACCCTCAAGAAATACATCAAACCATGGCGTCATATGTGTTATATCTTAGTAGGCTTTAACACCACCTTTGAAGAAGATTACTATCGCTTCAGAAGACTTAAAAAATTAAAGATAAAACCCTTTGTCATGCTTTACAACAAGCGAAAAGATGACCTAAGACTAAGACACTTTGCTAGATGGGTCAATGCCAGCATATGCAATGTATGTAATTTTGAAGACTATGGACCATGGATGAAAGCACAGGAGAAGCAGGATCAACTTGAACTGATCAGTTAAAGATTAAGCCATGAACAGATAGAGATATAAAAACAATGAAGAGGAAGAAAATCACTAGCATAGCAACAAATGAAGAGTAGACGAAGAACAAGCAAAAAAAAAGAGGTGAGTCACTTGAAGATGTTAAAAGAACTACAACAACTCATAAGAGATAGAGACGCATGTAACCAACGATTAGAAGACTATGAATCAGAAATAGCCAATATCCAACATGAATTAAGAGGACCAAGAGAAGTTAAAGGCATAGATTACTCTAGGGAGAGAGTACAATCAACCAATCATCTGGCCTTTGGGGATGCTATTAGAAGACTAGGAGAAATCAATAGTCATATTCTATTACATAAAGAGCAGCTAGAACAGTTTAATGAACTCATCAACACCATAGCAACAACTCTAGAACTATTTGATAGAGTAGAATACAATGTGTTTATCATGCACTGTGTCAAGGGGATGAAATTTGCAGATATAGCAGAGACACTTGATTACAGTGAGAGACAGATCTATCGGTACTGGGATAGAGTAAAACTATAGATAAGATATACATAGAAGAATGGTCCTTTAACAAGGGCCATTTTTTAATAGCATGTATGGATAAAAGTTATTAAGAATTAAGATAAAAAATAACATAATTATAAGTTGACTCTTTTTAGTTAATAAAATATAATTTATATAGGACTATTTGTTATATTAAGTAGAAATACAGATGAAGTATAAGAACTAAACGTGAAATGACAAATTATATTTTTTTTGCATGGATAGACACTTATAAGGTGAGACATAAACATGATGAAAGTAATATAGATTTGCCACCCCGATTAGTAACTCGGGGATTATTTATAGCTATTCACTTGACATATTATAGATAATGTACAAAAATACTCAGAGTATCTGTATAACAAAAAGTAGGGTAAAGCCTTATATACAATAGGATTAAGGGCGTGCGAAATTATCTTACATAAAAGCAGATATGTAAAGTAGAATGATAGAAACTCTAGTGACAAATCTATTTATAAGAACGCAAAGGCTTACAGAAAAAAAAATATAAGATGTCCCAAAACATAGAATGATTATTATAATGACAGATACGTGAAATATTGATAAATTTTGAGAGGTAAAATGATATTATGAACAATAAGAAAATTATTATTTATAAGGGTGATATAACTAAAATTGAATGTGATGCAATTGTAAATGCAGCCAATTCAAGTTTATTAGGTGGTGGTGGCGTTGATGGAGCTATTCATAAAGCTGGTGGTAGCGATGTTTTAAACGAATGTAGGAGTATAAGATCTAGGCAAGGTGGATGTAAGATAGGTGAAGCAGTCATAACTACAGCTGGCAAGCTATTTGCTAAGAAAGTTATTCATACGGTGGGTCCAGTTTGGAACGGTGGTAATAGTGGAGAAGAAAAATTATTAAGAAATTGTTATAGCAATGCATTGAAAATAGCGTCAGAGAATAATTTGAAGAGAATAGCCATTCCCAATATTAGTACCGGGATTTATAGATTTCCAAAAGAATTGGCAGCAAAAATCGCCATCGAGGAAGTAAGAAAAGTATTGCTAAGGGATAAAGTAATTGAACAAATAATATTTGTTTGTTTTGATAACGAGAATTATGATATATACGAGAAAGAAGTCAGTTTGGGAAAATGAATCTAGTTATTTAAGGAGAAGTTATGTGGATAATGATTTGAAACTTGGACAAGAGGCTTCTATGAGGAGCAAAATAAAAGGGGATATCAATTATGTACAAATTACCAAAAGGAATGAAAATTCTTAGAGATAACGAATATCCTAAAGGATACAATATTGAAGAAGTAGATAGAAAGCGTGACATAGCTAATAACATTGAGGGTTATACGCTTAAATTAGAGACGGGTAGGAAATGGGATTTCTCAGCTTGTATAAACATTAATATAGATAATTTTTTGGAATGTGTTTTGTGAATTATGTAATAGTATATTTGTTCGTAACAAGGCGCGTGATGATAGGCTATAAAGCAACGGAAACAGTTATCGGAAAAGAACTAGATATAAATGAGATAATAAGTATTTTTAATGAATACAGATATGTACTATTAAATAATGGATATATTGAGTTTGGTATTGCAGATTTTAGAAAAGCAACTTTTTGTGAAATTTTTTTTATAAATAATTTCAAGACGATATTTATTTGGAGTAACGAATTGGACACATTCATTAATATAATGAATAATTCTAATTTAACTGAAATTGAGGATTTACAGTTTATCAATGAACTTTCAGTAGTTAGTAAAGCATTGAAAGAAGATTTTAGATTTCATTATACACAAGTTATAGATAATATCAAGCAGAAATTAATGTAGAATAATTATTGGATTGGAGAGTAAGTGTTAGTTACAGATAAGTAAAGTGAAAAAATTATGAGTATCTGTCAATTATGTCTATAATGGGAAATTAAAAAAATGAAACTTGACACATAATTAAAGCTTTAAAAGAGATTCGGATGTTTATTAGTTAAGTAAAATACCGACGTATAGAATGTTCGCAGTATATTGTTTACATATATGATCGCATCTATAAGAATATCTATGCCTTTTGATTTTACCAAGGGATTTTGTAAGGGGATGAGGATTTGAAGTTTTATGACATACACAGGAAAAGAAGTGCGCAGAAATTACGATATTGTATTACCAAAATAAAACTTTTATGCTCGCCATATATTACATTTAATAAGCAAAAGCGTGAACAACGAAAATCTTACTACAATCGCGTATTTGTTGAACATCATAGACTAAGAGATAAGGATTTATCTATACCGGAAGGAAAGTATTATATACCTGTTTGTATTCTAACATCTGACCTTGTGCTGAGAGAAAATATACCTGAATTGAAGACTGGTCTGATTAAATTACTCAAAAGGCAATATTCACATAAATTTTGGGGTATTCATCACTCAATTGACGAGATTCTTGAGTGTATCGAAAATATGGATGATACGCTAACATCATGGTATGACTATATCGAAGTTGGTAGATTTGATTTTGAAAGAGATAATTCGTTGTATGAAGCGGTTTCCTATTTTGTTGTATAGATAAAAAACATCAATTCGTCTTACCTTTCATTAGAATTTCATTTATATCTAACCGATAGTTTTAATAAAATGCAGACTGAATTGATAAATAGCAATTATGTTGATGATAAAGGATATATTAAATCGGGATTTATTCATAACAGTAAAACAAGTGGAGGAAAGCATACCTATGTTGTTACGCATTACAATAATGCACATTTGAAAAGTGATTTAATTTGCGAAAATATCACAATGCTTAAATGGCGTTTTTATGATAAAATGCAAAAATATTTCCCAACTCTTTTGCATCAAAAAAAATTCTGCCCCGCCGAGCATAAATATTTATAAAACCAACATCTCATATACAGAGAGTACAACATGTAAATTTTGGAGTTCGGTAGGTATTTCAAGTTTTCAAGGGCAGTTTATCGATGAATCTCGGAAATTATTTTTTAATACAGACTATAGTGGAAGATACGAGCATAGTTATCGAACAGACTTAGTTTACATAGTAAACGAATCAACTATGAAGTGGGATGAAATGTATTATTCTATTGACTTTCAGATAGTAAATGAATTTGCAGAAAATTTAAGTACCAATGTTTTTAAGTTTGCTTTACTTGATGCATTAAATGATTTGATAGCCAAAGAATGCGTTATTTACAAGTCGAAGCTCAATAAAGTAAAGCTGGAAAAGAATCGATTGAGTAAACTGCTGAAACTGCGTTATCATTATGAAAAAGAAATCGACTTTTACAGAAGATATGTTCTGGATGACATATGGGGAAAAGCGGAAATTGGCATTGCCTACATATTTGAAGGAAAACAGTTAAAATATTCCTATGACTATAGAATATTTACGGAATCTAAAATAGTATCAAAGAATAAGATACTGGAACAGATTGGTGTCCTGTGTACAGAATTTGATGATAAGACTTTAATTCTACAGCATTTAGCAGCATATAAAAATGAGAGCAAAAGTAGAAGAACTAATTTCATTATGCTCCTTTTATCAATTGCAACTGTTGCGTTTATTGTTTTTTTTCCGGATCTAAGCAAAAATGTTGCAGATTTTTTATTATATGTTTGGAGTTTCATTAGAACATATTTGAAACCAATTTAACAAGCGTGTTATTCTCTAGGTTTTAGTAAAATAGCGTCTGTTACGTAATACGAAGAAGCATTTGTTATTAATAAAAGTTGGACAGGCTAAATATGAACTAGTTTTACATTTCCATAAAAAATAAGCACTTCTTATTATCCATACCCATTAGGCTAATAATACGAAGATGATTAATTTGCTTTATGTAAGAGGTGATTAAATGAGTGATGCAAACGATTTGATGAATGTTATTGTAGATTATTTAAAAGAATATAAGGCTTATAATTTACCAAGTGTATGTGAAAAGTATAAACTTGAGTGTAATAGCAAATTAGATCCTATGGCTAGCAAGAGAGTTTATATTGAAAGTGGGTTAATAAAATTCTCTTTTAATGAATTACGACAATTGGCTAAAACAATTATACTTGAAGAATGTGATCCTGTATTTGTTAAAAGAGTTGATCCATATATGAATGATGATTTTTTTTCTATCTCTATGATAACAAGAAGGAAAATTATTGATTGGTTATCAGATCAATTATCAATTGAAGGTAAGTTGCGCATTGATGAGATGCTTTCTTTAGCATGGAATTTAGAGTGTATTCCATCTGCTTATGGACATAAAAATGCTTATGAAGATATATTTCAACATATGATTAGGAATGATGATTTGAGTTATAAAGAAATGTTTGAAGTTACTTTAGATGCTATGTATGTTTCCGATAAAAAATTTATTGATTTGATTCAAACAACAGTACATCCAAGCGTTAGAACAAATTTAGAACAGAAAACATATGTTGATAAATTAAATAATCTCTTAACCAAAGATGGATACAAACTAATTAATACTAAATCAATTTCAGGCGAACCAATTTTTACACTTGAGAAAAATTCACGAGGAATAGATGGCAAAATAAAAAATTTAATTTTTGCTGCATACGGGTCTAAGCCAGATATTGTAATAGAAGATTCCTTAACTAATGACGTTAAAATTATTGGTGATAAAGATAAATGTCTATTTTACACATTGCCTATTTCAAATGAAGGCTTAAGTTGGCATGATTTAGTTACATGGTGGAACAAAGGAAATGATGAATATGACTAAACGTTGAACTTGAACTGTTTAAGAGGTTGGAGTTATCCTTAGATTCTGAACCAGAGAAATTGTTTATGAAAACTTACTATAATAATTTGCACAGCATGAAAAACAATAATTTACCTGCTCTCATTCCTCAAATATATTGTCATTATGATCCTAAATCTGCAAAAATGAGAAATGGGCAAATTTATGTTCATCAAAGAATGGATTTTTTGTTGTTGATTTCAAATAGTAGAAGAGCCGTAATAGAAATTGATGGAAAACAGCACTATTCTGTTGATGACAAGGCTTCTCCAAAATTGTATAGTAAAATGGTAGAAGATGATAGAAAGTTAAAGCTTTATGGATATGATATTTTTCGATTTGGCGGTTTTGAATTTGTAAATACTTCTCAGATTAAAAAGAAAATAGTCCAATTCATTCAAGATTTATATAAATATTACGATTTGATATAATCATATTTGATTTATATTGTATTCTCAATTTAAGTAAATAGTGTATGAGAAATTAACTAAAGAAGTAAGTAATATGGAAACTTTTCAACGTGAAACAGACATATTTAAATATATAAATGATGTTATCACAAAAATACATAACCACTTAAAGTGTTCGATTAGCTTAACTACCCATTATCCATATTATATACAAACTTTTAATGTCTAGAACTTGACAATGTTAGTTAATTTTTTTTGTAAGGAGGTAGGTGTATGGCCAAGTATGGAAGGGGTTTAAATATAGAGTTTGTATACTCAGTAAAAGCAGGTGAGGTAAAAGAACCATTTAACACAGAGGATGTTAGAGAATTTGCAGAAAGAAAAGGCTGGAAACCATCTGAAAAGTATCTATCCGTACTATTACCAAATGGATCATCTGAATCACATAGCCCTATGTATCAGAAACTATTTGTTGCAGTAGGAAACGGGATGTACATTCTCTCAAATATAGCAAAATCAAAATATTAACTTATGTGAACACAAATTAAGGTTTAAGAAGTCTATATAAAAGAGGGATAGCATTGTCATGAATAATCAATATTATATTAAGTCTAATGAGTTTAATCAGTAGTACGAGAATTATTTAAAGTAGGGTGGTAATAAGATGTCAAAGGTTTAATTTTTTGAAAGATAGATCTATCCTCGTTAATGGGGAATTAGTTTAATTGGAGGAAGTTTTGGCTATGCTAGACATAGTCCTTTAGAATATGTTCGTGACACCAAACTGTATGGGTTCGCCACAGAAGATACAGGGCAAGGTAATAGAGAACCACAGGTGCAAAAAAAACGGAAATCAATTAGCGAATCTGAATGAGTTGGACATATTTTGCTTATGTCAAACTCAAGGGGTAAAAAAATTGGTACATATATTAGTAGGAATTAAAATGAATGAGTTGGACACTTTCATACATATGTCAAACTCAACAAAAGTATTTTGCTTACAGAAAGTATTGGTATATGATGATGAGTGGAAGGATTAACTAAGATAAATAAAATTCACGAAAGGCGGAGATGATATGGCGTTAAGCAAAGCCAATGAAAGACTACTTGTAGAGCTCGTAAAAAATCAAGAAAATATTGAAGCGTGTTTAACAGAACTTTATAAAAATAAAAGTCCTAATGAAGCAACGAAAATAAACAGTAGGTTTGGGGCGTTGAGAGATGAAGGATTTCTAAATGTTCAATTTGGAGATGATAGAGCATATATAGTTATTCTAACAGCTAAAGCGGATGATTATGTTGAAGAAAGTGGACTTCTTAGAGAAGAACTTACTTATGAAATATTAAATGATATTGTTAAAAAATGTTAAGTGGAATCATAAAATCGATAATGTCATGTTGTGGAATACATCAGGAGGGAATTCACAAATTGCTTGGAGACAAATTGATGAACAAGAATGGGAAATTCGTATTGAAGCGATTGCGGATATTATGAAAGTGAAAAATGCTTTCAAAGAAATTGATAGTGAGTTAGAGAAGTATGGTGTTGTACAAACTGATAAAAAAGAGATGGACGGATACAGATTTATTAAAACGGTCAAATATGCTCATGAATCTGTATTAAATGCTGACCAGCAACAAGATTTTATGATGCCACGGCCAATATCATTTGGGAAATTATTACATCATATTATTGATGCTTGTCTTATGCTTCAAGATGATATACACGCTCAATCAGGTGACGAAAATGATAAAACACGATTTATACAAAAGATACTTCTCGCTAAATACTATGATGTCTTAGACCAAACGCAGAGAGGCGTATCAGCTACAGGAAAGAAATCAGGCGAGGTTGATTTGCTTATAATTGATTATCAGAAAAGGCCGTTTTTTTTAATAATAGAAGCATTAAATCTAAGTTCAGTTGATACCGCTGAAATCAATTTACATATAAACAAGGTTACGAAATATGATCTGAATGGACTACTTAACAATATAATTTTGGTATATTCAACTCGAAAAGATTTTAAGGGTATGTTAGACGGTTATACAAAACATATCTCAGATACAGAATTTGACTATCCACTTTCAGATGTAAGAAATATCAGCGATTCTCAATTTTCAGAGATTAAATTATTAAGCTCAACTTTTGAACGTAGTGGGATGAAAAGAAATCTATTTCATATTTTAATTAATCTTAATAAATAAGGAGGTAAGGGTTATCAAAAAAAATTAATAAATGCTTTAATGGGCTTTGTGGTAATGTATTTTATTGTTTGGTTGTTTTTCATCATTGATGGTCCAATTCCTACAGGGAATGGACTAACAAAGGCTGATTGGCTAAGTTATGCAGTATCTTTAATTGGTGGAGCTATTACATTGATATTGGGTGTAGTTGTCTTCAGACAAAATTTGAGAATGGAAGAGTATTCCAAAGGAGCAAACAAGCTATCAGAACAAGCACTTAAGATTCAACAGAATAATTTTAGACCATATTTAAGGATTAACAAAGATACTTTTCAATACGCTGTCAGCAAAGCGACTTACGGATTTAGCAAGGATTATCTTAAATCAATGGAACAGGATTTTGAATTTACAGCATTAACTAAGAATGATGAAACGAAACTAAATAGTTGTTATCCCGATACAGTTTTATTGTCATTCGATATCGGTAATGCTGGTAATGTAGATATATCTGAGGTAAATATTACACGTCTTGAAATCTTTGATGAAATCACGGGAACGACAAAAGGATTTTCAAGAAATATTGATACTTCTATGTTATCAAAAGAGAACAAGAAGCTCAGAATATTAGTTAGTAAACAAGTAGTGCTAGATTCCATAACAGCAGAAAATGAAGCAGAAAGTAACAAGATTACTAACCACTACAGAGAAGCAGTTACCAAAAATATCAGAATGATATTTATTGAATTTGGAATGTCATATAAAGATATTTATGGTGAAGAATATGAGCAAGAGTTTAGTTTTCATTTAAGCTATAGCTTAGCTAAAGAAACGTGTAATGAATTGATTCTTAATATTGATGATTTAGAAATTCAAGCACATACAGAGAAATCACCCTATGGTCCACGAAATGATTAGAAAAGATGCTGGTAGGCAATCAAGTTTACTTCTTTATGAATGGTTTTGGTGATAGCATCTTGAGGATGTTTTGTTGAAGATTAGTATAAATTTTCATAGGGGGAAAGTGGGTTCATGAATAATAGATTTTATAGGATGAATGATGTAAAAATTGATAGGACAATAAAAGAAGATAGAATTACTAGAAATAAATACTATGAAACAAACAAATTAAAACACAAGTCTATAAAAAAAAGAATACCCAAATTCTTTATCTCTTGAAACAATAAACGAAAATAATCTGGCATATAATAAAGACTATGCTACATTTGACTATAGATCTTATAATTATGTAACCTTTCAAAATACTAAGTGGGGAAAAAGTATTGCATTGGGAGAAGAAGACTATTTAGAAGTGCGTGAGAAGACATTTTATTACTGTGATTTTCAGAACTGTAAATTTGATAATATTATTTACAATGGTTGCTATTTTGTAGGGTGTACATTCAAGAACTCTACAGCTGGAAGATTGATTTTCCAAAACTGTTGTTTACGTTTATCTGAAATGGAATATTATGGAACTACACATAAGCAGGTAACTATTAGAACGGAGTTTGTCGATTGTAGAACAATGAGCTTGGATATGCGAAACTGTTTGGCTGATAATCTGCTTTTTTGACAAATGCCCTTTTATACTTAGTAAATTTCAAGATACTGAGATGACAAATACAATTTTCAGAGAATGTGGCTTTTATGATGTACTTGTAGAGGATTGTTTGATTAATGGTCTGGCAATCATTAAAACTAATAAGTATGAATTAAGATTTAATAAGACTAAGGATGACGGTGATGTTGACAATAACGTTTATTTGAGTAAGTTATCTCTAAGAGGATATAAACAGAAACTTAAAGAGGAGTTTAAGGCTCAAAAAGAATACGAACAAAATTCATCACAGACTAGAAGTGACTATTTTGATGAAAGGTATGGTGAGGTTGCTAAATTATACTTTACTCTTGCTGGTTTTATGAAATCAAGTAACTATAATGATGATTACTCACAAGAGTATGCATATCTGTATAATAAGTACCTTATGAGAACGAAAAAAAAGAACTTTTCTGATAAAGTTCTATTATACTTAAGTTGGGGACTATTTGGTTTCGGTGAAAGGTTTAGGAGATTCTTTATTTGGATGATATTATACATTATAGGTTTCTCTATCGCATATATGTTTACTGGAATCAATGACTCATCAGGAAATACCATCAAGTATGTTCTATCAGGAGGGTATCCTGTACCTTTACAGACGTTGATTAATGATTTTCTTCAATGTGTACATTTCAGTATTATTACATTTTCTACTGTTGGATACGGTAATATAACACCTTTTGGGTGGAGTCTTCTGGTATCAGCAATACAGATTATTAGTGGTGTCGCGTTAGTAGCATTATTTACATCTGTTGTTGTTAAGAAGTTTATAAGATAAGTAGTTAAAGAACTAAATACTATACAACCATCTGTATTATTTGAAACTACAAGAATATATTAATTTTATGAGAGGAGAATAATTATTGATGGAGTTGTAAAATGATTCTTTACAATATGAACCAGAACTAATTTGCAAGCAACCAAAAGAATTACATTTGTCACTAAGAGAATTTCTACTGATTTTATGTAATGAGTATAGGTCATGAACTTTACTACAGAAGTGAAGGGGGATTTATCCTTATCATTGAAGATGATGAAGATTATCAAATCCTAACTGAATATAATGTTGACCTAAATACCCAAGTTGCTGAGTGGACAGAAGTAATTCAGATATCAGCTGGTGACTGACATTTCTACTACTTAAAAAAGCAACTTAATATGGAGTAATATACAATGGGTCCTTCTGTGGGTGCAAAATCACTGCGGGTGCTGGCGAGCCCGATTCTTACCTAGTTAGAAAATATTTTTTGAATACATATCCGTTTCCGATAGAGTTTAGGAAGAGCCAACAGAGAAATGATGAAGAAAATATAACCGTATCTCGTGCAATAGTAAAATATAACCATATAAAACAATGCAATAGATGTAAGATTATCCCATTGATAAGTTTGTCCAATCTGTTACCATATAACAAGGATTACTACAAAGAAAATGCTGAGATTATAAGGAGACAAATAATGGATCAAAAGAAATTCTATCAAACGACATGGTTTATGTGGCTAACTCTCGTATTCTTTGCACCTGTAGGCATCTTCCTCTTATGGTATAGCAAAAGATACAAGCCAAAGACAAATAAGATACTCACAGGTATATTTACAGTCTGGTTCGGTATCTTCCTCATTAGTTCGAATATAGACCAAACGAACAGTGAACAATTAGCCACTAAAGCAAACGATGAGGAACAAATTTCTACTAGTCAAGAGAGTAACATTAATACAGAAAAAGATAATGGTACTAAACCCACTATTGCATCAACAACAGCAGAACAAGATAATACCGTTAATATTAAAGATACGAATGGCAATCTAGAAGTCCACTATATCAATGTAGGACAAGCCGATGCCATTCTAATAAAAGAACCATCAGGAAAGAGTATGCTTATTGATGCAGGAAATAACTCAGATGGCGACCTAGTAGGCACTTATCTAAACCAGCAAGGTATTAAGACACTAGATGCAGTCATAGGCACACACCCACATGAAGATCATATAGGTGGGCTCGATCATATCATCAATACCTATGACATAGACAAAATATACATGCCTAAAGTTGTACATTCCACTAAAACATACAAAGATGTTTTATTAGCCATAAAGAATAAAAGTCAAAAAAATAACCTCGCCTAAAGCAGGAGATAGTTGGCAACTTGGTAATGCTACCATAACCATACTAGCACCAAGTCAAGACGAATACGAAGAACTAAACAACTACTCAATTGTCATAAAATTAGCTTATGGTGATACATCATTCATCTTCACTGGTGATGCAGAAGCATTATCCGAAGAAGAAATACTTAAGACAGGCATAGATCTAAAAGCAACAGTCTTAAAAGTTGGTCATCATGGTAGTAGCTCATCCACATCAACCCCGTTTCTAGACGCTGTTAATCCAGAACATGCGGTCATCAGCTGTGGAACAGACAACAAATACGAACACCCACACCATGAAACCATGGAGAAATTACAAGCTAAAAACATTAACATCTATCGCACCGATGAAGTAGGGACCATCGTCATCAACAGCGATGGAAAAAAACATCACTGTCCATAAAAAAAGCATCCACCACGAAAGAAAATGCCCCACCAGTACAACAAGACAAGCCACAAGACCAAAAGGAATCCAATCTAGAAGCAAAACCAGAAGTCAAAGAAGAACCAGAAATTCAAAACAACCTGGTTATAGAAAGCATAACAAAAACAGTATCAAAAGGTGAACAGGCTACGGTTACCATTCAAGGTGTAGCCAAACAATACGATATTACCGTGTACTATTCATCAGGACCAAGTAAAGCAAGTGGATTAGAACCTAAAACAGCTAACAATAATGGTATAATCTCATGGACTTGGAAAGTTGGAACAAGAACCAAATCAGGTACGTACCACATAACAATCGATGGAAACGGTAAAACCATCACAACAAATTTTGAGGTGAAATAAATGAAGGTAGTAGTCGATCGCTTTGAAGGAAAGTATGCTATCTGTGAAAAAAGAAAATAAAGACATGATACAGATAGAAAAAAAATAAGTTACCCACTGGTGTCAAAGAAGGCACAGTGCTAAGAATTCAGTCAGATGAGATCACCATTGATACAGCTAAGACTAAGAAAGTGGAGCAAGACATCAAAGAACTCATGGATGGGTTATGGGATTAAGATTGCCTTCAAAGGATAAAAGGAATCCTTATAAACTACCATGAAAAAGGAAATAAAAAACATAACCACATCTCATATCATACATCAATACGAATACAATACGATATAATCAAGGGCTTTTCTCTATAAAGAGGAAGGCTTTTTTATTGCCTAATACTATAAAATCTGATAAAATTTAAAAATGTTATAAAAAATAAAGATATAGACACAATGTAATATGAATTTATAAAGAAATGCTTATAATATGGCAACGGTGACTATTATAAACAAATAAAATAGAACAATTAAATCTAAATCCAATAAGCAATACATAATAATCATATCTTGTATGACCTTATCACAACAATATAGTAACAACAAAAGAAAAGCTATAAAAGCTGAATGGAGGAACACTTTGGCCAAGATTATACCCGAATTCAATCCGAAAGAGCCCACAGAAGGAGAACTATATCTCTTAACACTATTTAAGAAACTACCAAAAGATTATCTCGTATACTATACCGTCAATGTAAACAACAGTGAACCCGACTTTATTGTTGTAGGTAAAGAAATAGGTGTACTGATTATAGAAGTAAAAGATTGGGACCTTACATACATTAAACGCTTTGATAAAGACCTGGTACACTTAGCTGATGGTAAGGTGGTAAGGAATCCATTAGAACAAGCCAATACATATTCAAGGAAAATATTATCACTATCAAAAAAAATGGATATAATTACCCAGTCAATCATATAGTGTGTTTCTGCAACATTACCTATGATGCGTTTATCAACTTCAAAGACACTCAAGGTTGTCCAATAACTGAAGCTTTAGATCCCCAATATGTCATCTTTAAAGATGAACTAGAAACAGCTACCCATCGCACCCAATGTAGAAAAGAAGATGAAGGTGGCTATGGTATACCGCATTCTAACCATAAATATGTTCAATTACTTCAAAAAAAAGTTACATCATACCTTCAAGAAAGCAAAACATGAAAAAGCTAAAGGCATGACCGAAAAACAAATAGCCTATTTCAGCTGCGCCCTCTATCCTCAGTTCATCATCGATGATGATGATCCCATGTTTAAAGCACTGGAAATAGAGCAAATACTCATTGCTAACAGTATACCAACAGAACATGAACTCATCAGAGGAAACGCAGGCACAGGAAAATCAATCATACTACAAGCCAAAGCTTTCTATATAGCAAAGCATAAACCAGATGCCAAGATCCTTTTAATATACTACAACACATGCATTAAAAGCCATCTACTAGCAAAAAGAAAAGAATTTAGCCGATACAAGAACGTTAAGATTGATTACCATAAAAACTGGATTACCACTAGAGGAAAGTATGACTACATTTTAGTTGATGAAGGACAAGACTTTAACGATGAGATGTTAAAAGACTTAAAGGGTTCTCTTAAAGAAAAGGGTGTTATGGTTATCTCCTCAGATGGAGCGCAGAACATATATGAACGAGAGCATAATTTAGACCCTAAAGGCAAAATTAAAAGTGTTATAGACATAAAAAAAAGAAGTGAAAGTACTCCATAAGAATTATAGAACCACTAAAGAAATCTTTAACTTTGCCAATGACTTCTTAAAGCATCCTCAAATAAATGCTGAAGAATCCTTTAATAAATACCATAGCAATTACTATTCTCAAGTTAATAACCACTTTAGGCATGGAGAAATACCCATTGTAAAGGGAGCCAAAGACTTTGAAGCAGAGTACAAAATGGTAAGAGACTATATCCAAGAACTAAAGTCCAAAGGGGAACGTCCTAATAATATATGCATTGTCGTTAATCAAAAGAAGTATCTAGATCAATTTGTAATAAGGGCAGAAGGTGAAATTGACCTATATATAAGCACCACCGACTGTGATCCAGAAGAAGATGACGTTTTTTATATACACAAGACATAGTTCTAAAGGACTTGAATTTAGATATGTCATCCTATGTGGCTTAGAAAAGGATTCAGAAGCTAAATATCATAAATCAACATTTGTTGCTATGACAAGAGCAAAATATGGCTTAATGATTATCTATAGAGAAGATCAATCCTTTAATACCATAGAAGCCATAAAAGACATCTATAAAAAAGCTAAAACCAGATATGACAAGGAAAAAGATTATCAGAGCCAGTATAAACTATTCGGCAATGAACTCATGAATAAAACCAAGACATTGCAAGAAATACGAAACATAACAACCTGTTTAGAAGCCTATTCCGATGATCAAGCACTCCATAAAATTAATACCCTCATTACCGACTCCTTGGAAAAAGTAGTCGACTTTCAAGAGTTCCTAATCTTTAATATAAACGGTGGTGACCATCCAGCAAATGACCAAGGTGAGGTCGAATATTACAAACAATTCTTAAAAGATACCGAAGCAAGGCTGAAAAAGCTACAGACTGAAAAAAAACAAGTTGCAAATCGATAGAAACCAAAAACAAGATGAGTATGAAAAAAACCATCCTAGAGCTAAAAAAGAGAAGTAGCAGAAAAGAATAAAATCATAAGTCAACAAGAAATAGCATCCACTATAAACAAATCTGAAAATAGAAAGGCTGCTACTGGACCAAACGATGAAAAAACATGACAACGACTACACCAGAAGGAAATCCACTAGACGTAAACCCTATAAAACCCTAGTTGCCATCCTAATATGTATAGGACTGGTTAAAGCATACCCCTATATAAAAGACTATATGATAGAAGAACAAGCGCTAACCAATAGCAATGAAAGCACTATAGTCCATACGAACACCTCTCAGAAGATCCATTATCAATCGAAGATGACACTTGGCCAAGTACACAACAAAGATGGAAAACTGGTAAATGTAAGACATAGCTATATCACCATAAACGTAGATGATCAAAAAATCAATGAACTATCGGGCTATCATCAAAATGAATCCACTATAACCATTGAAGAAAATGATAATAATGTTGAGCTAGTCTTTAATGGCGTTATTGGTAAATATGGTAGTAAGCAAAATAAAGCTTATGAGGACAAAAGGATATCTATAAATCAATCGGTTAAGATTATGTATTCTAATAGCTATAATTCAGTTGTAATTAATGATAAGACATATGAAATGATGCAGCTGAAAGAGCTAAAGGAGTATGTAAAGAGTATTAATGAGATTGAGGTAGGTAAGGAAGGGGATCAAATTGTTGTAGAGTATAAGCGGTAATATACCCAATCATACGGAGAAGATAGAAGGTAATATTCATAAATAGATGAATATGCCTTCTTTTTGTTATGGATAGGGGCTAAAGAAGTGTTTAGTAAGGACATGAAAATTACGGAACTAAACAGCAGGATAGATAAAATGAAGGCAGGAGCCAAAGAGATAGGAGAGATGTAGGATGAAAGAAAAATTAACATCATTGTTAGAGGTTAGAAAGATTATCGCATTACTGGTTGTATTGTTATTTGTTACACTAAGCGCATTAGGTAAGATAGATGCTGATAAGTCATATTCCATTATTATTATGGTTGTGGCTTTTTTATTTTGGTAAATCGACAGCACTAGATAAGCCATAATAACTCATAAAAGCATACTTTTTATTTTAAGTAGGCTTTTTAACAATATCCTTACATATAAATAATATGTCGAAAAAAAATAACAACATTTAATTATACTATGTAAAATTATGAATTATAAGGCTATATATTTATAACATATAATGGTAAAATTTGAGATAATTAACATACTAAGGAGGAACATAAATGAAAAAATACGGAAGAATACTCTATTTGGTAACGCTTGTGGCTCTAATGCTTATCAATTCATTTTCAGTTTTAGGTGCAGAAGGTGAAGATTTAGGAACTTGGGAAACGAAAGCAAGTATGACTATTAGAAGATCTCATATGGGAGTAGCACAAGTAGATGGTAAAATGTATGTAATGGGTGGAAGGAATAGTTCAGGATATATTAGTGATGTAGAAGAATATGATTCGGTTACTAATTCTTGGAGCAAAAAAGCAGATATGCCAACTTCAAGAGCTTTTATTAAGGGTATTGCAGTTAATGGAAAAATTTATGCTATAGGTGGCAGTTCTGATGGTTTAAATACTTTAAATACCGTAGAAGAATATGACCCATTAACAGATACATGGTCTACAAAGACAAGCATGCCAACTGCTAGAAGATACTATGCTCTTGCAGAGTTAAATGGTAAGATATATGTAATAGGTGGATTACTGAATGATAATTCAACAATTACAGATGTAGTTGAAGAGTATGACCCAGTAACAGATACATGGGAAACAAAAACAAATATGCCCACTAAACGAACGGAGGGTGTTGCAGAAAGCATAGATGGGAAAATATATGTTACAGGAGGTTACGAGAGTGGCATATCTAACACTACATATCAATACAATCCTATAACTAATGTATGGACTAGAAAAGCTAATATGCCAACTGCAAGACGTGTTTTAGAATCAGCTAAAGTAAATAATAAGATGTATGTAATAGGAGGTAGTAATTTAAATCCTGTTCTAGATGCAGTAGAAGAATATGATCCAGCAACAGACACATGGTCTACAAAAGCCAGTATGCCAACTGCAAGATATGCATTAGGTTCAGTCAGTATGGATAATAATATATATGCAATTGGTGGGAGAGATTCCAATGATAGCTTAACTATTTTAGAAGTATTTAATCCTCTTGGGTCAGTAACACCAAATGCTCCTTTAAACTTAACTGCAACACCAAATATTGACTCTATAACCCTAAGTTGGGATTCTGTTTCAGATGCAGACAGCTATACTATACTAAGGTCAACAACTTCCGGTACTATCGATACAGTCATAGCAACGAATGTAAAAGACACAACGTACATAGACACTAATGTAACACCTGGTGTGACGTATTATTACGTTGTACTAGCGGTAAAGAACGGAGTAGAAAGTGCTGATTCTAATGTTGCATCAGCAATGATTGAAGAAACCAATAATAGAGCACTATTACTTATTAAGCTATTAGATGAAAACGACAAAGAGTATGACCTGCCTATGAGTGATGTTGATACATTTATGAGTTGGTATTTTGATAGAGGTGCAGGACAGGGACCAGCATATTATACTTTTACTAAAGATTATAATGCAGGACCTTACATAAGTAGAAAAGACTATATTACATATGATAAGATAATTTGTATTGAAGTTAATGAGTACATAAAATAATCATACAAGAGGGATATCGCTAATGATATCCCATTTTCAATATTAAAAGAAACTTTATGATAGACCTTCTTCCTTAATTGGGGGGGGTGGGTCTTTTTTATTGCTTATTATTAAATTATCTGTTATATTAGATAATAAATAATCGAGAATAACTCTGTCTTAGAGGTATTAACGACAGCCATTAATATTATAGTTATAAGTCATTATTGGTCGATATAGGAGGGAATATGGCAAAATATAAATTTAATCACTATGTACCTGCAACATACTTAAGATCATGGAATGATGATACAGTTAAGATTTGGGTTTACAAGGAACAGAAATTTTATCGACATGGAAAAGCCGAGAAGCTATTAGGTTCTGATGACCTATATGTTAAAAAAAATTGATGATGACCTTGTTTTATCTGAAGATGATAAACTAGCTGTATATGAGCCGCTTAAAGAATACGTAGTAATCCTTGATGACAAAGAATTAACTACAATAGATGAATATCATAATAATTTTAATAAATATACTGAGTGGGTAATAACTGATACATCAGGTAACTTAGCTAAGAAGAAGGAAATATTACATCACATTAAACAGGTTAGGGTTACGCGGTTAGAAGAAAGTTGGAAATATATTGAAGATGATTGGCAAGAGCTAGTAGCAAAAATACATGAAAGCTGCGAAAAGTGTATTAAGACTCTTGACTCCGATGATATAACTTTACTTAAAGATTTTATTTTTGCTCAACAATTTCGAACTTTAGCTAAATTGCATGAGTTTGGTGATACAATGGATATATTGCTTCGTGGAGCTGGGTTTGATGAAGTTTTAGATGATAAATATGATGGAGTTTGTTCAAGTTTTTCAAGAAGTTATTTTCTAAAGACAATAGAAGGAGTTCAATTAAACGATGAAACAACTCCATTAAGAAAGTACTATGATGAGTTACTTAAATTACAAGTTGTGTTTTTCTATGGGTATAGTGGCAAGTCCTTTATTACATGTGATAATCCAGTAGTAAAGATAATAGATGCTTCTTTTTATAAAGGCAAGATGAATGGTCTATATATGCCTATTAGTCCCCAAATTTTATGTGGCTTATTTCGTGGAAATTCTAGTCAATATATGATTAAAAGAATTCCTGACAATCAGATTAAGAAATACTGCAGTCGCATTGGTAGGAATGCGTATGAATATGTAGTATCTAATAAGGAGTTGGTTAGCTTTCGCAAGAACGATATAAAACAATAATATATCCATATGCTACGCATATCTTCATTGGACCCTAAAAAGGGCTATTAGGGTTCGGTTCTGAGACTTGAAATACAAAACTATCATAACTATCTACAGTTAATAATGAATTATATAGGAGGCTGAAAAACAGTGGAATTTAACAAGTTTAGAGAATTGGATTGTAGTTTTTTTTAGACTCTTATATGAAAGATATTAAAAGGGAAAATAAAGGTAATAATTTCACCACATTTAAGAAAAGAATTGATTCTCGTAGACAACCATCAATAGTTTTAAAATGCATACCTTAATAACACGGGATCAAATTCATAAACATGACTAAAGGACTGATTAGTGCATAAGATGAGTCTGCCGTTTACCTGGTGGGCTTTATTTTTTTTACCCAGCACTAAAAGAAACTTTAGGACAGATATTCCATCAAAGAAGGTCTTTTTTTTGTGCAAATATATCCTATATGTTAGGTGAAACTTTTGAAATTAGAGAAAATATAAGTAATTATACCATTGAAAAGAAGTTTAATAACAGTATTATACAGGAGGAAAGTTAATTAAAATACATATTAATTAAATATAATGCTGAAAATGTTGTGAAATGGTGATGAAAATGATATTATGTAGTAAAACAACAGGAGGTATTATATGAAAGAAGGATTTAATTTAGAAATGAATGATCCGCAATTTGAAAACTCACTAAAACAGAATTATAAAAATTCCAAACAGTATAATAACTTTGAAACGATAGTAAAGAAAAAGCTTGTTGAATATTTGTGTACAGATGGCTCTTTGGATGGAACTAAGATGCAAGATGATTGGTTTTCAGAAATTAATGCTGACATATTTCTGTCGCATTCTCATGCAGATAAAGATATAGCAATAGCTTTGGCTAATTGGATTACTGAAAAATTCGGGCTTACAGTTTTTATTGATTCATGTGTATGGGGACATTCAGATGATTTATTGAAGCAAATAGATGACAAATATTGTTTCCATGGGTCTACGTATAGTTATTGTGAAAGAAATATTTCGACAGCGCATGTCCATATGATGTTATCTACAGCTTTAGCAAAAATGATTGATAGAACAGATTGTATTATATTTCTGAATACACCAAATTCAGTTTCATTAAAGGATAATATTAAAAATAGTTTTAGATCTAAATCACCATGGATATATTCTGAGATTGCACTAACTCAAATAGTGCAGAAAAAAGGCAATTGACGAGCATAGAATAGCAAAAATAATCCAAGCACTCGAGAGTATGAGAGATATTTATAAGAAATTTTCTCTGAATGAAAGTGCACAGCTAGAAATACAGTATTTATTGGATTTTAAGCACCTATTTGGTATTACTTGCAAACATTTAAGAAAATGGGAACAACTTAGTTTGAAATTTGACTATAAAGAAAAAGATAGCCTTGCATTGCTTTATTGTTTATATGGTCGGTATCAGTTAGGAAAAAAAATATTATGAACAAACATCCGTAGACAGGCAATAAATATGTATAAACTACGATCAATTTTGCAATAGACTTCATTTGTAAAGTACTATAGATATAGCTAGTTTAGAAAGCAACATTACCAGATTATGATATGTGAGTGGTGTAGATGTGAACAAATATATTGAGTATGATTCATAATTTAGCGAAAGATAATATTTAAGGAGGTTTGATTATGAATAATGAAAATCAGCAAATCCTAGAAAAAGAAATAGATTTAATACAAAATTGTATTAATAGAATGGCTCACAACTCTTTTATAATCAAGGGGTGGTTAATTACGATTGTGGCAGTTATTCTTGCGCTTATGCCAGAAACTATTAACGTAAGAATATTGTGTATAGTGGTGATTTTAATAACATGCTGCTTTTGGTACTTAGACAGTTATTTTTTAAAAATGGAACGACTTTATAGATGGAAATATAACTGGGTTATAAGAAATAGGTATAAAACAAAAGAGTATTCTTATAATTTGGCACCAATAAATGAGAAGATGTGGTTGCCAGATAGAAAAACTGGGCAACAAAGAAAAGAACCAAATATCATTAGAGTTATGTTTACGAAAACATTAACGCCATTATATATACCAATACTTGTAGTCACCATCTGTATATTAATAAATGATTTAATTAAGCTGAATCAATAAAAATATTTGGAGGATAATTATCATGGCAAGACGTGTTTTTTTTTAGTTTTCATTATGAAAATGATGTGAATCGTTCGATGGTGGTGCGTAATAGTTGGATAACCCAAGGAAAAGAAGCTGCTGGGTTTGTTGATAAGGCAGAATTTGAAAAAATCAAAAAGCAAGGTAGTAAAGCAGTTGAAAATTGGATTGATAAGCAACTTAATGGAACATCTGTAACAGTTGTACTAATAGGTAGAGATACTCTGAATCGAGATTTTGTACAATATGAAATTAGAAAGAGTATTGAAAGAGGTAATGCGATAATTGGTGTGAAGATACATAATATTATTGACATGATGACAAGATCAAAATCGCTTGCAGGGAATATTCATACTGTGATTGGTGTATGGGCTACTACAAAAAAAGATATATGTTTTAATGAAATTTCAGATGGTATATATGACTATGCCACACAAAATGGTTACGCAAATTTAGGGAAATGGATTGAAGCTGCTGTTCAAAAAAAAGGAAAATGAATTAATTAATATCTGTTTAATGTATAGTACATATGTGTTCCAGCGATTACTGCATTAAGATCTTTTGTTTATGTAGAATTTGAGTTTAACCTAATGTTTTAAGGGAGGATTTAAAATTGTATCATACTCAGGAATATCAAAGACAAGTACAACAATCTATGGAGAAGTATTTTAAAAAAAAGCTAAAAGAGCTTTATGATGCATACTAATGAAGAAGAGGTACTACTATCTTCTATAACTGTACCATGTACTTTTATACGCAAAATGACTTTAATGAATATTAGTATTACATTTATGATATAAGAGTAATGTTGATGCTATGGGTGTATTCAGCCTTTTACATAACATGAACAATATATTGTTGTTCGATACGCACATTTCTTCACCGGGTTTAAGCGCCACCTACGAAGAAGGGCTCTGAGGGTCAAGTTCAAAGTGGTCGGGAGTACGATTATTTTTCTGAAATACAGATCTAGACTATGGATTTATTTTATTGTATATAAGAATTATAGACACTAGGGGGAGGAAAAGAATGGCAAGAGGATTTAATAAAAGGCAAGTATTTCATACTAAGGAAGAACTAAGAAGAACAGATTTATATGATAGATGGAGGAGAGGAGAATTTCGGAATTATCTTACCGAATTTAAGACAATGAAACATCCATTAAAAAAAAGCACAGACGATTTAGAGAATTATATGACTTTAGATATGTTGACTTAAGAAAGAAGGTAATTAATAATTTTCATTTATCAAAGTCTAATCTAACAGGTGCAAGATTATATAATTCCAATTTATCATGCGGTGATATTATCAATTCAATATTAAGTGAAGCAGATATGGTTTTAGCTCATATTGACTCGGTTGATATCAGTGATTGTATTATTGAAAACGCAGATTTTAATGAAACGATCTTAAGAAGTGTAAATTTTAGAGAATCGTCATTAACGGGAACAACATTTAGATATGCTTCATTGATAAATGTTAATATTCAAGATGCAATCTTAGACGATATTGATTTGAGTTACATAAGGTGTTTTGATGTAAAAGGGATACCTAAATCAACAAGAAATATTAGAATAGATAAAGAGTCTTTTGACAAAATTGATAACAATATTATTAAATCTATGATTGAAGAAAGCAGTGATGTTAGGCAGTTTAAGTATAAATATGATGTAGCTCTTTCTTTTGCAGGGGAAGATAGGCATGTGGCAGAATTGATTGCAAAAGACTTAAAAAAGCGTAATATTAATGTGTTCTATGATGAGTTTGAAGAAGCAAATTTATGGGGAAATGATCTATATGAAGACTTATCTGAAGTGTATTACCGAGATTCTAGATACTGTCTTATGATTATTTCAAGAGATTATATTAGAAAACAGTGGACAAAAGTTGAAAAAAGGGCTGCATTGGCTAGGCTCTTTGAAGAAAAAAATGATTATATATTACCGTTGAGGCTTGATGATTCTGTTGTAAAAGGCATATTACCAACTATGGGATATATAGATTATACTAGAAGAAAACATATGGAAGTACTTCAAATATTGCTAGATAAATTAAGACAAAATAAATAATAGGAACCTACTTATAAATATTCCCAGCTTCTTTTGTACTACAAATAACAAAGTATCTGCGCAAGATTCGGACAAGGGTCAAAAAGCCTCTTTGGAAGTGCCCTCACACATCCCCAAAAGCCCCTCCTCCTCAGTCAACGTGATTAAAAAATGTCGGAGGGAAACAGGATGTCGCAGATACGAAGATATTATCTGACATGTTTTTATTGAATGTAATGAATTATATAATAATGGGTTTATAGTGAGATGGTGGATTGAATGATAGTAATAATTGGGGCAATTGCTATATATGCAATATATCTAATAATCAGATATCTACTTAATAAATATTATAGATTTCAAATTCCAATGTTACCAGACAGATGGAATGATGATAAAAGCAATAACATTGGAATGATAATAATCCATAATTGTAGGATTAATGGTAGTTAACTAAAGCATCGATTAGTACATATAGACCTTCCTTTCAGGAAGAGTTTGCTTTTGTATTAAGATATATACTAAATGTCAACTTACTACATAAATCAATAGGCTATAATTGCATATTATCTGTATGACTGATATTATAAGGATAAAGATATTAATTAAATGATGATTGAGAGTGGAGGTATTATTTATGAAGAAAGTTGTTTTTGGGGGAATATTGATACTATCTGGAGTAATGCTTTTGGGAATTGTTTATATTCCATCGTCCATATATTGTAAGAGTTTAAGTAGTTGGACAAATCCAAAAGGTATGTATGCGATCCAAGAATTAGGCATGACATTTCCGTATCGCTTGAGTATTATTCTTTTGATAGTAGGCATAGTAATAGGATTTCTTGGATGCTTTGAGGATTCAATTCGAAAATTAAAAAGTAGCTATAATAAAGGTTAAAGTATTACTTTGTATATAGATTACTATAAGGAGGAAGTTTGTGAATAAGGAAATTTTATAGAGTGGGTATAACATGATGAAACGCTACAACTCAATATTATGCGAATTGTAGCGTTTTTTTTTGCGAGTGATTCTATTTTGATTCTAAAATTGTTCTCTCATATTATAATAAGTGGTTAAGTATCCAATATAATAGTATACAAACGAAAAAAGGTTATCAGGGCGCTTCCTAACATTAGCAAAACTTTTTGATAAGGTCGTTTACCATATTCTTGATGCTTTTCGATTTCATCTAGACGTTTACCTTCTGTGAAAGCTACAATTTCCTTATAGGTTTGAACGTTATTTTCTTTTTTGCATTTTTCTACTTTTAGGGCAAAAAAGAAAGTTATGCTGAATAAGATGGCTGAAATTATAAGACCATAATAATTTAATACCATTGCAAGTGGTACGGATGAGATAATGGTTAGTATAAGTAGTACGGTAAAAAATTTTGCCATATCGATTAAATATTTGAAGTTCTGCTTCTTTAATTTCTTCTCTCATAATGTCTATATCTCCTTTAATTAATTGATCAAGAGATATGTTAAATAATGAACTAAGCAATAACAGGCTGTGAATATCTGGGTAGTTTTTTTTATTTTCCCAATTAGAAATAGTTTGTCTTGTTACATAGATTTTTTCAGCTAACTCTTCTTGAGATAAATTCATATTTGTGCGGTATTTCTTTATTTGAGCATTAAGTTCCAATGTAGAATGCCTCCTTCCTAATGTATTGGTTCTCTTGACCTGAATCTATGATATGACATTCATGGAAATAGTGCTATCAAATGGATTTGACATTACCGAAAAAGGGTATGTAAAAAGTATTTGACACCAGGAAATTCAGTAATTTAGCAGTTTTTTTATTTGAATTTTTCAGTACTTTTGTTTACAACCATATTATCATCTATCAAATGCTGTTTAATGATATCAGCATCTTTCTGCATTTCATCAACATCCGTGTTTTACCCTTCTGCAGTATTAAATTCAGACCTTGAATCAACAGTCTTTTGAACTAAATCACTTGTTCTTGCAGCTTACTATTATGTCATGTCGTATAAGTCCCAGCTGTTATATTTACTACTGGTAAAGGTAATTTGATGGGTTTGATTAATAATAAGTATACCATGATATTTATAGTAATTCTAATCTTATATAAGCCATTGTAGTATTTTATCCAGGCAAAAGCACCGATTAGTATGACAAGCTACCTACTACAGATAGCTTGTCTTTTTTTTGCGAATTTTAGTTACAAATATTGACATAAATTACAGTGCTAAAGTGATATAGTATAATTTAATAAAAAGAAAAGGAGAAACAATATGAAAAAATCAATAACTAGTTTATTTGCTGTTATTTTTTGTGCTAAGTTGTTTATGTACTTCAACTACTTTTGCAAATAATAATGAATCAGTTTCATCAACTACTTCTTCAGACATAGGTTATTTAACACTTAATAAATATACACTTCCCATAAATTATCGTACAATTTATTTTCAAGCTGAAATATATTATAATGATAGTTGGACCTACGTTGGAACATCAACAAATAACCAGCTAGTGGTGTATGGATATCCAAAAGGGGTTTATATGGTTAGATGCAAAGAGTACAAGGACATGGGTAATGAGATGCCATTAATGTTTAATATCATAACTCAATCGGTAAAGGTATGGTAATCTATTTCAAGTGACAAAACACTCTCAAGTTCTCATTAACAAAAGCGCCGATTAGTACATAACAAAAAAGCCCTGTTTCAATTATGAAACAAGGTTTTTTGTTGCTTATTATTAAATTATTTGTTGAGATTATCTATCGGAGTATAATCAAAAGTCAAGGGAGAAGAAATATATGAAAAAAAGTTAAGGTTATATTAAAGACTCTAATAATTGTTATTATTATTAGTTTAAGTACTATTGGATGTAATGTAAGTGACAGTTCAAATAACAATACAAATAAGCAAGTAAATGATAATAAGAATAATATAAACAATAGTGGTGTTGAGAATGAAGTTGATAATACACAGGAATCAATTACAGATTCTTCTAATGATGACATCTTTGAAGGATATCAATTTATAGAGGTCGATGGTGGCGATTTGTCGGGTCATAGAGAACCTAATGTTGTTGTAGATATAGGTTTTGGTGATAGGGAATATTATGCCTTTACAAACGAGTATGGACAGTTAATTAAGGTTATTGCTGCTGAAATTATGCTTCAGGATGACAGTACAGAACCAGTGACTTCTAAAGGTAGATATTATTCAGACGAGGCTAAGGTACCAGGGACAGAAAGTAAAACACTTGATGAAGGACATGTTATTGCTGATAGTCTCGGTGGAGTTTCTAATGCGTACAATATCACACCACAGAACAGCACGCTAAACCGACATGGTGATCAAGCATATATGGAAAAGATAATTAGGGATGCTGGTGGCTGTACAAACTTCTTGGCTGTTATTTCATATCCAGATAATAAAACACAAATTCCCAACCATTACAGCTTTACTTACACCTTAAAGGGTAGTGTTGTGAATGATGAGTTCGACAATGTTAATCCGGATGAAGAAAATAAAAAAACTAGATATACAAGAAGATACTACCCCAAAAGAAGATACGGCACAGGAAGAACCAACTCAGAATTCATCCGAGCAAATAAGTATTACTAAAATAGATAAGAAAGCTGAGATTGTTATTATTAAAAACAATTCTTCAAATGATGTAGAAATGAGTGGATGGGTATTAGTATCGGTTACTGGAAATCAAAGATTTACTTTTCCTAATTATATACTTAAGAGTGGATCTACTGTTTCTGTAGGAGGATATAGCTCAAAAGACAATGTTGATCTTGTCTGGGAACAAGGTAGAGGGATTTGGAATAATAGTAAAGATGATCCAGGTGAATTATATGACTCGAAAGGTAATTTGATAGATACTTATTAATAAGCGTTCTACTTTAAGCTTACCATTATCTGGTAGGCTTAAATTTTGTACAGTCGCCAAAGGCAAGTATTCAGCTCATACCTTAATTCGCAAGGATATTCTCTACCATGGTTAATTGCTACGCATGTAAATAAATGCATCGGATTGCCAGCGTGTTTATTTACAGTTCGGTAACGTACCTGAATGTGTCCATATGTCTTAGCTTGAAACTTAAATCTAATAGGGGATATGCTACCCCGTTTATCCCATGCCGCAATACACTGTATTTTTTTCATTATATGCTTTCATATCATCACCTCATCACCTCATCACCTCAAAATAATGATAACACGAACAAATGTTCGAGTAAATGATAAAATTATTTCAAATATTAGCATAACTAGAGATTATAATATAAAAAGCCCACCGAGGGAACGGTGGGCTGTATCGATATGCATTGAGGGATTCAACACTTATATAGTATTCCAAATATTGTCGTATGTCAAATGGAATTTATAGATGCTACCTAAAGGTAGGTTTAGTGTGTATAGATGAGTTATAAATATACCCCTATAGAGTCTATTGGGGCAAGTTTATAGAAGGCGATAATACATTAAATAACAATGGATGTCAAGGAATGTCATATATGCTTAAATATTGTCATTATAAATAAAATATAATCATTTGGTAACTTATTCGTAATATTAATACAGTAAGATATATATAATAGCTACTTATATAATAATTTGAGAACCACGGGATTATTGAGAACTGATAGCTTGGACTATAAAAATACATAGCCAAAATCCACAACATGGGATATGTGAACTTGTACATACTTCTCCTGGAAGTGTGGAGAACTTTGCAAGACCGATGCCCTCGTGGATGGGCTATGTAATCTATTCTAATCTAATGGTCATTTTAGATAAAACCCCTTCAAAATAATAATGGATTAGAGTAATCTATATAGTTAAAAGTAAAAAGGGCAACTGTATTGATGTTGATTTTTTAAAGGTAATATGCTAATACATGTAGTGTAATAATAATACCTAGACAGAACAAGTGTTCGGGTGTATAATAAAATAAATGCACTTGGTAAACACAGATAGGGACAGGAGTGGATTTCGGAATGGAAGAATTAAGAGCATTAAAGAATGAATATCATGCGATCGTAGATGATTTACGAAAGAATCCATATCATATTTATATGTATGATTTAGAAACAATAAATAATGAATTGTACATTAAAAAAAGTACAGTATATTACTGGTTGTACAACTATAGAAGTTAAGAAATTGGAATTACTTCCCAAAATAGTATTGAGACAGATACATAAGTTTTTGAAAGGCGTATTATATCGAAATAAACAAAGATAGTCCCTTAGTATGGGGCTATCTTTGTTTAGATTTTTAAAAAATATGAAATTACAGTATTAGTTTAACCATACACATGGTAAGTGCTTGCTTGCCATGAGCACAGCATTTCTTAAAGAAATAGTCCAAGTTAAAAGCTATTCGAGGTAGATAGCCTAGGTCTTCTAACAGTGTAAAGAGAGGGAAGAAGATAGCCATAGGTGGAAGCATGACAGAAATAACCCAAGCCAGTGTTCGATACAATCCAAGGACAAGAATACCGTGTAACCAAGCAGGAGAGCCAATCCAATTAAAAAAGGCAGTTATGTGGTCTTCTAAATTAAAAAATAGTTTAGAAAGTAGACCAGACGGATAGTTAGCACCTATAATGGTTATCCAGAAGATTATACCGAGTAAAAGCAACATAATAGGCACACCTAATAGTTTTGAGGTGATAACCTTATCAATTTTACGGTCAAAATCCCGTCGCTTATTTTTTTCTGTAGAAATGACGGTCTTTGCAGTGGTTTCCGCTTTTTTTTACAATGCTATTAACAATCTGTTCACGTAAGTTATTAATATCTAGTCGATGATTGAAGATAAGGTCTTCCTTCATGGTATGAATCTTTTCCATTAAAACGTCATAATCGGATAAAGTGATATCCCAATATTCTTGTATGGTTTGAATAATCGATGTATCGCCATCGAGAAGTCGAAGAGCCGTCCATCTAGGGTCAAGACCACTGTCACCTAAGATTTCTGCAACAGAAGGAGCCAGTTCATCAATGGCTGTCATAATGACGTCAGGGTAATCTATTGTAATGGGTTTATGAGCAATAGGATTTTCACTCATAGTATGTAAGGTATCTTTTAGACGATCAAGACCGTCACCATCTCTAGCATTTGTAGCAATAACAGGAATACCAAGATCGTCTTCTAACCGATTGTAATCAACAGTTATGCCTTTTTTTGGTCGCTTCATCGATTAAGTTTACACATAGAACCACTTGGTTTGTAATTTCTAGAATCTGATAAACAAGGTTAAGGTTTCTTTCAAGACAAGTACTATCCAGCACCACCACAACGGCATGAGGCTTACCAAAACATATAAAATCACGTGCTACTTCTTCTTCAACTGAGTTTGATAATAGTGAATATGTGCCTGGTAGGTCAATGAGAACAAATTTTTTATCCTTATGTGAGAATGCTCCTCGAGCATTAACCACTGTTTTGCCTGGCCAATTTCCAGTATGTTGCTTAAGACCGGTTAAAGCATTAAAAAAAACAGTGCTTTTTCCTGTATTGGGATTGCCTGCTAGAGCAATCACCACATCATCAGGGGAGTGAAGATCTACATTAAAGCGTTCCTTTAAGGTTTGAAGACCTGTGGAATGATGTGTAAGTCCCATTAAATCGTTTCCTCCTTTTCCAATGGACATTCAATAATGATTTGGCATGCTTCTTCCGAGCGAAGAGCAATGACGGTACCACGTATTTCATAAGCAATAGGATCACCAGCAGGGCTTTTGTACAGCGCCTTAACAGGTGTGTCATGTACTAATCCAAGATCAAGGAGTCGCCTTCGTGTAATACCATCAGCTAACAACTGACGAAGGTTACCGTGTTTACCAATAGATAACTTATCAAGGGATATTAATGGATTCATAGAATGAGTCACCTCTAATTTAATAGTCATGTATAAAAAAAAGTTAGCCGTAAGAAACTTTTTTCAACTTTCTTTAATACTATATGGAAGGTACAACTTAATGTGTGCACGTACAATTTTATATTAAAAAAAAAGTTTTTCAAACATCTATTATCGCTAGGTATATTTTGATGAAGATGATAATAGATTGAAATACGGGGAGGGGATTCTATGAACTTATCTGACTTTCACACCTTTCGAGGTTATGAAATACTGGATCGAGAAAAGAAAAAAACTGACACCGAGCATGGAAGATTACATGGAGATGATCTATAGAGTATGCATGGATAATTCATATGTGCGTATGAATCAGCTAGCAGAGAAACTTAACGTTCGTACCTCATCATCTACCAAGATCGTTCAAAAACTTAATGCTCTTAATCTCGTTCATTATGAGAAATATGGGTTAATAGAACTATCAGATAAGGGAAGGATTCTAGGAGAGTTCTTGTACCATCGTCACCAAGTCATTGAGAATTTTCTAGAACTCATTGGTAGTCATAATAACGTTCTCAAGGATACGGAACTCATTGAACACTATGTACGTCCAGAATTACTGCAAAACCTAGAGTATTTTAATGCTTTTATGGAAGAGAATAAAGATATAAAAGAGCGTTATGCTACTTTTACAATCAGGGATATAGACCATAAGTAATAGTCTACCCACGGTTGAATAATTTCCATGACACAGTTATTGTGAATCCTTCCATAATCTTTTAGAATAGACTTAGATAGCAAGGAGGGATTCCATGAAAAAGATTAAATTAGCGATTACACAATTAAGAAAAGAGAAGGGGATTACACAGGCAGAATTAGCCAATTACCTAGCATTTCATTTCAAGCCATTAGTAAGTGGGAAAATGGTACAACCTTACCAGATATCAGTTTATTACCAGAACTCGCTCAGTATTTTCAGGTATCTGTCGATCAACTATTAGGCTTACAACCACTTAGTACTGATTACAGGTACCGGACAACAAAAAAATGTAGAACACTGGAGCAATAAGCTTACATACTTACAACATACAAGGAGTCATCTATGGAATGAAGATTATATGGCATTCCTTATAGAAAAGGTATGGCATATTCAAAGCCGATAGATATAATTGATTTCGGATGTGGTTACGGACACATAGGAAGCCTTATGCTACCGCTACTGCCTAAGGGAAGTACCTATACAGGTATTGATGCCAGTGAAACCTTAATCGCACAAGCTAAAGATAATTTTAAGAATAGTCTATATAAAACAAACTTTATTCGAGATGACTTTAATGACCGATTACTGAATAAGAAATATGATATAGCCATCTGTCAAGCCCTAATGCGTCACATAGATAATCCATATGATACCTTAAAGAAAATGATAGATGCAACCTCCATGGGAGGTCAAGTCATCTGCATTGAAGTTAACCGAGAATTAGAAAATGCCAGCATGTACTTTGATGGCTTACATTTTAATTCAAGCACTAAAAACACAGCCTTACATAAACTATGGCAATGCGAACTAGCATCAGAAGGACGAGACCATGCCATAGGCATGAAGATACCGTTCTATATGCAAGATTTAGGCTTAGACCATATTGATGTGCGCATAAGTGATAAAGTCAATTATATAACCCCTAATCAAGCGTTATACCATACCATGAAGGAACAGTTCATACAAGCACATGACTGGAATCATACACTATCCCCACAGGAAAAAGAAACTGTTATAGCCCTGTTCATGAACCGAGGCACATCAAGAGAAGAAGCCGAATCTTATGTTCATGACCAAGAAAAAATCACACAGTATATTCATGAACACCCAAGTGATTTATCAATTCTTAAAGCATTATGCTTGGTTATCTCATACGGAACAAAAAACAAAATAATAAGCAATGTTTGTTTTAGATTCATATAAATCTCCAATCTATACATGATAGAACTTGAAGTGCAATGATTGTACGTTATACTCTTGAACTCACAATGACGATACATCCTACTCTATGAAATTACAGTGATAATAATAGATATTCTTAAACCTAAGATTAACAAGTCATTATCTAGAAAAACAATTAAATAATCATTCTACAGGCTTCATTAGCAGTTCTACTGTCTAAAAAAGTGGCACATACACAATAAACCCTATATGGTGATGAAATGA